>Ga0209236_1001522_pt1 | contig 13975 bp, 14 predicted proteins | sample GraSoi013_1_40cm_FD_185819 | JGI IMG/M metagenome (GOLD analysis project Ga0209236, IMG submission 185819) | Grasslands soil microbial communities from the Angelo Coastal Reserve, California, USA - Sample 09_27_2013_1_40cm (SPAdes) (version 2) | ecosystem: Environmental > Terrestrial > Soil >... | reverse complement strand
TCCGCGCAGTCGAACTCGCGGTTGCGCAGCATGCGGAAGAAGGTTTCTTCCACCGGCTGCACCAGGTAGTTCAGCTCGATGCCGTCGGGCCGCACGCGGCCGTCGGCGAGCGCGCGCGTGCGGTCGTAGTCCCAGCAGGCGAACGTGAGGCGTAGGCGCTTCATCCGGGCAGTATACTTTCTGAAATTCGGCGGAGGACCGATCGATGCGGCGGCTCGCGTTTCTTCTTGTCGGCTTGCTGGCTGTTGCGGCGCAGGCGCAGGACTTTCCCACCAGGCCGATCAGGATGATCGTGCCGTACGCGCCGGGCGGCCTGCCCGACACGATGACGCGCATCATCGGCCCGAAGATGTCCGAGGCGCTCGGCCAGCAGATGGTGGTCGAGAACCGGCCCGGCGCCGGCGGCATCTCGGGCACCGAGGTCGTCGCGAGATCGACGGCCGACGGCTACACGCTGCTGATCGCCGACGTCGGCCAGCTGGCGATCAACCCGCACCTGTTCAAGGCGCTGCCCTATGACCCGCTGAAGGACCTGGCGCCGGTGAGCCTGATCGGCAGCACCGCGCTGTTCCTGGTCCTGCAGGCGTCGATCCCGGCGAACGACTTCAGGGAGCTGGTGGCGCTGGCGAAGGCCAAGCCGGGCTCCATGAACTACGGCTCCTCGGGGCTCGGCAGCATCCACCATCTCACCACCGAGGCGATGAAGGCCGCGTTCGGCCTGGACATCGTGCACGTGCCGTTCAAAGGCATGGGGCAGGCGGTGCCGGCGCTCCTCGGCGGCCAGGTGTCGATGCTGTTCTCGGCGCTGCCGGCGATCGAGGCGCACGTCAAGGCCGGCAAGGTGAAGCTGCTCGCGATCAGCGTTCCGCAGCGCTCGCCGCAGGCGCCCGAGGTGCCGACCATCGCCGAGCTCGGCGTGCCGGGCTTCGACTTCGCGCCGGAGATCGGCCTGCTCGCGCCGGCCGGCACGCCGCCCGCGATCGTCTCGCGGCTCGCCGCCGAAGTGGCGAAGGCCGTGAGAAACCCGGACGTCGCGCAGCGCTTCCAGAGCCTCGGCATCGACCCTGTCGGCAATACGCCCGAGGCCTACGGCGCGCAGATCCGCAGCGACTACGAGCGCTACGGCAGGGTGGTCAGGGTTTCCGGGGCGAAGATCGACTGAGGTTCCCGATCGCGGCGAGCAGCGTGCGGCGCGTTGCCGCGACGTCCGCGGCGCTCGCGCCTCGTACCGCGATCCGGTTCACTTCCTCAGCCAGCGGCACGAGCTTCGCCTCGAGCGCGCGTCCCTTGCGGGTGAGGTAGACATACACGTTCTTGCGGTTCGCGGCGGTCTGCTTGCGCACGATATAGCCGAGCTCCTCCATCGCCCTGAGCGCCGCGAACGTGGTCGGCTCCATCACGCCCGCCTCGTCGCTCAGCTCGCGCTGCGTCAGGCCGTCGCGCTCCCAGAGGATGCGCAGGAAGGTCCAATGCCCGAACGGCACGCCGTGCCCGGCGAGCCGACCTTGCAGCGCGCGCATGAAGCCGCGCCACGCCTCCTTCGTCAGGTGGGCAAGGCGATCTGATTTTGTAATGCGACCTCCTTCTGCTCGCGCGCCGAGCGCAGGATCGCAAGACACACCTCCATCGTCGCCAGCGCCCATTCGCCGCTGTGCAGCGGCGCGCGGCCTTCGACGATGGCGCCGTACAGCTCGTCGATGACCTCGGCGCGCGGCACCTCGGGCGGGGGCAGCGGATCGAGGCGCTGCTCGGCATCGCCGTAGATCATCACGCCCGAGGGCAGGGGGCGCAGGTCGGCCTTGTCGCACGAGATGATCAGCGTACCGAAGTGCTGATCCATCACCGGGCCCGCGTCCTTTTTGAGCTCGCTGCGGCCGTACTTCAACGCCAGCTCGTCCCGGGTGCTGCGCAGGAGCTGTCTCGCGAGGCCGTATTGCGCGGGGTCCTTCCTCTGTCCCGACTCGCCGATCCAGCCGCTGAACTCGTCCGAGTCGAAATGGGCATATCCGCTGTAGACCATCGACGCGAAGGCGCCGTTCCTGAAGGTGAGAAACGCGCAATACGCGCCCTCCGTGGGGCGGGAGCGATCCCACGCACCCGTGGCGGCGCGCACGCTCTGTACTTCGCCGTCCCCCAGCAGCCGCAGCATGTCGACGTGGTGCGCGGCCTGGTTGAACACCACGCCACCGCCGAGCTCGGTCGCGAGCTCCTCGGGCCGCCGCGGCCGGTACAGGAAGTCCGTGAAGTTGAACGCCGTGATCATTCGCACTTTGCCCACCAGGCCCTGCTCGATGATCTTTCTGGCCTGAAGAATGGGCCGGTCGAAGCTGTGGCTGTGGCCGACGACCAGCGCTACGCGCGCCTCGCGGGCGGCGTCGATCATCGACCTGCAGTCCTCCAGCGTGAGCGCCATCGGCTTCTCGACCAGCAGATGCTTGCCATGCGAGGCGGCAAGGCAGGCCTGCCCGGCGTGGAACTGGTGCGGCGTCGCGATGTACACGACGTCGATGGCGGGGTCTTTACAGAGTTCTTCGGCCGAGGCGAAACTTTTTGCTTGAAAATCAGCTTTGAATTTCGAGCGCGCTTCCGGCCGCGGATCGGCGGCGGCGACGAGCTCGACGCGGGGGTCGCGCGACAGCGCGGGCAGCATCAGCGTGAACGCGCGCCCGAGCCCGGCTACCCCGATGCGGAGTTTTTTCATGGTATGCTGAATACTTAGGCGCCTAAGGATATCTCATGCTGACCCGCGAGCAAAATGAGCTGCTGTGCCGCGTCGAGGGCGGCGCCACGATGGGGCAGATCATGCGGCGGCACTGGCTGCCGCTGTGCATGGCCGAGGAGGCCGCGGCCAGAGACGGGGCGCCAGTACGCTCGCGCCTGCTCGGCGAAGACCTGGTGGTCTTCAGGGACTCGCAGGGGCGGCTCGGAGTTCTCGGCGAGCACTGCCTGCACCGCGGCGCCTCGCTCGCCTTCGGCCGCAACGAGGAGTGCGGCCTGCGCTGCCTGTATCACGGCTGGAAGTTCGACGTCGAGGGTAATGTCGTTGACATGCCCTCCGAGGCTGCGGGCGCGGCGGCCCGGCTCGGCAAGAAGACCAAGTCCTACCCGGTGCGCGAAGGCGGCGGCTTCCTCTGGATCTGGATGGGGCCGCTCGGCGAGATGCGGGAATTCGAGCCGCCGGCCTGGGCGCCGACGTGCGAAACGCGCATCAGCATCGTCAAGATGCACGCCGCCTGCAACTGGGCGCAGGTGCTGGAGGGCTCGATCGATTCGGCCCACAGCTCGAGCCTGCACTCGACCAACATGTTCTCGGCCGAAGTCGATGGCGCTAGGGCGACGGACAGCATCTGGCTGCGCCCCTCCGTGGACAAGGCGCCGCGGCTGCAGTTCGAGCCGACGAGCTACGGCTTTCGCTACGCCGCGATCCGCAAGCCGATCCGCAATCCCGAGACCGACCAGTACATCCGCACGACGCTGTTCATCGCGCCGTTCACGGTGCTGATCCCGCCCAACGACCGCTATAACCTGGCGCAGATGCTGATTCCCATCGACGACGTCAACAGCATGTTCTACTGGGTCGCCTGGCATCCCGATCCGAAGAAGGGCATCTCGCAGGACGAGTGGCGCCGCTTCTGCGCGGCGACCGTCGGCATCGACCTCGATGGGAACTACAGGAAAAAAAGAAACCTGGCGAACCGCTACCTGCAGGACCGCGAGGCGATGGCGCGCGGCGACTGGACCGGCATCCAGGGCATTCCGACCCAGGACATGGCGATGTGGGAGTCGATGGGGCCGATCACCGACCGCAGCCGGGACAGTCCCGGCGCGAGCGATCTCGCGGTAGCGCAGTTCCGCCGCATGATGCTGGCCGCGGCGAAGAAATTCCAGGAGGGCGGGCCGGCGATCGGCACCGCCGAGCCGCGCACTCCGCACGTGAAGCTCGCCTCGTTCGAGGGCATCGTGCCGAAGACCACCGACTGGCGCACGCTCGGCGCCGCGCAAGAGGAGCCGGTCAGCTGACGACCGGATTGCGCAGCAGCCCGATGTGCTCGACCTCGACCTCGATCACGTCGCCGGCGCGCATGAAGACTTTCGGGTTGCGGCCGTAGCCGACGCCGCTCGGCGAGCCGGTGGTGATGACGTCGCCCGGCAGGAAGCGGTAGAACTGCGAGTAGTACTCGATGAGCTGCGCGACGTTGAAGACCAGGTCGTCCGTGTTCGCCGATTGCATGGTTTTCCCGTTCAGCCTCGTCGTCAGGCGCAGATGGTTCGGATCGGGCACTTCATCGCGCGTCACCAGCGCCGGGCCCATCGGGCAGAACGTCGGGAACATCTTGCCCAGGAGATTGTGCTCCCACGCGTGGATCGGACCCATCACCCCGGTCGAGGAAAAGATCGGCGCCACCCAGTCGCGCGCCGAGACGTCGTTGACGATGGTGTAGCCCGCGACGTAATCGAGCGCTGCGGCGGCGGCTACGCGGTGGCAGGGCTTGCCGATCACGACGCTGAACTCGCCTTCCCAGTCGACCATCGCGGGGTTGCTGGGCGGAAGGACGATGGGTTCGCCCGGGCCGATGATGCTCGCCACGCTCTTGGTGAACGCCGCGGGCTTCTGCGGCACCGGCGTTTTCATCTCCTTGAGGTGCTCGTAGTAGTTCATGCCGCAGGAGAGCCCCATTCCGGGGTTTTGTATCGGCGCCAGCAGTCGCGCGGACTTTGCCGGAATCGCGGCCGGAGGGGATTTCAGCATCGATCGAATTCGCTCGAGGCTGACGCTTTGCAGAATGCCGCGAAGATCGGCGCCAAGAGGCTGCAGATCGATGATGCCGTCGCCGGCAAGCACGCCGGGACGAGGTTGCCCGGCGATTTCGAACGTAACGAGTCGCACGGCCTTAATATAGCGCTTGTAAATGGGACACCGCGTCACTCTCAAACCAAGCGCTCACAGCTTCGAGGTGCCTGAAGGGCAGAGCATCCTGCAGGCCGGGCTCGATGCCGGCTTCATGATGCCGTACAGCTGCCGCACCGGCGTCTGCCGCACCTGCCGCGGCACCCTGCTCGAAGGCAAGGTCGATTACGGTGCGGTGCATCCGACCTATCTTCCCGACAGCGACAAGGCGAAGGGCTATGCCCTGCTTTGCCAGGCAAAACCGCTCTCCGATGTCGTCGTCGAGGTGCACGAGCTCGCGGGCATGGCGGGCATCCGGCCACGCAAGATTCCTTGCCGGGTCGAGAAAATCGAGCGCCCGGCGCCCGACGTCGCGATCCTCAATCTGCGCCTGCCGATGAACGAGAACTTCCGCTTCCTTGCCGGCCAGTACATCGATTTCCTGCTGAAGGACGGAAAGAGGCGCAGCTACTCGATCGCCAATCCGCCGCGACCCGAAGGCGTCACCGCGCTCGAGCTCCACGTGCGCCACACGCCGGGAGGTGCCTTCACCGACCAGGTCTTCAGCAGCCTGAAAGTCCGCGATCTGCTGCGCTTCGAAGGCCCGCTCGGCACGTTTTTCCTGCGCGAGGAGTCGGACAAGCCGATCGTGATGGTGGCGAGCGGCACCGGCTTCGCGCCGATCAAGGCGATGTGCGAGAGCGCCCTGCAGCGGGGACTCAAAAGAGAGATGACCTTGTATTGGGGTTGCCGCGCAAAGCGCGATCTCTACATGCTCGACGTTCCGCAAGGCTGGAAGGCGGACAACTTCCGCTTTGTTCCCGTGCTCTCGGACCCTACCCCGGAATGCCAGTGGGCCGACCGCACCGGTTTCGTCCATCGCGCTGTGATGCGCGACTTTCCGGACATGTCCGGGGTGCAGGTCTATGCCTGCGGCGCACCGGTAATGGTGGACGCGGCGCGGCGCGACTTCGTTGCGCAGTGCAGCTTGCCAGGCGAGGAGTTTTTCGCCGATTCTTTCCTGACCGAAGCGGACAAGGCGCCGGCCGCGGCAGCCGCTTCGTAACGCCTACCGAGGAGGACCACGATGTCGCTGACCCGAGAATTGATCCAGGATGGGATCGCCGAGCCGAAGAACGAGCAGGCGCTGGTGAAGGCCTTCGTGCTTTCGCACGGCACGATGGAGGTCTACAGCCTGAAGGAATCGCGCAAGTTCTACGAGGAATTTCTGGGCCTGGAATGCGTGCGCCACGCCAGGCCGGCGATAGTGGTCCGGCTGGGGCTCAAGTTCCACATCGTCGCGGTCGAGGTCGGCGAGGCGGTGCACCCGGTCAACGTGCTCAACCACTGGGGCATGGACGTCAATTCCGACGCAGAGGTCGACGACGCCTACCAGAAGGCGCTCAAGTTCAAGGACAAGTACAAGATCCGCCAGGTGCTGAAGCCGGTGAGGCAGCACGGCGTGTACTCGTTCTACATGGAGGACCTCGACCACAACTGGTGGGAGATCCAGCACTACCCCGGCTTCCAGAACCAGGACCTGTTCGATTTCGGCGACCGCTTCTCGATGGACGATGGCGCCGAAGTGGTCGAGCTCAAGGAGCTCGACATCAAGACCACCGCCTAGCCGCGGGGGGTGCCTGAGCCCCCTATGAGCCAGTACGTGTACACGATGCGCCGGGTCGGCAAGGTGGTGCCGCCCAAGCGCGCCATCTTGAAGAATATTTCGCTCAATTTTTTCCCCGGGGCGAAGATCGGCGTGCTCGGCCTGAACGGTGCCGGCAAGTCCTCGCTCCTCAAGATCATGGCCGGCGTCGACAAGGACTTCGAGGGCGAGGCGATCCCGCAGCCCAACCTGCGCGTCGGCTTCCTGCCGCAGGAGCCGCGGCTCGACCCGGCGAAGGACGTGCGCGGCAACGTCGAGGAGGGCCTCGGCGCGGTGCTCGCGGCGAAGAAGCGCCTGGAGGAGATCTACGCGGCCTATTCGGAACCTGACGCTGATTTGGAAAAGCTGGCGGAGGAGCAATCCAGTCTCGAATCACTCGTCAACACTTCTGATCTAGAACATAAGCTTGATATCGCCGCCGACGCCTTGCGCCTGCCGCCCTGGGACATGGACGTCGCGAAGATCTCGGGAGGCGAGCGGCGCCGGGTGGCGCTCTGCCGCCTGCTGCTGTCCGAGCCCGACATGCTGCTGCTCGACGAGCCGACCAACCACCTCGATGCGCTCTCGGTGCAGTGGCTCGAGCAGTACCTCGAGCGCTTTCCCGGCACGGTGATGGCGGTCACGCACGACCGCTACTTCCTCGACAACGTCGCCGGCTGGATCCTCGAGCTCGACCGCGGCTACGGCATCCCGTGGCAGGGCAACTACTCCGGCTGGCTCGAGCAGAAGGAGCAGCGCCTGGAGGTCGAGGCGAAGCAGGAGGCGGGGCGCATCAAGGCGATGCAGGAGGAGCTCGAGTGGGTGCGCGCCAATCCCAAGGGAAGGCGCGCGAAGAGCAAGGCGCGCCTCGCGCGCTTCAAGGAGCTCGAGTCCGCCGACGTGCAGAAGCGCAACGAGACCAACGAAATCTACATCCCGCCCGGGCCGCACCTCGGCGACCTGGTGATCGAAGCCGAGGGGCTGAGGAAAGCGTTCGGCGAGAAGCTGCTGTTCGATAACCTGTCTTTCCGCCTGCCGCCCGGCGGCATCGTCGGCATCATCGGGCCGAACGGCGCCGGTAAGACCACGCTCTTTCGCATCCTGACGAAAGAGATCAAGCCTGACGCCGGGAAGCTCAAGTTCGGCGAATCGGTGCGCCTTTCGTATGTCGACCAGTCAAGAGATTCTTTAAACCCTTCGCGTTCTGTCTGGGAAGAAATCTCGGATGGGCAGGAAAGCATCCAGGTCGGTACCTATTCCACGCCCTCACGCGGCTATGTCGCGCGCTTCAACTTCCGCGGCGCCGACCAGCAGAAGCCGGTGGGCGAGCTCTCGGGCGGGGAGCGCAACCGCGTGCACCTCGCCAAGCTGCTGAAGAGCGGCGGCAACCTGCTACTGCTCGATGAGCCGACCAACGACCTCGACGTCGAGACGCTGCGCGCGCTCGAGGGCGCGCTGCTCGGCTTTCCGGGCTGCGCGGTGGTGATCTCGCACGACCGCTGGTTCCTCGACCGCGTGGCGACCCACATCCTCGCCTTCGAAGGCGATTCGCAGGCCGTGTGGTTCGAGGGCAACTATGCCGACTACCTCGAGGACCGCAGGAAGCGCCTCGGCGAGGACGCCGACACTCCGCACCGCATCCGCTACAAGCCGCTGGCGAAGTAACCTCGACGGAGTAGTATTGGTGCCCTTTGCAGGAGGGCGGTCATGGAGATGATTTCCCGTTCGTGGTGGATGTTTGCCTGGCGCGGCGTGGTAGCGGTCCTGTTCGGCGTGCTGGCGCTGGTCTGGCCAGGCCTCACGCTGCTGTGGCTGGTGGCGCTGTTCGCGGCATTCGCGCTGCTGAGCGGCGGGGCCGCGCTCATCGCCGGCATCAAGAATCGAAAGAGCGACGAGGACTGGTGGCTGGCGCTGCTGCTCGGGCTGGTCGGCCTGGCTGCAGGCGTCATCGCCATCCTGCATCCCGACCTGACGGCGCTGGTGCTGGTGCTGTGGATGGGCGCCAACGCCATCGTCACCGGCGTCCTCGACATCGCCATGGCGATCCGCCTGCGCAAAGTGATCCGTGGCGAGTGGCTGCTGATCCTCACCGGCATCGTGGCGATCGCCTTCGGCGTGCTGGTATTCCTGTTTCCGGCGGCCGGGGCGCTGGCGCTGGTGTGGCTGATCAGCTTCTACGCGATCCTGACCGGCGTGCTGCTGCTGGTGCTCGCCTGGCTAATACGCAGGCGCGCGCAAGGCTCCTGGCAAGGTGAGCCCGCCGGCAGCAAAGCGTAAGCCCTACGCCATGCTCTCCAGTCGCTGGTTCCAGGGGTTGGTCGCGTTGCTCATCGTCGGCGGCTTTCTCGCCTGGCAGGCGCCGCGCTGGGCGGGGCAGCCCGCGGTGGAGGAAGCGGCGGCGCAGCCGCGCCCGGTTGCCGCGCGCGGCGACCTGGCTGCCGACGAGAAGGCCACCATCGAGCTGTTCGAGCGCTCGAAGGGCTCGGTGGTTTACATCTCCACCATCGCGCGCGTGCTCGATCTGTTCTCGCGCAACATCTTCACCATTCCGCAGGGCACGGGCTCTGGCTTCGTGTGGGACGAGCGCGGCCACATCGTCACGAACAACCACGTCATCGTGAACGCCGCCGGAGCGCGCGTGCGCCTCAACGACGGCCGCGACTACAACGCGACGCTGGTCGGCGCGAGCCCGGCGCATGACCTGGCGGTGCTGCGCATCACCGTCGCCCACCGCCGCCCGCCACCGCTGCCGATCGGCACCAGCGCCGACCTCAAGGTCGGGCAGAAGGTGTTCGCCATCGGCAATCCGTTCGGCCTGGACTGGTCGCTGACCACGGGCATCGTCTCGGCCCTCGACCGAGCGCTGCCCCACGAGGAAGGCAAAGGCGCTCTCGAGCACATGATCCAGACCGATGCCGCGATCAATCCGGGCAATTCCGGCGGCCCGCTGCTCGACTCGAGCGGCCGGCTGATCGGCATCAACTCCGCCATCTTCAGCCCCTCGGGCGCCTACGCTGGAATCGGCTTCGCGGTGCCGGTGGATACCGTCACCCGCGTGGTGCCGCAGCTGATCGCGAAAGGCAAATACATCCGGCCGGTGCTGGGCATCCAGATCGACGAGGAGCTGAATCAGCTGATCACGCGGCAGGCGGGCTTGAAGGGCGTGGTCATCCTCAGGGTCAGCCCCGGATCCCCGGCCGCGGCCGCCGGCCTGCGCGGCGCCAGGATCGACTCCGATGGCCACATCGTTCCCGGCGACATCATCACCGCCGTCGACGGCAAGCCGGTGGACGGCGTAGCGCGCCTGCTCGGCCGCCTGGACGAGCACCAGGTCGGCGACACCGTCAAGCTGACCGTCCGGCGCGACGGCAAGGACATCGAGATTCCCGTCACGCTGAACGCAGGCGCCTAAAACAGGGACAGACCACGTTTTGGGACCGAACGCCGCGCGTTTCGTTTTCAGGCGGCTTTCAGTACGCCTGCGTCGTCTTCGAGCGGCAGCGGCTTGGTGTTGCGCGATACGACCCAGTCGGGACGCGAATTCGGCCCGAACTGCGGTGCGTTGGCGCAGGCATTGAACGAGATGTAGATGTGCCAGCGGTCCTCGGCGCTGAGGTTGTGGCCCGAGGCGTGCAGCAGGTTGCAGTGGAACAGCACCGCGGTGCCGGCGGGACCGACGATCGGAACGGGTTTTTCCGATTGTTGTAATACGGAAATGATTTCCCGCTTTGGAACGGCCCAGAACTTGTACGAAGTGCTCTCGTCGTAGTACGGCTCGATGCGGCCGCGCGAGTGGCTGCCGGGAAGCACGTACAGCGCGCCGTTCATCTCCACCGAGTCGGTGAGCATGACCGCGAAGGTCGCCATGTCGGGGCGCGGGCAGCCGTCGCGCTGCCACGAGCCGTAGTCCTGGTGCCACATCCACACCGTACCCTCGATGGCGGGCTTTGTATTGATCTTCGTGTGATACACATAGACCTCGTCCGTGCCAAGCGCCTGCCTCGTCGGCGCCAGCACGCGCGGCGTGCGTACCAGCGCGCGGAACGCCGCCGAGCGCGTCGCGCCGTCATCCTCGTGCACGCGGAAGATCGAGCGCACGCCGCCGGTGCGCTCGCGGATCACGCTGTCGGCCTCGACGCTGGCGAGCCGAGCGGTTTCTGCGCGCAGCACCGCGATCTCGGCCTTCGAGAACAGGCCCAGGAAGAGGAGGAACCCGTCGCGCCGGAACCGCGAGACCTGCTCGTCGCTGAGCTGCATACTACCTCGAGGAGCGCAAGAAGCGTCGCGGCGAGAACACCGACACTCCGCACCGCATCCGCTACAAGCCGCTGAAACTTTAAGCGGTCGCTGGCGCCTTACCCGTCAACGCTATCAATACCATCACGGCGCCAACCACGTAAATCAGGGTTCCTAGATAGATAGGCCCAAGATGGCTTACCCAATCGAGCTCAAAGGCTCCCATGTAGTGCATCGGCAGGGCAACCGCTAAGCCCACGACCGGGGAAATCACCGCGGTTATCCACGCCCACCATAGGCCGGCGCGTACCCCGTACCACGTCAATCCGATCACCGCGATGGCAGTCGCCGCGATGAATCCGGCAGTGGCCACATGAAGGTGCATGATGTAGCCCATGACAGCCGGGTTCAGCCGATTGAGCTGTTGCGGGGTTACGCCATTTAGCGTCGCGACCCCCAGCTCGAACCCGGCGCTCGAAAAGGCGCGAAAGAAAAACACGACGGCGTATAGGAGGAAAATTGCCGCTCCTACGACCATCGTCAAGGCGCCGCGGTTGATCAGCGAATTATGCGCTTGCATGGTTGTGCCTCCTCTCGGCGTGGTACTGCTGAATGAGTTTACGCTGCCTGCAGGACGCCGGCGTCGTTTTCCACGAAATGCTAGCATCGCCAAAATGATCCGGATCGCACTGCTCGCGCTTCTGGCTTTCAGCCTGCCCGCTGCAGCGCAATATCCCGAGCGCCCGGTGACCCTGCTGGCGGGCTACCCGCCCGGCGGGCTGGTCGACGTCGTCGCGAGGCTTGTCGCCGAAGGCATGAAAGCGAAGTTTCCGAGAGGCATCGCGGTGGTGAACCGGCCCGGCGCCGCCGGCTCGGTGGCGGTCGCCGAATTAGTGCGCAGCCAGCCCGACGGCTACACGGTCGTGCTGACGCCGCATTCCGCGCTGGTCATCGCCGCGCAGATCAACGATCTCGCCTACAAGACGCCCGACGATTACGACCCGTTCATCAACCTGGTCGCGTACTACCCGATGATCGCGGTGCGCACCGAGTCACCCTATCAATCCATCCAGGAGCTGATCACCGACGCGCGAGCGAACCCCGGCAAGATCCGTGTCGGCTCGCCGGGCGAGGGCACCTCGAGCCACCTCAACCTGGAGGAGCTGATGCACCGCGCCGGCGTCAAGATGATCCACGTTCCTTACGCGGGCTGGGGCCAGTCGAGCCCGTCGCTGCTCGGCGGCCACATCGAGGCGCTGGTGGCGCAGCCCGGCGAGCTCAAAGGGCAGGTCGACGGCAAGCGCATGCGAGTTCTGGTCGCGTTCCAGCCGCAGCGCCATCCGGTGTTCCCCGACGTGCCGACAGCCAAGGAGCTGGGCTGGGACGTGGCCAACGGCGTGTGGTACCTCCTCATGGCGCCGAAGAAGACGCCGCCGCAGGTGGTGAAGTACCTGCACGACGCCGCGAAAGCCGCCATCGAAGACCCGCAGTTCGCGGGCACGATGGCGGCGCGCGGCATCGACGTCGATTACCGCCCTGGCGAAACGCTGCGCGCCGACCTGTGGCGCGAGTACCGCCTGCACACCGACATCCTGCGCCGCATCGGCATGCTTAAGCAGTAGTCTGGCCGCTGAGCTACTTGATCTCGACTACATAGATGAAGAAATCGGTCTTGCCGATGTTCTTGGGCTTGTACTGCCGGTCGGGCCCGAGCGCCTTCACTTCGCCTGCTTTCCATTGCACCGTCTCGGTCTTGCCGTCGGCGTAGATACGCTGGATCGTCGCGCCCTGCAAGGCGCGGCCGATGCGGTAGGGCCGGGGAATGTTCGCGGCTTCCGCCCCTGCCGGGATGCTGGCTTCATACACGCGGACCGCGTCGTTCTCCAGCCGCACGTTCACGCTCGCCTTCTTGGGATCACGCGGTGTGGCTTGCGGCCTTTTGTCCTGGGTCGTGCCTTTCGTCTTCTTTAGATTGACGCTGTAGAGGACGATGTCGGATTTGCTGGTGCTCTTCGACGAATAGGGCTTGTCCGGCCCGGCGGCGAACACGTCTCCGGACTTGAATTCCACCGTTCGCGTCGTCCCGTCGGCGTAGGTGCGCACGGTGGTGCCGCCCTTCAGAACGCGGGTGATGCGGTAGGGCCGCTCGATGCTCGGGCTGACTTCGCCCGGCTTGAACGTCGTCTCGGTCACGCGCACCTTGTCGTTGTCGATGAACACCTTCTGTGTGCGCTGCGCCGCCTTTTTTTCCTGCGCCATCGCGGGAACCGCGACGGCCCCCGCCGCAAAGATTGCTGGGATAAGCAGCCCTGCCAGGACTCCGGCTGACTTGGTCATGGTTTCTCCTCCTCCTTCTTTCTTGACCCGCCCGTGATTGGACGGGCCGGACCATTCTACGCCGCGGAACCGGCCTTCCGCAGGCGCTCGCGCACCAGGTCGATGTGGCCGCGCAGCGCATACAGCTGGTCGGTATAGGCGAGCGGGACGCGGACGCGGGCGGCCCTGGCGTCCAGCTTGTCGAGGTCTTCGAGGAGCGCGTCCGCGGGCTCCGCCTTGCGCTCCATCCGGTCCTCGATCTGCCGCAGGCTGCGGTACCAGCGGAAGATGCGCGAGCGCACGCGGAACTGGTAGAGCGGCGGCACCCACCGCGACACCGGAATCAGCACCGCGACGATGGAGAACAGCGCCACCCACATGCGGTCGATGAGGTTGGCGAGCGAGAACGGCAGGTAGCGCTGCAGGAGCGGCGGCCCGGTGCGGTAGAAGCGCTCGGCTTCGCGCGCGATCGCGAACTCGCTGTGCTGCGGCGTCGGGAAGCGGCCGGCCTGCGCGATCCAGCCGGCGCCGCTGTGAATGCGCGACGCCGCCTGGACGAAGAGCTGGATCAGCGCCGGGTGCGTGTGCTCGCGCGCGACGAGCGAGGTGGTCGTCGCGATCAGCTCCACATCGCTCGGCGGCACGTCGCGCGCGAGATCGGCGACGCCGCGCGGCAGCGTGACCGGGCTGATGAACGGATAGCGCCGCGCATACGCCTCGGCCTGCGTGAACTCGTAGAGCCGGATGCCGGGCGTCTGCAGCAGCATCTGCACCATCGGCGACTCGGGCGCCGAGACCAGCACCAGCGCATCCAGCTCGTTGCCCAGCAGCGCGATGACCGCCGGGGTTTCCTCCAGGTTGCTGCGCTTGAGCTCCTCGCGCTCCAGGTG
>Ga0209236_1001520_pt1 | contig 13981 bp, 12 predicted proteins | sample GraSoi013_1_40cm_FD_185819 | JGI IMG/M metagenome (GOLD analysis project Ga0209236, IMG submission 185819) | Grasslands soil microbial communities from the Angelo Coastal Reserve, California, USA - Sample 09_27_2013_1_40cm (SPAdes) (version 2) | ecosystem: Environmental > Terrestrial > Soil >... | reverse complement strand
CGGACCACGGCCGCATCGAAGTCGTCAAAATACCCGGACTCCGCGAAGCCTTCTCCCGCAAGAAGATCGCTAGGATCACCTTCGAAGAGTTTGAAAACATGACAGGCGAAGTCCTTGGCGAGTAGCTGTTCCCGGATCAAGACAGCCCTAGACAGGTACGGGCAAGGCTCAATCACCCTCCTCAAAGCGGCAGAGATCGCCGGAACCAACATCTACGAGATGATCGCGCTCCTAGAGGAGCGGCGGATACCTTACCGATACGACATATCCGACCAAGAAGACTACGTCAAGCGCCACTATGGGTAGAATAGTCCCAGACGCGACACCCATTGTCTATCTCGCAAAAATCGGGAAGCTCCAACTCCTGAGACAACTGTACGAAGACGTCATCATCCCCGCGAGAATCAGAGAAGAACTCTTCATCGGGAAACACCCAGAGATCCCGGTCATACAAGAGGCGTACGATGCGGGCTGGCTGGAAGAGCGAACTTTGAACCAGAACGCGAAAAATTTCCAGTCCAGACAACTACGCGACGCTCTAGGCCTACACTAGGGAGAGAGCCAGGCAATAGCATTGTCCTATACAGGACATCTTCCCTTGATAATAGACGAAGACGACAAGACCGGGAGACGCATCGCGCGGGTCTGGGGAATAGAAGTAAAGGGAACCCTTCGAGTCATCCTCGAAGGATACGAAGCCCGACTAGTCCAGTACGAAGAGACTCGAGACCTTTTCAGATCACTCCTCGCAGAACGATTCCGAGTCACCGCAGAAATCTATGGGCGAGCCCTGGCTCTGCTAGAGATGGCCAAAGAGAGAAAACCGGCCTGAAACATTACGGAAGAACACCTGCCAAAATGCTTGGCTTTGAACTGAAGAAAATAGAAGAGATTCCACCGCTACTGGGCAGGGCGGTAAGATCCTATAGGTTCGCGCTTGCAGCGTTTCTGGTACCGCTCTTCATACGATCCATACCAGAGATCCTCGTCGGACCCTACCCCATAGGATGGGACACCATCGCATTCTACGTCCCCAACACCCTAGACTGGGCCGCAGGAAAAGCAGACTTCACAACGATACTAGGCACAGCCCCCCTCATGTACATGATCACAGTACCAGTCTACTGGATCACCAGGGTCAACCCTGTCTGGATCTTCAAGATCATCGGCCCAATCCTGTACGGTGGCATGATCTGGGCGCTGTTCAGATTTCTAAAAATCGGCTTGAATTGGCCGGACAACCAAGCGCTCGGAGGCGCACTGCTAACATCACTGTATTTTGTGACGTTGAGAATAAGCTGGGACCTCTACAGAAACATGCTCGGACTAACATTCATCCTGTTAAGTCTACCATTGATCGAGGATAGCAAGGGTCCTAGAAAGCAGGCCCTACTTTCTGCACTGATAATTTTCGCCGTCGCTGCTGATCAACTTACCGGAGTAATCACACTCGTCCTCGTTGGGGCTAGAGCACTCATGAGTCTAACGAATCACCAGCGAGACAAATTCCTAGAGATGACAAAGGTAGCTTCACCAGGAATCGTCCTGTTTCTAGCAACTGCGTACGCAGGGCTAATCGTTCCTGGAAGAGGGCTCGTCAGCCAACAAGCCCCGGTGCCAACTGTCACCACCGCGAGTTTGAGCCTAGGATTTCTCGGATACGCGTACCTAGCCTTGATTCCGCTAATACTCTTCGGACTGGGGAAGGTTCGGAACCTCGAGCTTCGAACCTGGTCCGTCTTCTGTATCGCAATCGTCGCGACAGCGATACTGCCTTTCTTCGGACCCAGAGTCCAGAGCTATCGATGGTCACTCCTCCTAGACATACCACTCTGCATCTTCGCCGCGGCCGGACTCCACAAGATAGTAGAATCCTTCCACCCCAGAATTGGCTGGCGTGGAAATCTCCACAGATTCATTTTGCCATCTTTCTCCGCTGTCCTAGTGATCTCAGCAATGCTCTACATCGCACTCCCGGCCCAGCAAGCTATGGTGTACTACACTGCCTACCCCGAGTTGTTGCCGACTTCGATGGTTCAAAATACAATCCCATTGTCCGACCTGGGAAGTCTGAAATCGTTACTCGACTCTGTTGCCCCAAGAATCAATTCAGGCGCAGTCCTGATAACCCATCAGGCCATCTACGGCTGGGCGAGAGCTTACCTTCCCACACTAGCTGGCCGGCTAGTCAACTACCGGTATAACGACCCCCTAACCGGCGTTGAGATGGCAAAGTCAGCAGGATACTCTTCCATTCTGATGATCTGGTGGACCACCGGTTCTGGATGGCACAATCAACCTAATGTCCCTAGCGGTTTCACGGAACTTCTCCAGAACGGAGATCTCGCTCTCTACATCTATAATTAGAGGACTCAAGTGAACTTGCTCAATCTTCCCATTGCAAGCCACTGCTTAGGATTGATGACAAACGAATTTCACGCGAGTGAAAGGCTACATTCAGGCGAATCCAGCCACACCATTCATAATCGCCTTTATGGTGCTACTACTCTCGGCTGCCGTGCTCCTGGTCTATGCCAGAACAAATGAAGCCAACAACATTGCAGACATTGCCTTCTACTCTCTCGTTCTCGGCATCGCCATCCAAATAGCGGTCGTCTTACGGGAGGAGAGGAAGAATTCTTACCGGCACGACAATAACACCCCGGACCACCCCTGAGCTAGAACTCGTCGAGGGTTTTGTAAAAGATCGCATATCAATTGTTATGCCTGCATACAACGAGGCTGAAGGCATCGCACGAAGCATTACCGACGCGAGAAAGCAATTCGAGGCTCTGTCTAAAGACTTTGAGATAATCCTCGTTGACGATGGTAGCAACGATGGAACACGTAGGATCGTCGAAGAGCTTGAAGATAGGAAATTCAAGATAGTAGGTTACGACAGGAACCAAGGCAAAGGCTACGCGATAAAGACCGGCCTATACCATGCAACCGGCCAGTTTGCCTTCCTAGTTGATAGCGACTCAGAGATTCATGCGAAAGAACTGGCAAGCTACATTGATGCGCTAGAGTCTGCTGACTTTGTTATTGGGTCCAAGCGACATCCGCTTTCAACAGTTCGAACGCCAACCTTGCGACGATTTCTCAGCCTCGGCTTTAATGTTCTCGAGCGACTTCTCACGGGAGTCAACGCGACAGACACTCAGGCGGGTCTGAAGGCTGCAAGGAGTACAGCTCTGTACCAAGTTCTCCCGCTGCTTTCCGTGAAAAGATATGCGTTCGACGCGGAACTACTTGCAGTAGCTTCTCTTTTCGATTTCAGGATAAGGGAGCTCCCCGTTGATATCGATCTCAAGGCCACATTCAGCGCCAGGCAAGTATTCCGAATGTTCGTAGATCTCTTGGGAATTGCCTATCGACTGAGGATAAGACGATGGTACCAGCGAAACAAAGCTTCAATGGAAGACACATACAATCCGATAATACCATGGTAGGAACGGTTCAAGAGTCCTCTTCCGAAGAGGGTCACCCGTTCATATCGATCGTCGTCGCCTGCAGGGCAATTGATTCTTACGCAAATCAGTGTATTCGTGAGTGCTTGCAGCTCGACTATTCGCGGTTCGAGCTCCTCGTTTTGCCCGATTACGTTGAAACCGTTTCTGATGACAGAGTCCGAGTCTTACCTACAGGACCAGTCAAACCCTCCGAGAAACGGAACACCGGAGTGTCCGCTGCAAAGGGAGAGGTTGTCGCCTTCATTGACGGAGACGCTTATCCTGACAAAGATTGGCTGAAGAACTCTCTGAAATATTTTGATGATCCCAGAGTAGCCGCAGTTGGGGGACCCGGCATTACTCCCCAATCCGATAACACAATGCAGAAGGCAAGCGGCGAAATCTTGTCATCATTTCTCGGCGCCGGACCACTGAACTTCAGACACTCAGCAAAGCTTCCTCGAAAATGCGATGATCTGCCAACAGTCAACATGTTTGTTCGCCGATCCACATTCAACGACATGGGGGGATTCGATTCTTCCTATTGGCCCGGGGAAGATACGAAATTCTGCCGAGACCTTGTCTATAGATTCGGCAGCGAAGCCGTCTATGCACCCGATGTTGTGGTCTATCACCATCGAAGGCTACTATTCCGTCCGCATCTGAAACAAATAGCCGGGTATGGCCTCCACCGAGGATATTTTACGAAGAAATTTCCCGAGAATAGCAGACGACCACTCTATTTTGCGCCAACTCTCTTCGTGCTAGGGATCCCTGCGCTCTTACTGCTGGGTTATGTTGACGAGAGCGTTAGATTCGTGTCCCTCTTCCCTTTGATTGCTTATCTTCTATTGATTGGAATTGGAGCGCTGGTCATCGGCCTCAGACGTCGAAATACCAACCTCGTGGGCCCAGTCTTCCTCGGCGCCATTGCAACGCATCTGTGGTACGGCACTTACTTCCTCAAAGGGCTACTTTCTAGAAAAATTGACACGCACACGGCCAGTTACAAATCTAATATATGACGCAGATCAATCGCGCCGTTTGAAAAAGGCCTGTCGTTACTTGAAAGTCTCTGTTTCTTATCCACCGATCCCGACCGACAAAGGAACGCCACTGCTTTCTCAAAATAGGCAGTTCCAATATTTCAACGAGCCCACCTACATTTACCCGATGGTTCCCGCATCCGGAGCGACGATGCTCAAGGTTGCCGGCTACGAGACCAAATGGGACGACGCCATTTCGGAGCGGAAGTCATACGACCAGTGGTTGCACGAGATAGCCAAGGAGACTCCCGATCTCGTCGCGATTGAGGCTAAAGCTCCCGTGATCAAACGTTACTGGAAGAGTATTTCTGACATCAAACGGGTCAGCCCTGATACAAAGACCGCCCTTTGTGGCGACCATGTTACTGCTTACCCTGAAGAGACGCTTCAGAACAGCGAGGTAGATTACGTGATTACTGGCGGAGACTTCGACTTCTCGATCAAGAGTCTTGCCGACCATCTGGATCGAAGAGGAGAGATGGAACCAGGAGTCTGGTACAGAGATAATGGATCGTTCAAATCCACGGGAAGGTTTTCACAACGACATAATTTGAGCGAAGCTCCGTTCATTGATCGAGATCTGACCAAATGGAAGCTCTACAGCGTCCATAATGGCAATTACAAGTACACTCCGGGGACCTACACGATGGTGGGACGAGATTGCTGGTATAGAGCAGGTGGTGGATGCACGTTCTGTTCTTGGACAATCCACTATCCTTCTTTCAATGTCAGAAGACCGGAGTCATATTTGGAGGAGGTGGGAATTCTAAGCGAGAAGTACGGGGTCCGAGAAATTTTTGATGACACAGGCACATTTCCAGTCGGGGAATGGCTGAAGAAGTTTTGCGAGGGCATGATTCAGCGAGGCTACAACAAGAAGATACTCATCGGTTGCAACATGCGATTCGGAGCACTCACAGCCGAAGAATACAAGCTGATGAAGAAAGCAGGTTTCAGATTCATACTCTACGGATTGGAATCGGCAAATCAGAAAACGCTTGACATGTTGAACAAGGGGGTTACTGAGAAAGAGCAGGTAGACACTTGTAAGATCGCTAGCGAAGCCGGGCTTGATCCTCACCTTACGATAATGTTCGGGTATCCATGGGAAACCAAGAATGAAGCAATGAAGACAGTCAACACGGCAAAGTACTTGTTGAAAAAGGGATACGCGAAGACGTGGCAGGTGACTATTGTTATTCCTTACCCAGGCACGATGCTGTTCGAGCAGGCAAAGCAAAACGGCTGGCTGAAGACCGAAGATTGGGAGAGATACGATATGAGGGAGCCAATCCTGAAGACTCCGATGAAGGACGAAGAAGTAATGGAAATAGTCCAAGGGCTCTATAAGGTCGCGTTCGATCCAGAATTCGTGATCAGAAAGATCGTGGGTATTCGGAGTATCCGTGACTTGAAATTCATGGCCAGAGGCGCGAAGAATATCTTCGGCCATATTCGGGATTTCTCGCCTGAGCAGGCCACGAAGCCGTCTCCTGTCTCCTAGTGAGCTGGGAGCGTTCCGCGCAGAAAGTAGTGCGTATTATTAGACGACTCTCGATATCCCCGTTGCGGGCTCATGACTAGATCAATTTCTGTAGGCTTAGCCAGGAGTTCGACAGGTTGAACAAACCCAAGCTATGTGTCCTCCATAGGTATCCTATCACTCAAGCGATAGAAACCAATCCTTCACTCTATGATTTTCTGAAGATCATGACAACCAATGGCTTCGGCATCAGGTTTGTCAGTTTTTCAGAAGAAAAGAACGCGCAGAGAACCCATGTCGAAATTCCTCCAGGCGTAGAAATCGTCGCTTTGCCATTTACCTTGCGCAGAAATCGACCGCTCGACAAGTATCTGAAGAGTGTGCTATTCCTGTTTCTCACGCCATTCATCGCTCGAGTAGTGAGACAGGATGAGAGAATATTGGGAGTCTACTGCGATGACTCTCTTCCGTTTTACGGCTATCTTGTCAAGAAACTGACCAACCGGAGGGTGATTCTTCGGCTGGGGGATTTGCAAACTGGATACATGCTTTCGGGACGCTCAGCAGCTTACGATGCAGTCTTCAAGCTGTTACATCGAATCGAAGTCCACACATGGAAAGCAGTAGATGGTCTCGCGACGATAAGCCGCCCCTTTGAAGACTACGTAAGGCGCTCAGGGGTGACTCCCGATAGGATTCTCACAATTCCAGAATCGGTTGACACTCAAGAATTTCACCCTATAGATACGGTCGAAGTTCGCGTGAAGTTCGGGATTCCATCGGACTGCGTCCTCCTGATGTTTCATGGGGTCATTGAACCTCTCAAAGGACTTGATATTCTGCTCGACAACCTCTCGAAGCTTGATTCAAGCCTGCTGAACAAGGTCAAATTGATGATAATCGGGAACGGGGGGAGTATCGGGGATCTCAGGAAAAGAGCTTCCGACCTTGGACTGGATGATGAAGTGATTTGGGTGGGATGGGTGCCTTTCAAAATGATGCCACAATTCATTAACGCGTGTGATGTCGGGGTCCCAATGAGAAGTGCGAATTTCGCAAACAATTTCGTTGTGACTCTCGGTCTGCTACAATATTGGGCGTGCGGGAAGCCTGTCTTGGCTCCTCGACTGAAAGCCATTTCTGCTATTGTTCACGATGGTGAAAACGGCGAGACTTACGACCCAAGAAAGCCTTCAGAATTCTCCGAAAAGATAAGGCTGCTAATGACAGAGAGGACATCGAGACTAGATGAAGGAAGAGAAGGAAGAAGACTTGTCTGCGAAGCATTTGACAAGAGCGTCGTTGCTCAAGCACTATACCTCGGCGTAACTCGATTGCTATCCGCCGAGAAACAAACCAGCTGGACCCATTTCGATTCGGATTTATCGATCAGCTAATAATCTTGTGGCCCAACATTCAGAGAAGAAACGCATACGCTTGAGTGCGAAAGGTTGCCCAGATTCAAAGAAGGCCTGGAAACGTGGCCAGACCATCTTACGAAGATTGGCCATGACTTCGACTCTACAGGTTTCGCGGTCGGTCTAGCCCACGTGTTTAGGCGTTCCATTTTCACCTTTAGTCACTTGCGGGACACATACCGACCGACAAACTGGAACACGGAGAAGTTGTCATGCCCTAGGTGAGCATACGCCGACAAACTCATAACGTAAAAGTCCATGATGGTATGAGTAGAGCAACATGTCGCGAATTCCCTTGAATGAGAGCGTTATGGTGACCATCGTCGTACCGACATTTAACAGATGCAATGACCTGGCACGATGTCTCGACTCGCTAGTTCAACAGACTTATGATAACTTCGAAATCCTCGTCGTTGATAATGGATCTACTGACGACACGCCAAAGCTTCTTCGTAAATACCCCGTTAGAGTGATCAAGGACCTCACTCGGAACCTGACACACGTGTTCAATATTGGTTGGCGGAATGCTCCTGGCCAGATAGTTGCTTGGATCAATGACGACGCAGAAGCGACCCCATCTTGGATAGAGAGCATCGTGCTCGAATTTGAGCATCATCCTAATGCTAGCGCAGTCGGTGGGCCAACGCTAGCAATGCGGAAACAATCGATCCACGAACTCCATGAAATGTCCCACCGGTCCAAATTCCTCACGCCATTCGGTAGAGTCTATGAGGCTGTGATTGCCGAAAACGGGCTTTTTGAGATAGGCAGATTGTTCCGGAGTGGCGCATACAGTATAGGGGGATCCCTTCCATTGAGCACCAAGCTCAAAGAACCAGTATTTGTGGACATGCTGACTATAACAAACATGGCTATTAGGAAAGAGATCTTGCGGGATCTGGGAGGATTTGACGAGAGCTTTTTGTTCAATCATGCAGACGGGGACCTTTTTGTTAGAATGAGGAAGAGCGGTCGTCTCCTATTATTTAGCCCGAAAGTGGTCGTGTTTCATCACGTGAATCCTACCGGAGCAGTTCGAAACGCGCGTAATCTAGGTAGAGATCAAGCTTACTTCTACTTGAAAGATTTTGATCACGAAAAGACTCCGAACAGCTTTCCCTTGCTTCTCAACGCCCTGTTTTTCAACATCTACTGGATATTTGAGGCGATGCGCAAAGGCAACCCTAGGGCCCTTAATGGCATACTTGGTTTCGCCTCTGGGGTTATGGCATATTATGGGAAAAGTCATGGACCAAGTTGATTTATGCGACCTGATCAAGTTGCACGATTTAGCAGGATGAGTATCGACTTGTTGGAAAACCCTCCCAACCTCGCATACGATTCATATAACGAGATGGCCTTCAAACTTGTACCTAATGGGCTCAAGGTTCTGGATGTCGGGTGCTCAACAGGTCGCTTGGGTGAGAAATTGACCTCAGAAAAGGGGTGCTACGTAGTTGGGTTAGAGATCGACCCCGTCATGGGAGAGATAGCTCGGAAACGGTGCGCAAGAGTCATAGTTGGCGACATAGAGAACCTAGATAATCTTCCCTTTCAGGAAGGCTTCTTTGATGTAATTGTATTTGCGGACTCCCTAGAGCACATGCGAGATCCGCTTAAGGTTCTAGGGAAGACAAGGCGGTTCCTCAGCAACGGTGGATTTCTAATTGTCTCCATTCCGAATGTAGCGCTCATTGTAACCCGATTGGGTCTCTTGTTGGGCAAGTTCGACTATGAGGACTACGGTGTGATGGACAAGAACCACCTGCGGTTCTTTACTTTGAAGACCGCCACACAACTCCTTGAAACAGCCGGATACAAAGTAGCGCTAACGCGGGGATACAGCGCGGTACGGAGGAGATACTATCTTGCGAGACCTCTTGCCCGGGTCTGGAAGTCACTCTTCGCACCGGGTTTTGTGATGAAAGCCGTCAAGATGGTACCCGCGGGATAAAACAGCCCCACATTGTGACCCATGGCAATCGATCAACATAACGAGGCACATTAATTAAGATTGATGACTTGAATACGGAAGAGAATTGTGCGATCCTGCGTTGGTGAAAACTGTGTCAGAAGTCGGAGCCCTTCGCCTGGATAACGAGTTGCCGATGGTCTCAGTAGTCATTGTGAATTTCAATGGTCGGACCTCTTTGCTAAAGTGTTTGGAGTCAATTACGAAATCTGTCTATTCCAAGTTTGAAACAATCATCGTCGATAACGGATCGCAGGACGGAAGCATAGATGAAGTAATGAGGCGTTTTGGGGACGATCCTCATATCAAATTAGTACGGTCTGAGGCGAACGTAGGTCCGGCCCGAGCAAGGAATCTCGGCGTGCAGGTTGCGAGGGGCCATCTGGTCGCGTTTCTCGACAACGACACCATTACAGATCCGCGCTGGCTTATTGAGGTGGTTAAGGTGTTTTCTAGCGACGTTACGGTGGGGGCCTGCCAGAGCAAGTTGCTAACTATGAAGGACCCTAGGAACCTTGACTGCGCTGGGGACTATCTGACACCTTTTGGTTTTCTTCTTCAAAGGGCTGAATACGGAGTGATGGATACAGGGCAATTTGACACCATTGAAGAAATCTTCAGCGCCAAGTCAGCGTCAATAATCGTTAGGCGGGATGTTCTGTACGAGGTGGGAGGATTCGATGCAGACTACTTCATGTTTGTCGAAGAGACGGATCTCTGTTGGAGAATCTGGTTAAGAGGGTTCAAGATCTTATTTGTTCCCGATTCAATTGTATACCATAGGTTTGGAATGACTAGGGAAATTTCCCCTGCTCTCTCCTCCTATCTTGTCTCATACCATGGTCCAAAGAACTATCTTGCAACAATTGTAAAGAACGTCGGTTTCTTGTTGGGGCTAAAGATGATCCCCCTTCACGTCTTCATTTGGACGGCCGCGATCGCATTGTTGTTATTCAAGCGAAGGACTGTCGAAGCGGCTCTAGTTGGGAGAGGACTTGCGTGGAATATCATCCATTTGTCTAATCTACAACGGAAGCGACTACTAGTTCAAAGCCAAATCAGAAGGGTGCCGGACTCTGCAATCCTTCCCCGAATAATGAGACCGATGCCCCTAGAGTATCTCTTGAAACGGGCACAAAAACTGTCTGTTTGGTAGACTCTTTGAAGAGTTATGCACATCAAAAGTGCCCCTTGTTTCAATCGGACGAGAGTCAGAGGTCTTTCCTCCTCTCACGCGAGAGGATGATTTTGGCCAACGGCGGAACGCGATTGTAGGACCGCGTCAGAATCCGCATGAAATCAATTAGCGTATCCTTCGAAACGTTTCCAGAAATTATCGAAATGATTTCTTAGAGGCATGTAACATCACCCAATGGGGAACTAGAACTGAGATTGCAGTCGTTGTGCGGTCTTGTCCATTGCATATCAAAGACGAGATAAAATCGGTCACCAACCCGCGACTTGGCGAAAAGTCTACATCCTCGGGGCAAATTGGGAAGGTTCAGATCCAATCGTGAAATTGGCCGCCTCCACAGCTAATTGGTCCACCTCGAGATGGTCTATCCTTGCCTGGTCCACTTTCCTCGTCCTGGCTGTAGCGAGCCTGAGGCAAATCTTGGTTACTCCCGGAACTGTTGGTCACCACTGGGACTGGAGCTTTCCTCCATCGTCGTTATTCTACAGTGTCATGTTGAATCAATCGTCGCATGTATGGAGTTCCCAGTTCCTAGGTTATCCTTACGGATATGGCATCTCGGTCTTGCCGGTTATGGGGCTAATCGGGTTTTTGGGCTCATCTGGCCTGGGGGGAGAGGTATTGTCCAAGGCTCTCCTTCTCGCCGTAGTCTCAATCTCTGGGCTCTCAAGTTATCGCCTTCTTCTAGAGATAACCCAGCCCCGTCAAGACAACCAACTTGCTTCTTTACATCCTGTGCTGACTCAATTGGGCTCAATCGTTGGGGGATATTTCTACGCTTTCTCACCGTTCTTGTTCAACGAATTAATTGGCGGTGCCTATACCCAATTCATAGCCTACTCTCTGGCCCCACTCGCAATTCTGTCATTCATTCGCGCACGGGCAGATGCACGCGGGAATTGGAGGAATCATGTGGCCGCGGCGTTGCTTCTGAGTGTAGTCGCAATGAGCCTTCAGTATCTTGTGTTGGTCGCGGCGATTATGATCGCGATTTCAGTTCCAGCTCTGGGAAGAGGATTAGGTTCGCTAGCGAAGATTCTCTTATTGTGGCTGCCACTCAATTCATACTGGGTTTTCCCTCTCTCATACTCGCTGGATTTGACCCTCGCCGCTGCGAGGGCCCAAACCCCCTCGGCTTCGATTTTGCAGAACCTACAGATTCACGTGCCCACCGTGATCCAGGCTTTTGTCGGAACAGGGTATTTTACCGATTTCTTCACTGCGACAATCCCCGAATGGTTCTATTCGACATGGGTCTTCGTTTCCATTGGCCTCGTGTCTTCATGTTTGGTGTACCTTCTTGCACGGCCCTCACGGCCACGAGTTGCCCTGTGGATGACGGTCTTAGTTATTTCGATCATCTTCGAAACCGGTAGTAATTCTCCTTTTGGAGGATTGGTGGAATGGGTTTTCGTTAACTTCCCACCAATGCTCCTATTCAAGAGCCCCCAGCATTTGATTTTCCCCGCGACTCTCGCCTTAGCCATACTCTTGGGACTGTTCTCGGCGAACATCCTACGAAGACACACTGAAAGACTAAGAATTGGAGTATTCGTTATTTTGGTGATCGCGGTCTCTGTTTGGGTGTCCCCCTTCTTCTCAGGCAATCTCGGCGGAAACGTCGATGTCTATCGACTTCCATCAAGTTATGTAAACATGAACTCCATCATCTCGCATGACGGCGAAAGCGGATTTCGCGTTCTCTACATGCCCATGTCAGGGTCGCCGTACTACCTCAATGACGACTTTCAAGCCGAGAATCAAGGAGGAGACCCGACTATCAGTTACTCGCAGAGGCCGACGATAGTCTCTGACTTAACTCCTAACCCGCTATCGAAAGAATTCGCCACCGCCATGGAAGGAATGCTTGGAGGAACTACTCCGCCGTCTAACGCTGCGAAGCTACTATCGCTAGTAAACGTGAAGTACATCATCCTTCGGAACGACGTCTTACCCAACTTCGGTCCCTTGGTCGGAGACTGGAACGTCACTCGAGTTCATGGGAATCTAATGCGTCTCGATGGAGTAAGACTGATTGCAACCTACCCGGAGGCTTCACTGTGGGAGAACGATGTTCCCAGAGCTCCTCTAATTTATGCGGCTACCGACGCGATCTACGACGACCCACCAATTTATGGAATAAGAGACTGGCAATCAATGTCTGGACAATGGACTGCGTTTCAGCGATACTCGATTGTCGGAACCAATGGTGTGCTCCGAACTAACGGGGTTTTTGTCGACACAAATCTGACAGTAAAAACTCAATTATTTCCGACTGCAAAGTCATTCGACAGTTGGGTTCTTTGGCGCGGACATGATATCAATAACTACTATTATGCAGGCCAAACAGGGGTGGGATATTTTACCGTAGGAAAGGTTGTTGGAGGGCAGCGAACTGAATTATACTCATGGTGGATGTCATACACAACAAATCAAACTCTCTGGATTAGAGTCATTTCGCAAGGGAGCAGTTTCCAAATATTGTCCGGTGCTGACGGTGAACAATGGATTCAGTTGTATAACTTTGAGGACGGGACCTTTTCCACTGGATTCGTAGGTCTCAAGAGCGTAGGAATGGCTCGTTTCTCGAACGTGACGGCAGGTGATCCATACAACAACGTGATCTTCAGCGACGACTTCAGTCGGTCGAATCTTGTCCAATTGATACTCTCCAATAGGTTTGTTCTCGGCCGCACAGTTGTAGTTCCTTCAAATCCGGGAGATCAAGTAGTCCTAGACCCTTACGCAACTGCTAACGCGTCTCAAGGTGATGCGACGCGGCATCCCATCCAAATTGCGTCGAAGGGCCCGTTTTATCTTGTTGATGGAGAGTCCTTCGATGCTGGTTGGATTCTTGACGCTCCGGGAACGATTCACATTATTGCCGATGGATGGATGAATTCCTGGGTCATCAACGCTGGAATGTCCCTCCAAGCATCGTTATTCTATGGTCCTCAGCGCATATTCCAATACGGTATTGTTGTCTCGGTTCTCGCTCTGGCCGCTACTGTCACTCTATTAATTGGCGATGGTTTCATCTCGCGGAGAATTAGTGGCCTTTTTCGCGGGCTGTTTTTGCGACACTCAAATTCGATAAGCTGTCACAGAACGATGACTGAAGCGCAAATACCCCCCGACGGATGATCGATCTCGATGCATTTTCTCGATGAGCGGTGCAGAATTTGATAATTATCAAACGAGGGTTTGTCGCGTGAAGGTCCTGATAACCGGCGGAGCAGGCTTTATTGGATCTCATGCGGCTGAGTTCTTTTCTCGAGACAACGCTGTCACCCTTTACGACAACCTCTCTAGAGGTCAGATGCTGGGTGTTCAGGACAAGAACAGGAGGTACAATATTGACTATCTCACAGCCAAGGGCCCCAAGATGGATTTCTACGAAGGTGACTTACGGGAT
>Ga0209236_1001516_pt1 | contig 14000 bp, 13 predicted proteins | sample GraSoi013_1_40cm_FD_185819 | JGI IMG/M metagenome (GOLD analysis project Ga0209236, IMG submission 185819) | Grasslands soil microbial communities from the Angelo Coastal Reserve, California, USA - Sample 09_27_2013_1_40cm (SPAdes) (version 2) | ecosystem: Environmental > Terrestrial > Soil >... | reverse complement strand
CCGGCGGACGTGGATGAGGCGGTGGAAATCCTTGATGTGGCGCTGGCGGCGGTGGCGGAACCAGCGGAGATGACAGTGATTCGTGACTCGTAATTCGCTAAGCCTCTCTATCGGGGTGCGCCCTGTTCCGAATCACGAATCACTAATCACTAATCCCGCGGTGCAGGAGGAAGCGAAATGCCATCTCCCAAGAAGGTAGTCCTCGCCTACTCCGGCGGCCTCGACACGTCGGTGATCATCCCATGGCTCAAGGAGACGTATGGGTGCGTGGTGATCGCCGTCATTGCAGACGTCGGGCAGCCTGAGGACTTCGACGCCGTTCGCCACAAGGCCCTGGCCAGCGGCGCGGACGCCGCGACCGTGGTGGACGTCAAAACCGAATTTGCGACAGATTACATCTTTGCCGCGTTGCGAGCCGACGCCGTGTACGAAGGGCAGTACCTCCTCGGCACGGCGCTGGCCCGGCCGCTGATTGCCAAAGCCCAGGTGGAGATCGCGTTGGCGGAAGGCGCAGACGCTCTGGCCCACGGCTGCACCGGCAAGGGCAACGATCAGGTCCGCTTCGAACTCGCCTATCAGGCGCTGGCGCCCCGCCTGCGGCCCATCGCCCCCTGGCGGGAGTGGTCGCTGCGATCTCGCGACGACGAAATCGAGTACGCCGCGGCGCACGGGATCCCGGTGCCGGTGACCAGGGAGAAGCCGTACAGCGTCGATCAGAACCTCTGGCATCGCAGCGCTGAAGCCGGTGTGTTGGAGGATCCGTGGCACGAGCCGCCGGAGGACGTCTACGCCCTGACCCGTTCCCCGGGAGAGGCGCCGGATCAGCCCGCGTATGCCGAGGTGGCATTCGAGCGCGGTGTGCCCACGGGGCTCAACGGCGCGAAGGCCGACCCCGTCCCGTTGATCCAAACTCTCAACCGGCTTGGCGGGCTGCATGGGGTGGGCCGGGTGGACATGGTCGAAAACCGTCTGGTGGGGATCAAGGTTCGCGGCGTCTACGAGACGCCCGGGGGAACCATCCTCGCCACGGCGCATCGCGATCTGGAATCGATCACCGTCGACCGGGACACGCAGCATTATCTGACCGTGATCGCTCCGCGGTACGCGGAGATCATCTACAACGGTCAATGGTTCTCCCCGTTGCGACAGGCGTTCGACGGCTTCGTCGATGCGGCGCAACGCACAGTGACCGGCACGGTGCGGATGAAGCTGTTCAAGGGTACCTGCACGGTGGTCGGGCGGGCCTCCCCACACGCGCTCTACCGGCAGGACCTGGCTACCTTCGGCGAAGATGCCGTCTATGATCAAAAGGATGCCGACGGGTTCATCCACCTGTGGGGGCTCCCCACGCGGGTGTTCGCGCAGGTCAACCCGCAGCAGATCCGCCGCGGTCTGAGGCATCCTGTCAGGTGAAGTACACCGATATCGGCTGATGCCCGGCGCGGACACGCCGCACAAGATGTGGGGCGGTCGTTTCCGGCAGCCGCCGGACTCCGACCTCCTGGAATTCACCTCGTCCTTTACGACGGATCGCCGGCTCCTACGCTGGGACGTTGTGGCCAGCATCGCGCACGTGCAGATGCTCGGGGCCACGGGCATCATCCCGGCGTCTGACGCCGCGGCCATCGCCGACGGGCTGCGCGGCATCCTTGCCGACGCGGAAGCCGGCCGGGTGCGTGTCAAAGGCCCCTACGAAGATGTGCATTCGTTTCTCGAGGCGATTCTGTACCGGCGGATCGGTCCGGTCGCGGGGCGCCTGCACACCGCCCGCAGCCGTAACGACCAGGTCGCGACGACACTTCGTCTGTACGTCAAGGAGGCGATCCTGCACCTGGTCGCCCACACGGTCGACCTCATGGACGCGACGGTCGGCCGCGCGGCGGGCGCGGTGGAGATTATTCTTCCTGGCTTCACCCACCTGCAGCATGCGCAGCCGGTCCGGCTGGCGCACCACCTGCTGGGGTATGTGTGGATGCTCGACCGCGACGTCGACCGCCTGATGGACTGCTACCGTCGAGGCAACGTTCTACCGTTGGGGTCGGGCGCCGTCGCCGGGGTCTCGTTTCCAGTCGATCGACAGCGCGTGGCCGACGCGCTGGGGTTTGCCCGGATCAGCGAGAATAGTATCGACGCGACCGGTGACCGGGATTTCGCCGTCGAACTCGTCGCCGCGGCCGCGCTGCTGATGGTGCACCTCTCACGTTGGAGCGACGAGCTGGTATTGTGGGCGAGCGAGGAGTTCGGATTCATCACCCTGGCGGATGCCGTCACCACGGGGAGCAGCCTGATGCCTCAGAAGAAGAATCCTGATCCCGTGGAACTCATCCGGGGCCGCGCCGGGCGGGCCATCGGCGCGGTCACGGCGCTGTTGACGGCGTTAAAGGGACTGCCGTCAGGCTATCAACGGGATTTGCAAGAAGACAAAGACATCGTCTTCGGGGCGGTGGACCTCGTCACGGCGTCGGTGCGCGCGCTGCAGAAGTTTCTTACGGGAGTCGAGTTCTCGAAGGCGCACATGGAGCAGGCAACCCGCCGCGGCCTGCTGACCGCGACAGAAGTCGCCGACTACCTGGCAGGCAAAGGCATGCCGTTCCGCGAGGCGCACGAGGTCGCGGGGCGCGTCGTCCAGGAGGCGCTCGCCCGCGGGATTCAACTGTGGGAGCTGCCGATGGAGGCCTACGCGCGCATCACACCTCTGTTTGGGCGCGATATTCTGGAGGCGGTGCAGCCCATTGCAGCCGTGGAAGCCAAGCGCGCGCCCGGAGGCACGGCGAGGGCGGCGGTGGAAGGCCAGCTTCACAGCGCTCGACTCCAACTGGACACGCTGCGTATGTGGGTGCGAGAGACCGAGGGCCGGCTGCAGAAGGTGAGCGCGCTGGCCGAACGATGACCCCCGTCGAAGCCACGATGGAACGTACGCGTAAGATCCGGGAAATTGTCTTGAGCCGGACCGTCGAGACGCAGGCTGAACTGGTCGCGGCGCTGCGGCAACAGAGAATCCACGTCACGCAGGCTACGATCAGCCGCGATATCAAACGGCTTGGTCTCGTGAAGGTGCCTGTGGCAAACGGGCGATACCGGTATGCGTTGCCCGGCGCTGCTCGGGAGGCCGCCCCGGAGACGGCACAACGCCTGCGCAGCGTCTTTGAGGAGTTTGTGACCTCCGTGGAGAGGGGGCTGGATCTCGTGCTTGTGAAGACGGTACCCGGCGGTGCCTCTCCGGTGGCAGAGGCGATCGACGACATGCGCTGGCCGGAGGTGGCCGGCACGGTCGCCGGCGAGAATACGATTATCGTTGTGCCCCGGTCTCGCCGCGCCATCGGCGCAGCGCTCCGCCGGCTGCACGGCGTGCTCCGCGGGCGGATTTCGCTATAATAGGAACGATGTGGCCCCGCCTGCGACACCCGTGGACCGGTGCGCTTGCGCCGTCGCGGAAGGTGGCCATCGGGGCCGCCACCTTGGTGGCGCTCACGCTGGTCTCCGGCGTACAGTACCTTCCCGTCAGACTGCAACTTCGCGAAGGTCAGGTCAGTCCCCGGGACGTCACCGCGCCGCGCACGGTGGAGTTCGTCGACCGCGCACGCACCGAGGCACTTCGCCGCGCCGCGGCCGAGAGCATCCAGCCGGTGTATCGCCAGTCGGCCGGGGAGACCGCGCGCGCGCACGAGGTCATCGGCCAGACGGCTGCGGCGATCGAACGGGCGCGCAGAGTGAGCGGTCTCTCCTACGCCGAGCGCCGGGCACTCCTCAGCCGCGAGTCACCTATTCCCCTCGATGACCCGGCAGCGCTGGCCGCGTTGACGGTTGATGCCGCCGCCCTGGTGCTGGCTCGCACGACCGCAGAGCGGCTCGTAGCGACCGTCATGGACGCCGGGATCAAACCGGAGGATCTCCCGAAGGTCCAGATGCAGGCGCGGGTGAGCATCCGCGCGCTGCAGCTTGCCGGCCGTCCCATGACGCTGGCCAGCGCCTTGGTGCTGGGGGTGCTGACACCCAACGTGACGGTCGACGTTGGTGAAACTCAGCGGCTCCATCGGCGGGCGATGGAAGGGGTCGAGCCGGTGACTACGCGCATCCTCCGGGGTGAGATCGTCGTGCGCCGCGGGGAAGTGGTGACCGAGGCCCACGTGCAGAAACTCGCGGCCCTGGGTCTGGTGCGTGCCCCGTTCTCGTGGCAGCGCCCGCTCGGCGTAGCGCTGATCCTGGTGCTGATGGTGGTCGTGAGCTTTGCGTACCTGCGACAGTACCAACCGGAGATCTGGGCGGAGGACCGGCTGCTCATGGTCTGGAGTCTTGCCGTCGTGCTCACCCTGGGACTCGCCAGGGCGCTGCTGACACGCATCAATCCGTACGTCATTCCAACGGCCGCCGGTGCCGTCCTGATCGCCGTGCTGCTGCGACCGCGGTTGGCATTGTACACAGCGGCGGTGATCGGCATGCTGGTGGCCACAGTCGCTGGCGGCGACGTCCGGCTTGGGCTGGTGACGTTCATCGGCTCATCCGTGGGGGTGTACGCGATCAAGCGCATCGTCCACCGCACCGACCTGATGCTTGCCGGGGCGTGGGTGGGCGGGGCGAACGCAGTGTCCGTCCTGGCCCTGAACCTGATGGATCAAATGCCATGGTATCCAGACATCGCCACGGACGCGATCTACGGTTCCGTCAATGGGGTCATCGTCGGAATCATCGCCATCGGCACGCTGCCGTACCTGGAGCAACTCTTTGGGCTCGTGACGCCGATCAAGTTGCTGGAGCTCAGCAACCCCAGCCGCCCGCTGCTGCGGCGGCTGCAGGTAGAAGCCGCGGGTACCTATCACCACAGTCTGATCGTCGCCAACCTGGCCGAGGCCGCCGCCGAGGCGATTGGCGCAGACAGCCTCCTGGTCCGCGTCGGTGCCTATTATCATGACGTCGGGAAGATCCGCCGGCCGGTGTTCTTCGTCGAGAATCAGGCCGGGGTCGAGAACCCTCATGACAAGATGGCGCCGAGCCTGTCCGCGCTGACGGTGTTGTCCCACGTTCGCGATGGGCTCGAGTTGGCACGCGAATACGGACTGCCCTCAGCGGTGGCCGACTTCATTCCGCAACATCACGGGACCAATCTCATCGCATACTTCTACCACCAGGCGCTGCAGCGGGGGGATGCCGTCAACGAAGAGGTCTTCCGATACGAGGGGCCTAAGCCGCAGAGCCGGGAGGCCGCGGTGGTCATGGTGGCGGATGCGGTCGAAGGGGCCACCCGTGCCCTGCCGCGGCCAACGCCCGACCGCATCGAGCAGACTGTACGACGGATCATCCGGGAGAAGCTGGACGACGGCCAGTTGAACGAATGCCCCCTGACCTTTCGTGACCTGGACGTCATCGCCCGCACCTTCACCCGCCTGCTGGCGACGATGTTCCACCCGCGGATCGAATACCCCGAGCTGGAGCGCGACCTCCGCGCCGGTCAGCGCGACCGCGCCCCCGTGCGTTGACTCCTCAATGCGGGTGGATGTGGCGGTGCGCGTACGCCGGCCTGGGATCACCATCCATCGGCTGCGCCGGGTCGCCGGGCATGTGCTGCGACGGCAGCGGTGCGCCGCCGCGACGGAAGTCGCGCTCGCCCTGGTCTCCGATGCTGCGATCCGCAGGCTCAACCGGCGATTTCTCGGTATCGACCGGCCCACCGATGTCCTGTCCTTTCCAGCGAACCGTTCCCGCGCACCCCTGGGCCGGAGTCGGATCCGGCATCCCGGATCCACGATCCTGGATCGGGCGCGACGGCCGTACCTCGGCGACGTAGTGATCTCCGTGGATCGCGCCCGCGTGCAGGCCCGCGCCGCTGGGCACCCCCTGCGCACGGAGATCGCCCTGCTGACGGTGCACGGCCTCCTGCACCTGCTGGGCTATGATGACCGGCGGCGGGCCGATGCGGCGAAGATGACGCGGCGGCAGCGTCTCCTCGCGGCGGATGCCGGATTTGAGGTCGCCGGATGATTCGGCGCAGATCGCGCCAATCGTTGGGGCAGGCATTGGCGTTCGCCCTGGAGGGACTCCGGCACGCCGTGCGGACGCAACGGGCGTTCCGCATCCAGCTGGTGATCACCGGGTTCGTCGGCGGGTTGCTGTTGTGGCTGGGAGTCCCAGCGCTGGAGTCCGGCGTGATCATCCTCTCCATCCTGGTGGTGCTGGTGGTGGAACTGATCAACACTGCGCTAGAAGTCGTGGTAGATCTGCTGGTCGAACGCAACCATCACGCGCTGGCGAAGGTGGCCAAAGATCTGGCCGCGGCAGCCGTCGTGGTCGCGGCTGCGGGAGCGGCGATCGTTGGTCTTCTGGTACTGGGTCCGCCGGTGGGAGCGGCGCTGGGCGTCGACGCCGGCACCGCATCTCGGTGGTCGCGTATCGGTGCCGTGTTCAGCGTGCTGGTCGGCGCGGCGGTCCTCTGGTTCACCCAGAAGCCCACCGGCCCCGCGCGCACGGCATCGAATCGCCCCCGGTGATCGCGCCGGGATCCCGCAGTGCACGTACCAGCGCCTCAGCCAAGACGTATGACTCTACGGAGGAGCCTTGTCGCAGGCGTCGTACAGAATCCAACACAACCACAGGATTAGGGATTGGGATGAGGGATTAGTCAGGACCACGCGATCTTCGAAGGGGCATGTTCCCACCCGCGGTGTTCTGGCAGGTACGAATCCCCAATCCCTGATCCTAATCCCGCAGTTCTTCAGGGCAGTACGGAATGACAGAATCGGCGCATTCACCGAGGGGGGTGGGGATGGTGCGCAAACTCGTCGCCTACGCGCTGGCGGTAGCATTGACCGTCGTCACGGTTTCGTATGCGGTGCTGGCGCAGCCGCGCAGCCGTGTGGATACCGTGCGCTCGCGTGGAAAACTAGTCTGCGGGGTCTCCGGCACGACGCCGGGCTTTTCCTTCCCAGATCCGGTCTCCGGCCGGATGGTCGGGTTCGACGCCGACTTCTGCTGGGCGGTCGCCGCCTTCCTCGATGTGCCGGACGTGGAGTTCGTCAACCTCACCTCGGCCAGCCGCATCCCGGCGGTGGTCTCCGGTTCGGTGGACGTGGTCTTCCGCACGACGACGCAGACGATCACACGCGATGACCAGGTGGACTTCGGTCCGGTCACGTTCTACGATGGCCAGCGCCTCCTGGTCCGGGCGGACTCGCGGATCAGCGGATTGGACGATCTCAACGGCGCGCGCATCTGCGTGTTCACCGGGACAACGAGCGAACGAAACATCACAGATCAGATGCGAGCGCGCAACTTCCGCTTCCAGCAGATCACGTTTGCCGAAGCCAAGCAGGCGTTTGACGGACTGGCTGCGGGACGGTGCGATGTCTTCACCACCGACGCCAGCCAGCTCACCGCCTTCCGGTCTACGGCGCCGAACCCGGCGGATTTCAAGATCGTGGGCAAGGAGTTCAGCGACGAGCCGCTGGCCCCGATGTATCAGGAGAACGACTCGAAGTGGGCCGATGTTGTCAACTGGACGGTCTGGGGCATGATCCTGGCCGAGGAGCTCGGGATCACGCAGACGGTGACCCGCGATCCCGCCCAACTGGCGGAGCTGACCGGCAAGGATCCCAACGCGAAGAACCTCGTGGAGTTGAAAAGCGGCGCGATCCAGCGCGTGCTCCGCCTCATCGGTAACTACGGGGAAGTGTACGATCGCTACTTCGGGCCGCGCCAGAAGACGGCCATCAGCCGCCCCGGGACGCGCAACGATCTGGCCAAGCGGGGGGGTGCTCAAGCCAGCCGGCCATATAGATGAGGGGCCGGAGGCCCCACCTCTATTTCCCTCTTCCCGTAGGGAGAGGGACGTAAGGGTGAGGGGGCGAGCGGTCCCGTTCGTGACGCGATGCTGACCAAACCTCCATTCTGGCGAGATGCCCGCACGCTGGCCATCCTCGCGCAGATCTTCGTGATTGTGGTCGTGGCCCTCGCTCTGCTGGGGGCCACAACCACGTTACGGCGGAGCTTCATCCGGCACAACATCCGGCTGGATTGGAGTGTGTTCAGCCAGCCGGCGGGGTTCGAGCTCAGCGCGCTGCAATGGACACTTGATCTTGATGCCCTGCGCGTTAAACGGTACGAGCCCACCGACAGCAACGCTGAAGCGATCATCGCCGGCCTGATCAACACGATCCAGGTCGCAGTGATAGGCATCGCCCTGGCGACCCTCGTCGGTGTGGTCGTCGGGGCCGCGAGGCTGTCGCCGAACTGGCTCGTCGCCAGAATGGCGCTGGGTTACGTCGAGGCGCTGCGCAACACCCCACTGCTGGTGCAGTTGTTCTTCTGGTATTTCGCAATCTTTCTTCAGCTTCCCGACGGGTCTTCCAGCCACCCACCACTGCGGCTGCTCGGAGGGCTGGTCACGCTCACGAATTCCGGACTGGCGATCGGCGGCACGCTTGTAGAGCGCTTCGGACGGATGATGGCAGAGGGGGGCTACCAGCTTACCCCGGAGTTGGCCGCGCTGGTGATCGGGCTGGCGGTCTACACGTCTGCATTCATCGCAGAGATCGTGCGCGGGGGGATTCTGGCGGTGTCGCGCGGGCAGATGGAAGCAGCGCGCAGCCTGGGCCTTACCCATCGCCAGGGCCTGCGCCTGATCATCTTGCCCCAGGTCTTCCGCATCATCATTCCGCCGCTGGGCAACCAGTTTCTCAACCTCACCAAGAACAGCAGCCTGGCGTTGGGGATCGGTTATGCAGAGCTGCTCACGACGGCCAACACGGTCAGCAGCCAGTCGTTCCGCTCTCTTGAGGCCTTCACGGTGGTGACGCTGGCCTACCTGGTGCTTTCGCTGACGATTTCGGGCGTGTTGAACCTCATCCGTCTCCGGCTCGCGCTTCCCGGCGCGTAGTGAGGGCGCGGAGCGCCCAACCGCAGTCCCATCTCCCTGGAGGGAGAAGGATGAAGGGTGAGGGGGTCTGAGTTGCACGCCTTGGTCACGGTGATTGAGTCAGGGAGCCTGGCTGAACTATGACGGCTATCCACGCGCAGGTTCTGGCTCCTCCGCAGACGCGGCCGTCCACGCGGGAATGGCTGCAGCACAACCTGTTCGATGGAATCTGGAACACGCTGTTCACGGTTGCGATCGCCGCCCTTCTGGCGCTGGTGATGGCGCGCGTGGGGCCGTGGATCGCGCGCGCCCACTGGGGGGTGATCGCCGACCACCCGCGGTTCTGGCTGATCGGCCTCATGCCGGTGGAGCTGGCGCTCCGCGCGTACTGGGCGGGTGGGCTGCTCGCTCTGATGGTGCTCCTCACGCTGCTGGGGGTCCGCGCCCGGGTGCGGCCCGCGGCACTCTTGAGCGCGTGGGGCGGAATCCTCATCGCCGTGGCCTGGGTGATGTCTCCTGTGCGGCTGGATCAGATCGGTGGCCTTTACCTGACGCTGCTCCTGGCGGTGGCGGCGATCGCCGGGTCGTTCCCCATCGGCGTCCTGGTCGGGATGGGGCGGGTGAGCCCGTTGCCCGTCGTGCGGGGACTCTGTACGCTGTACATCGAGCTGATCCGCGGCATCCCGTTCATCACCATGCTGCTGTGGTTCTCTGTGTTCGTCACCCTGGTATCGGGGGATGCGCTGAGCAGGGTCGAGCGAGCCATGGTCGCCATGATCGTTTTCACCTCCGCCTACGTCGGCGAGATTGTCCGCGCTGGGATCCAGTCGGTGCCACGCGGGCAGATGGAGGCGGCGCGGGCGGTCGGCCTGTCAGGTCTCGCGACGATGCGTCACGTGGTGCTGCCGCAGGCAGTGAAAAACATGATTCCGGCGCTGGTCGGCCAGTTCATCAGCCTGTTCAAGGATACTTCCTTGACGGTGATCATCGGCCTCACAGAGCTGGTCGGCACCGGCCGGGCGCTGCTGGCGATCACCCAGTACCTGCACGACGTGCGAGAAGTCTACGTGTTTCTGCTCCTCACGTACTTTGCGTTTTCTTATGCCATGTCATCAGCAAGCCGGAGGCTGGAGAAGCGGCTGGGACTTGGGGAGCGATGACGAGGCGGTCGCGCAGTCGCGCAGTCGCGGAGTTGGAGACGGCATCACGCCGGAATCCGAAGGTATACTGAGAAGGGGTGACACCGAGTGAGCAAACTCGTGAGCGATCCAGGAGAATCGGCGGTGCCGCGGCCGCTCCGCCGCGCCACCGCGCCAGCGCACGGCGGTGAGCCGATCATCGCCCTCGAAGACGTCCATAAGTGGTTCGGAAAGCTGCACGTGTTGCGCGGCATTGCCTTGAAGGTGTGGCCGGGCGAGGTCGTGGTCGTTGCCGGCCCGTCGGGATCGGGGAAGTCCACGATGATCCGATGCATCAACCGGCTGGAGAGTCACCAGCGTGGCCGCATCGTCGTGGACGGGATCGAACTCACCGACGACGTGCACAACATTGATGCGGTGCGCAGCGAAGTCGGGATGGTGTTCCAGTCCTTTAACCTGTTCCCGCACCTCACCGCCGTGCAGAACATCATCCTGGCGCCGGTGAAAGTCCGGAAGTGGCCAAAGCACAGGGCGGAACGCGTGGCGGTGGAGCTGCTGGATCGGGTCGGCATCCCGGAGAAGGCGCACATCTATCCGGCGCAACTCTCCGGGGGCCAGCAGCAGCGCGTCGCCATCGCGCGGGCCCTGGCGATGCAACCCAAGGTCATGCTGTTCGACGAGCCCACCTCGGCGCTGGATCCGGAGATGATCCAGGAGGTGCTGGACGTCATGCGAGGGCTGGCCCGGGACACGGGAATGACGATGATCGTCGTGACCCATGAGATGGGCTTTGCCCGCGAGGTCGCCGATCGCATCATCTTCATGGATGAAGGGGTCATTGTCGAGGAAGGCGCGCCGGAACACTTCTTCACGAACCCGACCCATCCGCGGACGCAGCAGTTCCTTTCAAAGATCCTGCACCAATAGAAACAGGGACCAAGGAACCAAGGCACCAAGGGACCAAGCGATCCAGGAACCGTGCAGGGTGAGTTGCTTGCGCGATGATCCCTCGTCTGCCTGGTCCCGGGTCCCCTGGTTCCATGGTCGCACAATCCCCATGATATAATCAGACGCATATCGTAGTGGTGGAAAGGGCGTGAAGGTCCTCGTTGGTAGCCCCGAGTAATCCGTACGGCTGGCTCATCCTGGTGCTGCTGTTGCTGCTGTCCGCGTTTTTCTCGGCTGCGGAGGCTGCGCTGCTGTCCGCGAACAAACTTCGCCTGCGGCGGCTCCGCGACGACGGGGATCGTCGCGCCCGCCAGCTCAGCCGTCTGCTGGAGGAAGAGCCCGGGCGCGTCCTGACCGCGCTGGTAGTCGGCAACAATATCGTAAACGTGGGAGCGTCGATCCTGGCGGCTGCACTGTTCGTCCAATGGTTGGGTCCCGGCCGGGGCCCCTGGCTGGCGGTGGTGGCCATGACCGTGGCACTGCTGATTGTGGGCGAGATCACCCCCAAGACGTTCGCCGCCAAGCACGCGGACCGCCTCGCGCTCTGGCTGGGCCGGCCGGTCGCCTGGGTGGCGGCGGCGCTGGGGCCGGTGATCCGTATCCTATCGTTGATCAGCGACCTGCTGGTGCGGCCGTTGGGCGGCCGCGTCAACCTCGCCTCGCCGCTGGTCACCGAGGAGGAGATCCGGCTGCTGGTCCGGATGGGTGAAGAAGAGGGGGTGATCGAGGCCGATGAGCGGCAGATGATTCACTCCATCTTTGAGTTCGGTGACACGGTTGTCCGTGAGGTCATGGTCCCGCGCATCGATATGGTGTGCGTGGAGGACACGACCACGGTGGACGGCGTGCTGCGCGTCATTTTGGAAGAGGGGCATTCCCGCGTTCCGGTCTACCATGAAACGATCGATCAGATCGTGGGCGTCGTACACGTCAAGGATCTCCTCAGTCACATCAAAGCCGGCCACCACGCCCTCCCGGCGCGAGAGGTGATGCGGCCGGCCTACTTCGTGCCGGAAAGCAAACGGCTGGACGACCTGTTCCGGGAGATGCGGCGTAAGCGGACGCAGATGGCCATTGTCGTGGATGAGTACGGTGGCACGGCCGGGCTCGTCACCGTCGAGGACCTTCTCGAGGAGATCGTCGGTCCGATTCTGGACGAGTACGACGTCGAGGAGAAGTTGTTTGAGACGGTCGATGAGCATACCGCGATCGTGGACGGACGGCTGAGTATCGAAGAGGTCAACGAGTTGATGAATCTGGACCTGCCGACCGGCGAGGTGGACACCATCGGCGGGTTTGTCTACTCTCTGCTCGGCCACGTGCCGGCGCAGGGGGAGAAGATTACTGCCCGCGACGCTGAGATCGTCGTGGAAAAACTGGAGGGCCATCGCATCGCCCGGGTACGCATCAGCCGCCTCGCGCCTGTGCCCCCGCTGCGTTCCTGATCCATGCGCGCCCGTCTCCGGCGGTACTTCTTCACCGGGCTCATCGTCTTTCTTCCCATCGCCATCACTCTCAGCTTCCTGCTCTGGTTGTTCCGCACGCTGGACAGATTCCTGGGATGGCTGTTCACGCTGCTCCTGGGGGAACCGATCCCCGGGCTGGGACTGGTGGCGACGATTGCCGTCATCTTCCTGATCGGCGCGCTGACCACAAACGTCCTGGGCCGGCGGTTGGTGGGGTGGTTCGACCGGCTCATGCTGCGCATCCCCCTGGCCCGCAGCATCTACTCGGCCACCAAGCAACTCAGCGACAGTATCTTCCTCCAGCGCCGGGCCGCCTTCCAGCGCGCCGTGCTGGTGGAGTGGCCGCGACAGGGAATGTACACGGTGGGGTTTGTTACCGGGGAGACCGGCGGGCGGACCCAGGAGATTGCCGGGAGAAGGGTCCTCAACGTGTTCGTCATGAGCACCCCTAATCCGACAACCGGTTTTCTGGCCCTTGTGCCTGAGGATCAGGTCTATCCGCTGGATATGAGCGTGGAAGAGGGAATAAAGCTGATGATGTCCGGCGGCATTGTGGCTCCATCGCGGTCGCCGCGGTCGGTGTCCGTCGAGCCCGGAGGACACGAGGCGCCGTGAAGCGGCGGAAGCAAAGGCCTGGGCGGCGCGATGAGGTGGCCGGGTTGGTGACGGCCGCAGCGCGAGCCAGGTTCCTCGCGTACGCCCCATACTCGCGCTTCCGCGTGGGCGCCGCGGTGCGGACCCGCGAAGGGGACGTGTACACGGGCGCCAATGTTGAGAACGCATCGTACCCCCTCTCACACTGCGCGGAGCGGGTCGCTATCCACAAGGCGGTCTCCGACGGCCACCGGCATCTGGATACCGTCGTCGTGGTGGCCGATGGGGAGACGCCGGCGATGCCGTGCGGAGCATGCCGGCAGGTGATGGCCGAGTTCGGCGTCAGACAGGTCATTGCCGCGAGCCCGTCTGGTCGTACACGCGTGCGCACGCTGCGGCAACTGCTCGCGGAGCCCTTCCTGGCGGAGAGACTACCCAAGAGAAAAAGACGATCGTAGATCCTGGATCCTGGATACTGGATAATGCCGAAATGCGGCAAAGGTCTCGTCTGTGATCCAGCATCCGACATCCAATATCCAGGAGCCATCTCCGCATCGCTCGGGCTTTGTCGCCTTGATCGGCCGCCCCGGCGTCGGCAAATCGACGTTGGTCAACCGGCTCGTGGGTCAAAAGATTGCCATCACCGCGGCAGTCCCTCAGATTACGCGGAGCCGGCTTTCCGGGATTTTGACGCTGCCCCATGCTCAGATTGTGTTCGTGGATACCCCTGGCCTCCACCGGCCCCGTCACAGACTGGGCGAGTGGATGGTAGAGCAGGCCACGCGGGCCCTCCGCGATGCCGACGCCGTGCTGGTCGTCCTCGATGCCACAGACGGCGCAACGCCAGAGGACCGCGCCGTGATCGCCCGCCTGGGTGGCATCCGCGCACCGGTGATAGCGGTGCTCAACAAAATCGATCGCATTCCTGCGAACGAGGTGGCCACTGTTGAAGCCACGCTTGCCGGGCTGCACGCTTTTGCCGGGGTGGTCCCGGTCTCGGGTCTTACC
>Ga0209236_1001515_pt1 | contig 14005 bp, 10 predicted proteins | sample GraSoi013_1_40cm_FD_185819 | JGI IMG/M metagenome (GOLD analysis project Ga0209236, IMG submission 185819) | Grasslands soil microbial communities from the Angelo Coastal Reserve, California, USA - Sample 09_27_2013_1_40cm (SPAdes) (version 2) | ecosystem: Environmental > Terrestrial > Soil >... | reverse complement strand
GGCTCATAACCCGAAGGTCGTTGGTTCGAATCCAACCTCCGCAACCATTTGCATCTGATCGAAGCCGGGGTGAGCCCGGCTTCGCCTTATTTCGACGCCGGGCGCGCGCAGGGCGCACATCAAAAGGATCTGGGTGAACAAGAGGAAGCGCGTCGCGATCGCGAAGCACCGCGTCAAGAAGCGGAAGCTCAAGGCACGGGCGCAAGCCGCTCGCTAGGCTTACTCCGGCGCCGTGGTGCCGTAGCTCAGGTGGTAGAGCGCGCGACTCATAATCGCGTTGTCGCTGGTTCGAGTCCAGCCGGCACCACCATGCCCTCTCCAGACACGATGAACTCGCCTCACCCGGTGCTGCTTGGACTTCGCAAATCCGCGCTGATCGCGCCCGGCGACCGCGTTCTGGTCGCCGTGTCGGGAGGTCCCGACAGCACAGCCCTGCTGCTAGCACTTTGCGAGGAGGGCCACCGTGTGGTCGCGGCCCACTATGACCACGCGCTGCAGGCGGACTCGGATCACGCAGCGGATCACGTGCGCGGGCTGTGCGCCCGCCTGGGGGTCGAGGTGCTCGTCGAGCGCAGAGACACGCCGCTTGGTCGCGGCTCCGTCCAGGCCGCCGCGCGCAGTCTTCGCTACGAGTTTCTCGAGCGCGCGCGCGTGGGAGCTGGCTTTGACATCGTTGCGATCGCCCATACCGCCGACGACGTGGTGGAGGGCGTCGTGCTGCACCTGTTGCGCGGCTGCGGCCTCGCCGGCCTGCGCGGCATGCCCGAGCGTCGCGGGGTGTTCGTGAGGCCGCTGCTATCCGTATGGAGGCATGAGGTCGCGGACTATCTCGGGCGGTTGGGCATCAAGGCACTCGAGGACCCTGCCAACTCCAACCCCGTGTATGCGCGCGTGCGAGTTCGCAAAGAGATCCTTCCCGCGTTCGAACGCGACCGGCCGGGTATCGTGCGTCGCATTCATGGCGCCGCTGCGCGGGCGGCGACTCTGTACGAATCGGTCGCCGGTGTGGCCGCGAGCACGCTCGCCGAAGGCACCACCACGCGCTCTGTCGTGGCCGCCGCGCCCGAGCCGGTGGCGGCGGAGCTGATGCGACAGCTCTACGCAAGGGCCGGAGGCGCCGAGCCGGCGCTTTCTCGCGCTCACCTGGCCGCCATGCTCACGCTGGCCCAGCCCGGACGTGGCGGTCGGGGGATCGACCTACCTGGTGGTCTGCGTTTACGTATCGTGGGTGAGACCATGCAGATCGTCGCCCGCGAGGCGCGCGTCCGGCCGGGGCCACGACTCGACGTGTCCACCTGCGCCGGCTGTGACGACGTCACCGCCGCGCACCTCAGGCCTGAGCTCGAGCTGCGCCTCGGCTATCGCAAGCCTGGGCTCACCATGCGACCTGTAGGCGGACGTGGCACCAGGAAGTTGCAGGACATCTTCGTCGACGCGCGGGTGCCCCGCGAGGACAGGGACACATGGCCGCTCGTTTTCGCGGGCGATTCGCTCGCCTTCGTGCCGGGCATCGCCGTCTCAGCGGACCTCGCGAGCCGTCGCGGCGAACCTTCGTTGCACGTAACAGTTAGCGGTATCCCAGCTAAAGTAGAATCGCTTAACAGCCTTCCAGGAGTGCCCACTTGAGCCGCTTTCCCCGCTCCAGCCTGTTTTATTTCGCACTGGTCGTCGTCCTTGGACTGGTGATCTGGTTCACCTGGCAATCGTTCCAGGGCAACCAGGGCCAGAACGACTGGACGTACTCGAACCTCATAAGCCAGGCGGCGGCCGGCCAGGTCAAGGAAGTCGACATCAAGGGCACCGAAGGCGTTGCCGTCGATCTCTCCGGGACCAAGCACAACGTCACGCTGCCCGACTGCTCGGGCGGCGCCGGCTGCGCGTTTGCCGACACGCTGGCGGCAGACAAGACAAGCACCGGCGAAGGGGTGATCGTCAAGTTCCAGCCCGCTAACAGCGCGAACTACCTGCTCAGCGTCCTGGTTCCCAACATCATCCTGGTCGTCCTGATCGCCGCCTTCATGTGGTGGGTGCTGCGCCAGACGCAGAGCGGCAACAACCAGGCGATCTCGTTCGGCAGGTCGCGCGCGCGAATGGTCGCGGGCGACAAGCCGACGATCACCTTCGCGGACGTCGCGGGGGTCGACGAGGCGAAACAGGAGCTCGCGGAGATCGTGGAGTTCCTGAAATATCCGGAGAAATTCGTCGCCCTGGGGGCCCGGATCCCCAAGGGCGTGCTGCTCGTGGGCCCTCCCGGCACAGGCAAGACACTGCTCAGCAAGGCGGTCGCCGGCGAGGCGGGGGTGCCGTTCTTCTCGATCTCGGGCTCCGAGTTCGTGGAGATGTTCGTCGGCGTCGGCGCCAGCCGCGTGCGCGACCTGTTCGACCAGGCGAAGAAGAACTCACCCTGCATCGTGTTCGTGGACGAGATCGACGCCGTCGGCCGCCAGCGTGGCGCCGGCCTCGGCGGCGGCCACGACGAGCGCGAGCAGACCCTGAACCAGCTGCTGGTGGAGATGGACGGCTTCGACACCAACACGCACGTGATCATCATCGCGGCCACCAACCGGCCCGACGTGCTCGACCCGGCGCTGCTGCGGCCAGGCCGTTTCGATCGCCACGTGACCCTCGACCGGCCGGACATCAAGGGGCGCCGCTCGATTCTCGACGTGCACGCCCGCAACAAGCCCCTCGACTCGACGGTCGACCTCGAGGTGCTCGCGCGCCAGACGCCTGGTTTCAGCGGCGCCGACCTCGCCAACCTCATCAACGAGGCCGCCATCCTCGCCGCTCGGGGAAACAAGAAGGTGATCGGCATGAACGAGCTTGAGGAAGGCATCGAGCGCGTGGTCGCCGGCCCTGAGAAGAAGAGCCGGCGCTTGTCGGAGCACGAAAAGGAGATCGTCGCGTACCACGAGGTCGGGCACGCGCTGGTCGCCAAGTCGCTGCCGAAATGCGACCCGGTGCACAAGGTTTCGATCATCTCCCGCGGTCAGGCGCTAGGCGTGACCTGGTACCTGCCGACCGAGGATCGCTACCTGACCAGCAAGGCCGAGCTGCTCGACAACGTAGCCGCCGCGATGGGCGGGCGCGTGGCCGAGGAGATCGTCTTCGGCGACGTGACCTCCGGCGCTGAGAACGACATCCAGAAGGTGACGCAGATCGCGCGGCGCATGGTCACGCAGTGGGGCATGAGCGAAAAGCTCGGCACCGTGACCATGGGCCACAAGGAGGAGCTCGTCTTCCTCGGTCGCGACCTCGGCGAGCAGCGTAACTACTCCGAAGAGGTCGCCGCCGTCATCGACGAGGAGATCCGCGCCATCGTCAACCACGGCTACCAGACGGCGAAGGTCATCCTGACCGCGCGGCGGCACCAGATGGACGCCGTGGTCGAGCAGTTGAAGGTCGTCGAGACTCTCGACTCGAAGCAGCTCGACGAGATCCTCGCGCGCGAGGACGAGCCGGGCGCGGCATCGGGCGCCTCCGCCGCCTCCGCCTCCTAGCCAGCAAGGGGCTACGGACCTCATCGTCGCGGGCCGGGGCAACCTCGGCCGCAGCCTTGCACGTGCGTGGCGGCGCGGCGGTCATCGGGTGCTCCTGGCCCGTGCCCGCGGGGGAGCCCCGCTGCTGGTCCGATCGCTGCATTCGCGGCCTCGGGCGATAGTGTTTCTGACCGTTCCCGACGACGCTATCGCCGGCCTGGCCAGGGAGCTGGCCGCCGCCGGCGAAGTCCCTCGAAGCGTTGCGTTCGTCCACTGCAGCGGCGCGCTCGGTCTGGGTCCGCTCGGCCCTTTAGGTGCGCGCCACTCGACGGGGTCGTTCCATCCTCTCCAATCGTTCCCGGAACCCCGCGCCCCGGAAGCGTTTCGAGGCAGCGTGGTCGCGATCGAAGCCACGAGCGAGGCGCTGCTGCGGCGACTCTCGCGGCTGGCCCGCGACCTCGGCGCGAGGCCGCGCCGTGTCGACGAGGCGGACCGCGTCGCGTACCACGCGGCCGCGGTGCTCGCGTCCAACTACCTGGTTGCGCTGGCGTGGGAGGCGGTCGACCTCCTGGGCAAGATCGGTTGGAGCGAACGTGAGGCGACCGACGGGCTGGTGCCGCTGATGGAAGGGGTGCTGGCAGAGGTCGCGCGGCGCGGTCCGTCCGCCGCCCTCACCGGCCCGATCCGGCGTGGCGACGCGGATACGATCAGCCGCCATCTCGCGGCGCTGGCCAAGCTCGACTCGAGTACGCCGCCGGGCAGGCGAACGCAGCACCTTTATCGTATGCTCGGCCAGATCGCGCTCGAGATCGCCAGGAGCGAGGGGCTGGACCCCGCGGCGGCAGAGCGCGTGAACAGGGCGCTGACCCGAAATGTGGCAGCGACCCGAAGGAGACGTCGGTGATGACGACCGTTCTGGACGTCCAGCGCTTCAAGGAAGAAGGCCGTCGATTTGCCGTGCTCACCGCGTACGACTACCTGAGCGCGAAGACCCTCGACGAAGCCGGAGTTCCCATCCTGCTCGTCGGCGACAGTCTGGGCATGGTCATGCTCGGCTACACGACGACGCTGCCGGTGACGGTGGACGAGATGATTCACCATGCCAAGGCGGTCGCGCGAGGCGCGCACCAGGCCCTGCTCGTGGGCGACATGCCTTTCATGTCCTATCACGCGTCAATCGAACAGGCGATCACCAGCGCCGGCCGATTCATCCAGGAGGCTGGCATGCACGCAGTCAAGCTCGAGGGCGGCGGCCGCGTCGTCGAGATCACGCAGCGCCTGACCGGAATGGGCATCCCCGTGATGGGACACCTGGGGCTCACGCCGCAGTTCGTCCACCAGATGGGCGGCTTCAAGGTCCAGGGCAAGAGCGACAAGCACGCTGCGCGCATCCTGTCGGACGCCAAGGAGCTCGAGCAGGCCGGCGCGTTCAGCATCGTTCTAGAAGGCGTACCTTCCGACCTCGGGACCGGTGTCACGAAGTCCCTTCGCATACCCACGATCGGCATCGGCGCCGGGTCCGGCACGGACGGGCAGGTGCTCGTCTTGCACGACATGCTTGGCCTCACCACCGGCAAAGCTCCGAAGTTCGTGAAGCGGTATGCCAACCTGGCGGGTGAGATCACGCGGGCGGCCCAGCAGTACGTGCAGGAAGTCGGCGGCGGCACTTTCCCTGGCCCCGAACACTCTTATTCGGCGAACGGATCCACTGCCCCGACCAAGCCGGAACGCGATGAGGTCAAGTACGGCGCCGGCGCGTAGCCAGTCCGTACCGATTGCCGTCGCGACGCCGGCTTTCATGCGGGACATCGCCCGCGGATGGCACACGGACGGCTGCTCGATCGGGCTCGTTCCGACCATGGGGGCCCTCCACGCCGGGCACATGAGCCTGGTCGATCGGGCGCGTCGAGAGAACGACAAGGTCATCGTCAGCGTGTTCGTGAACCCCATCCAGTTCGGCGCGGGCGAGGACCTCGCGCGTTACCCGCAGAGCACCGAGCGCGACATGTCGTGGCTTCGAGCGGCGGGCGTCGATGTGATCTACAAGCCGGCCGTGGCCGACATGTACCCGCCGGGCACAAGCACGCGCGTGACCGTCCATGGAGTCTCCGACACCTTGGAGGGGGCGGCCCGGCCGGGTCATTTCGAGGGCGTGGCGACGGTCGTCGTTAAGCTGCTCACCGTCACTTCCGCGGACCGTGCGTATTTTGGCCAGAAGGACGCTCAGCAAGTGGCGGTGGTGAAGCGTCTGACATCCGATCTCGACATCGGGGTCGAAATCCGGGTCTGTCCGACCGTCCGAGAAGCAGATGGGCTGGCCCTGAGCTCGCGAAACGCGTATCTGAATGCGGCGGAGCGGAGGGCGGCGGTTTGCCTGAGCCGGGCCCTCGGCATGGCCGCGGAAGCGTACGCCAGTGGGGAGTACGACCCGGGCCGGCTGCAGGTGATCCTGCGGGAGCCGATCGAAGCCGAGCCGCTGGCCAAGCTGGATTACGCGGCGATGGTCGACCCTGAGACGTTTGCGACGCCCGGGAGCCTAGCGGTGTTAGCAGTCTGGATCGGCAAAACCCGGCTCATCGACAACCACGATCTGAAGCTGCCGTATCCTGGATAAAGTCGAGTTCTGGCGTACAATTGCACTCCGTTTGGCGTAGGCCGTATATGACGACCAAGACCACACCAATAATCCTTAGGGGGTATACGTTTTGTCCACAGAGTCCGGTGTCGTCCTGAAAGAACAAGAGGAGGCGACCGAAAGGGACTCATCTGCGGCGATGACCATGGAGGACTACCTCCACTACGAGGCGGAGGCCTTCAAGACCCCCAACCATGGGGATATCGTGGATGGCATCGTCGTACGCGTCGACCCCGACGAGGTGCTGGTGGACATCGGCGCCAAGGCGGAAGGGGTTATCTCGAGCAAGGAGCTCGGCCTTCGCGGCGAGGTCGAATCGATCGGCCTGGAGCCCGGAGACCTGATCAAGGTATACGTCCTCCAGCCCGAGAACGAAGAAGGCAACGTCGTCCTGAGCCTGCGGCGCGCCCGCGCCGAGACCACCTGGCTGGTGGCGGCCGAGAAGCAGGCCGACGGTTCGGTGATCGAAGCCGACGTCCGCGAGCAGAACAAGGGCGGCCTGATCGTCAACGTGCTCGGGCTCCGTGGGTTCCTGCCCTCGAGCCAGGTGGCGCGCGCCTACGCCGGCAGCCTCGAGTCGCTGGTCGGCCAGCGGATCCCCGTCAAGATCCTCGAGGTCAACCGCAAGCGCAACCGGCTGATCGTCAGCCAGAAGGCGGCGGAGGACGAGGATCGCGCACGCAAGCGTGAGGAGCTGTTCAGCCGGCTGCAGATGGGAACCACCGTGAAGGGCACGGTGTCCGGAATCACCAGCTACGGCGCATTCGTCGACATCGGGGGCGCCGATGGCCTGATCCACATTTCCGAGCTCTCGTGGGACCGCGTGTCCAAGGTCACCGACGTTCTGCAGCTCGGAGACGAGGTGACCGTGAAGGTCATCAAGCTCGACCCCGAGCAGACCAGGATCTCGCTCTCACTGCGCCAGCTGCAGCAGGACCCGTGGGAGAAGCTGGTGCAGTCGATGCCGATCGGGTCGATCGTAGAGGGCCAGGTCACCAAGACCAAGAAGTACGGGGCGTTCCTGCAGATCATGGCCGGGATCGAGGGCCTGCTGCACATCTCGGAGCTCTCGTGGGATCACGTGGAGCGGACCGAGGACGTGCTGAAGGTCGGGGAGACGCTGCAGGTGAAGGTGATCGGGATCGACACCGCGCGGCGGCGTATCTCGCTGAGCCTCAAGCAGCTGTCGGCTCCACCGGCGAACCTGGTCGCCAGCCGGGGTGACCGTCGGCACGACGAGTACGACGACATGAGGGACGAGTCCTAGCGATCGGACGTCAGCGGCTCCTGTCTCGGCGTCTTCCTTAACAGGTTGGGTTCTCGCCTGACCTGACCGGTGATTTACTCACGCTCGGTCAGGTTGGTCAGGCTCGAGGGAGGGCCCGGCAAGGGCACTTCTTTAGGCGCCGAGGCTCCCCAGTCGCTGCTGCGCCGGCTCGAAAAATGGATCGATGACGAGCGCCAACTGGTAGGCGCGGCGAGCCGACGCCGAGTTGCCGAGCTTCCTTTCAGCGTCGCCCAGATCGACATATGCCTGAGGCTCGGTTTCGCCGAGGTTCGCGGCGCGCCGCAACTCGACCACCCCAGCGCCAGCATCTCCTGACTCGACCAGGTTGTGGCCGCGAATCCAGTGATAGTGCGCCTGCAGCGGATCGACAACGACCGAAAGGTCGAGGCGCCCTTGCGAGTACCAGGCGTCGGCCAGAACCGGCATCGCACCCAACCAGACCCCGATCAGGGCCAGCCCCACCGCGGCCGCCGACCGCGCCACGCCTGGCGAGTGCGAGCGATCGGTAGCCACGACCGCTTCTGGGAGCGGTCCTGATTCCGCTGCCCGTACCGCAGACCACGCCGTGCCGGCAAGCAACCAGAACGCACCCGTCGCCGGTGCCCAATCGAAGTTGAACAGGACCCAGGCGGTGTATCCGAAGCACGCAGCGCCGAGCGCCGGCGCGGAATCGGTGAATCGAAACCGCCAGATACCGCGAAACAGCACGACAAGAACCCAGCCCAGCGCGACCGTGCCGAGGATTCCCTGCGTGGCGGCGATCTCGAGGAGGCCGGAGTGGGTGCGGTCATAGATGACGCCGGGCGCCCAGTTCGCACTGAGAAACCGACCCAGCGCCAATCCGGTCGCATCCTCGCCCCAACCTGTGATCGGTCTCGCGGCGATCATGCGCAGCGCATCGGGCCAAAGCTGAAAGCGACTTCGCGCCGGATCGTTGTTCAACAGTCCCAAGGGGCCGAAGACAATCAGCCACAACGCGACCGCCATGACGGCGCCGGATGCGATCGCGGACGCCACCACCATGCGCCTGTCTCGAAGCGCAAAAACCACCAGGGCAAGGCAGCCCGCGAAGGCTCCGAACCCACCGCTTCGAGAGGTCGATACAAGCAGCCCACCCACCATGACAGCGGCGCCTAGCCACCAGGCGACGAAGAACCGATCGCGCCGGAAGCCGCAGGCGACGGTCATCGGCAACGCCATTGCAATCAGAGCGCCCAGGAGATTGGCATTCCCGACGTTGCCGTCCGGTCGGAAGGTGACCGCGGACGCAGCCTGCATCAATGCCTCGAGGCTGGCGATCGAAGTTCCAAAAACGAATCCCGCAACGACCCACTCGCGGGAGATCTCGTTTCGAAGAAGCCAGACCGGAACGGCAAGCAGCGCAAGGTAGCCAAGCCGTATCGGAAGAGACTCGTATCGTGTGTAGGCACCGGCCAGGCTGAGAGGCCACGACGCGGAAAACGCAAAGGCAAGCAGGGCGGCGGCGCCGGCGGCCAGGAGAGGTAAGCGGAGGTTCCCCAGACCGGGCCGCCGGGGCAGGAGGAGGGCCAGGCCAGCTCCAAGACAGGCTCCGATGATCACGATCGCGGCCCGCGGCAGGATGAATGAATCGACCAGGTTGGGTATAAAGGCGGTCGGCAGCGCGAAGGCGATGGCCGCCGGCAGATAGGTGCCTAGGCGCTCAAGAGTCGGTCTCACAGCGCCTCCGCGATAAGGAAATCCGACGGCTGAGTAGGACGTTATATTAGAAGCGAGGTTGCCATCGGGCGCCCGACCAACAGATCGAGGAGGTGCTGGCCCCACCTAGGTAGTCCAGAGTCCAGGAGGAAGGATCTTGTATCCGTTTGAGAGATTTACTGAGCGAGCGAAAAAGGTTCTCACGCTCGCCCAAGAAGAAGCAGAACGATCGCACCACAGCTATATCGGAACTGAACATCTGCTCCTGGGCCTGCTCCGCGAAGGTGAAGGCCTGGCGGCCAAGGTACTCAACAACCTTGGCGTGGAGATCGGCAAGGTTCGCCAGACGATCGAGTCTGTGCTCGGTCGGAACGAGCGGATCATCATCCAGCAGATCATCCCGACGTCTCGGGTCAAGAAGGTCATCGAGATCTCCTTCGAAGAGGCACGCCGGATGGGCCACAACTATGTGGGCACCGAGCACCTGTTGCTCGGTCTCCTCATCGAAGGCGAGGGCATCGCGGCCCACGTGCTCGAAGACCTCGGCGCCACCCTGGAAAAGGTGCGGTCCGAGATCGAACGGTTGCTGCACGACTCTAGCGCCGAAACCGAGGCCGAGCCCGCCCCCAAGAAGCCGTCCAAGACTCCGCTGCTCGACCAGTTCGGCCGGGACCTGACCGAGCTTGCGCGGCGGAATCAGCTCGACCCGGTGATTGGGCGGGAGACCGAGATCGAACGCGTGATCCAGATCCTCAGCCGGCGCACCAAGAACAACCCGGCTCTGATCGGCGAGCCTGGCGTTGGCAAGACGGCGATCGCCGAAGGGCTCGCGCAGCAGATCAACCTCGGCAACGTGCCCGAGTCGCTTCAGCACAAGCGGGTGCTTACGCTCGACATGGGTGCCCTGGTCGCCGGAACGAAATACCGCGGCGAGTTCGAGGAGCGCCTCAAGAAGATCCTCGACGAGATCCGCTCGAGCCGCGAGGTCGTGCTGTTCATCGACGAGCTGCACACGCTGGTCGGCGCGGGTGCTGCGGAAGGCGCCATCGACGCGGCCAACATCTTGAAGCCTGCACTGGCACGTGGTGAGATCCAGTGCATCGGGGCGACCACACTCAACGAGTACCGCAAGTACATCGAAAAGGACGCAGCGCTCGAGCGCCGCTTCCAGCCGGTCTATGTCGACCAGCCGACACTCGCCGAAACTATCGACATTCTCAACGGCGTGAAATCGCTCTACGAGAAGCACCACCGGGTGACCATCACCGACTCTGCGGTGCACTCGGCGGCGGTGCTCAGCGACCGGTATGTGAGCGACCGCGCTCTGCCCGACAAGGCAATCGATCTGATCGATGAAGCGTCGGCGCGCGTCCGCATGAAGCTGACGACGACTCCGGACGATCTCAAAGAGCTCCAAAAGGAGATCAAGAAGCATCGGTCTGACCAGGACGAGTCGGTCAACAAGCAGGACTTCGAGGCAGCCGCGAGCGTTCGCGACAAGGTCAAGAAGCTGCAGGACAAGCTGGCCCTCAAAGAGGCTGCCTGGCGGGACAAGCTCGGGGAGACCGTCCCTGAAGTAGGCGAGGAGGACATCGCGCAGATCGTGGCCGCCTGGACAGGCGTGCCCGTATCGCGACTGGTCGAAGAGGAGACCTCGCGTCTACTCCGCATGGAGGACGAGCTCCACAACCGGATGGTCGGCCAGGACGAGGCGATCAAAACCGTTTCACAGGCGGTGCGACGGGCGCGCGCAGGACTCAAGGACCCGCGACGGCCCATCGGCTCGTTCATCTTCCTGGGGCCCACTGGCATTGGAAAGACTGAGCTGGCCCGCGCCCTGGCCGAGTACCTGTTCGACTCAGAAGACAACCTGATCAAGCTCGACATGTCCGAGTTCATGGAGCGACACACGACCGCACGCCTTGTCGGCTCACCTCCGGGCTACGTCGGCTACGACGAGGGCGGTCAGCTTACTGAGGCGGTTAGGCGCCGGCCTTATTCGGTGATCCTCTTCGACGAGATCGAGAAGGCGCATCCCGAGGTGTTCAACATGCTGTTGCAGATCCTCGAGGATGGGAGGCTTAGCGACGCGAAGGGCAAGGTCGTCAACTTCGCCAACACCGTGATCATCATGACCTCGAACCTGGGCATCCGCGATGTCAACCAGGCGGGAACATCGCTCGGCTTCCAGCCTGCGGTTGTGGACGAGTCGGACGAGGTCGAGCGTCGCCACAAGAACACCAAGGAAAAGATCGACGAGGAGCTGAAGAGGATGTTTCGGCCCGAGTTCCTGAACCGGGTCGACGCCGTTGTGGTCTTCAAGAGCCTGACCACCGGGCAGATCCGCCAGATCGTCGACCTGCAGCTCGCGAAGCTCGGCAAGCATCTCGTGGAGCAGCAGATCACGATCGAGGTGACCGACGCGGCGAAGGACCTCCTCGCGAAAGAGGGCTACGACCGGATCTACGGAGCGCGTCCGTTGAGGCGCGTGATCACGAGCCGCATCGAAGACCAGCTGTCGGAGCACCTGCTCCGCGGCAAGATCGCCCGTGGCGACACGGTGCAGATCGACGTCGAAGGCGAGGACGCGCTCAAGTTCACGCCGGTGAAGCACCGCCACAAGGAGCCCGCCGGCACCGGAGCCTCCGCCAAGCCGTAACGTCTGCGAGCTAGACCCTCGGTCTTTACAACCAGGGTTGGTGAGGGTTGGCGCCCGAAGTACGCTGGTCGGGCCAGGTCGGTTGGGCCCGGGGAGGGGAGGGGCCCCGGCAGGGGCCGCTAGTCCTTCAGCCAGGTTTCCAGACCGCGCGAAAGATGCGCGGGAGTGGTCTGGGTCTTGATCAGGTAATCGAGCGCCCCCAGGTTCAGCCCGCGCTCGACGAGCTGCCTCTCGCTGTAGTTCGACAGGATCACGACCGGCACTTGTCGGGTTCTCGAATCCTTTCGCAGCGCCTCCAGCACGCCAAACCCATCCAGCTTGGGAAGGCGGATGTCCAGAAAGATGATCTCCGGCGGGCGGTCCTGGGCGATCGCAAGCGCATTTTCCCCGTCGGAAGCAACCTCGACGTCGTATCCATCGAGCTCGAGCTTCAACTTGTACATCTGAGCCACAGAGGGATCGTCTTCTACGAACAGCACGCGCACCCGTTCCCGACCCGCGCGGGACTCATTGCTCACCACGATTCCCAAACTGAGCGTACGCCTGCAGCAATAGGTGCGCCACTTCAGAATATGGGGTCACAGTGAGCGCCCCGGCTCCCCTTCGTCTGCGCCCGCTGGAAGTCGGCGATCTGTTGGATGAAACCTTTCGCATCTACCGCCGTCACTTCTTGCTCTTCGCAGGCACCTCGGTGATCCTGGCCATCCCCTCGGCCGGACTCCAGGGCTACAGCTTCTTCACTCTGTTCGGCAGCTTTCTCCAGTCGACGACAAGCGGGCAGAACTTCGACTTCAACAGCCTGCTGCCGTCCCTGGTCGTGATTGCCGTCGGCTACGTGGTCAGCGTGCTGCTGTCGCCTTACAGCTACGGAGCCGTGATATACGCGGCTTGCGAATCCGCACTTGGGCGCCCGGTCAGCGTGTGGGACGCGCTGCGCGGAGTCACCCGGCGATACTTCCCGATTCTGGGGTACCTGCTTCTCGTCGCGCTGATGGGTGTGATGTTCTGCCTCCTGCCGCTGTGGATATGGATCTGGGTGGGTTGGGTCGCGGTGCTGCCGGTGATGTTCGTGGAGAACATCGGACTGGGGGCGGCGATGGGCCGCAGCTGGCAGCTGGTGCAGGGCCGGTGGTGGCGCACCTTTCTCATCCTGCTGCTGGTCGTCCTGGTGTGGTATTTCGCGCGCATCGCGCTGGAGGCTTTCATCGCGCTGGCCAATGGCTTGATCGGAGTCGTGGTGTCCGCGTACATCGTGCTTGCCATTACGCAGGCCGCCGCGATCATCGTGGCCGCGCTCGTCAACCCCGTTCTACAGATCGCGATCGTGCTGATCTACTTCGACCTTCGGGTCCGGCGGGAGGCTCTGGATCTCTTCCAGCTCGCCCAGCACGTGTCTGCCTCTCAACCCGCGTGAAAGCCACCTGACAACCCGTATCGCCGTCAAGGCGCTGCTGCCGCTGCTCGTATCGGCCATCGGCCTCGCCTGGCCGGTAGCCGTATCCGCCGATCCCCCACCGCCCCCGACCTACCGCCAGGCGGTCGAAGACGCGATCAGCATCGTCAGCAGCGCAAGCGACGGCGACTCAGTGGCGGCCCAAAAGGCGCTGAAGGCGCTCGAGGCCGGCACGGGTTACAGCCAGCCCGAGATCATCGCGGACCTCCAGATGAAACCACCAGATCTCGCGAACGCAAATATCCGCCTGCACTGGCTGCTCGATGCCTTGACCTCCCCGGCGAGCACGGCTGACGCCGCCCAAGCCCAGCAGCGCCTCAAGGACGTGCTGTCGATGCATCGATACGACGCGCTGCATCAGCCCCCCAACCTTCTCGACCGTCTTGGCCAGTGGATTCGCGATCGCATCACGGACCTGCTCCGACTCCTTTTCGGAGGCGGCGGGAACGGTCTGTCGATCCCCGTCGTCTACTTCTACCTTCTCGGAGCGATCGCCGTGGTTGTGGCGGCGGTGGTGATATTTCGGTCCACCCGTGGTCATCTCGATGAAGGCGCGTTCGCGCGCGGTCCAACTGGGCCGCGCGCTCCGGCGGACTACTTCGCCGAGGCCGACCGCCTCGCTGCGGCGGAGGATCGCGTGGGCGCTATCCGGGCGCTGTGCGCAGGGGTCGCCGCAACGCTCGCCGGCGAGCGGACATGGGAGGGAAGCCCGCTCACGGTGCGCGAGATCTTCCAACACGCGAACGATCCGGCACGGTTGCGTCCTCTCCTGCTTCCATTCGAGGCCGCGGTGTATGGAGGCCGGGATGTCGAT
>Ga0209236_1001511_pt1 | contig 14018 bp, 15 predicted proteins | sample GraSoi013_1_40cm_FD_185819 | JGI IMG/M metagenome (GOLD analysis project Ga0209236, IMG submission 185819) | Grasslands soil microbial communities from the Angelo Coastal Reserve, California, USA - Sample 09_27_2013_1_40cm (SPAdes) (version 2) | ecosystem: Environmental > Terrestrial > Soil >... | reverse complement strand
TGAAGACCGTCTTCCCGCAGGACCTGCTCGAAAAGTATGAGGAACTGAAGCTCGACGAGCACCTGCAGACCTCGTTGCGGCCCTCGCCGTACGAGTTCTACCGGTACATGGACGCCTGAACGCCGCGGACGAGGGCAACGTTCATGGTCCACGGTGAGGTCCGAGCCCGTGGTTGCGCTATCTCGCCTCGCGCCTCGCGATTGTCTCGAGCCTCCTGTTCCTGATCCTCTGGATCTTGTCCTCCCTCATGGGGACCTACGCACTCGCGATTGGCGACTATGGACTCGCCGCGTTCCTCGCTCGTCCGGCCTGGTCGACCGATCTCCCTCTGTTAGGTTTCCTCGGCCTCATGATCTTCGGAATCGCGGAACACTTCGTCCCTTTGTTCGCGGGTCGGGAGCTCGAGCGTCCGAGCCTCGCAACGGTTCAGGTAATGGTCGCGATCGTGTCGGTCGGGATTGCCCTCGGACTGCCTCGACTCCTGATCGTCGGCCGACTTCTCTGGTTCGGGGCAGCCGCGTTGTTCGCTGGCCTGTTATTCGAGACTTTGCGGTCCGGGCGAATCGTCCCGCGTCCGGGAGTGCACAGGGAGGGCCTGCTCGTTATCGACCGTCGGGCCGCGTCGATGACTGCGGCTGGGACAGCCTATCTGCTCGTGGCGTCCTCGGGATTTGTCCTCGCGGCGCCTGGAGGTCGGCCTCTCACCCCCGCGCTTGCTCCCTACGGGGCTTCGTTCCTCCATCTGTATACTCTTGGATTCGTGGCCCTCTCCCTGTTCGGCGTCTTATTCCATCTACTCCCGCGATTCCTGGAAGTGGTCCCGCCCGCCCGGTGGGTGACCGTTCTCGCAGCCCTGGCGATTTCCGCTCCTGCAGGCGTTGCACTCACGATCCCGTACGCCAGCACGGACCACCCGCTGCGATTTCTCCTCGTGGGATTCGCCGCGATCGAAGGGATGGTCGCGGTCTTGTTCGCGCTTCTCCTTTTCGGCCTCTGGCGAAAGAGCGCCAGGCGACGACCCGCGAGCCTGTTCTTCGTCCTCGGCGGCATGTGGCTCGTGGTTGGCGCAGGGTTAGGCCTGTACATGGGCTCGAGCACGGGAGCCACGCTTCGAGGAACCACGACCCAAAGTTGGCTCACCGTCCTCGGCTTCGCGGGCTTCGAGATATTCGGGATCACGCACGAGATCCTGTTGCCCTATGTTGGTCAAGGTCTCCGCGCGTGGCAGGTCGCGGCTCGCGCCCACGAGGGCCTCGCGACGGGAGGCCTCCTCGCGGTAGTGACATCGTCCACCCTCGCGCTTGCGGGATTTCCCCGCACGTCCGCCGTCTTCGCGTTCGTGGGCTTCGGGCTCTTGCTCTGGATGGCCCTCAGCTACACGGCGGGGACGTTCCAAACCCTCGCCGCGATTTCTCCGCCCGGCGGGATTGCCCGATCCGGTCGTTGAACCGGGCGATTACCTCTTCCGGGCCGCCATCCAGGCGGTCGCGAGAACGATCCCGCCGACGAGGTAGCCGAGCAGGGCGATCCCCATCAGCCCGGCGATCGGGACCGCGATCGGGTTCAGGATATTCGCGTGGACGTACCCGACAGTCTGACCACCACCGCCTGCGTCGGTGGCGAGGAGGGCGGCCCCCGCCTGGAAACCTCCCCAGGCCATGAGGAGCGATGCCCCCGCCGAACCGAGGCCGCCGAGGACCAAGTGAATCGCGGCGCCGATGTTCCTCCAGCCGGTGAGGGGAGCTCCCATCGTACCTTCGATCGCTTGGTAGAAAAATGCGGTGAATCCGATCCCTCCAATGCCGACCAGAAGGAAGGACAAGATTCCCATCGTGAACCAGCTTCCGGCGCCTCCACCCGCGACGATTCGTGAGGACGCGGGACCGAGCGTGAAGTTCCCGATCCCCGCCAGCACATTGCCGAGGACCAGCAGGGTGAAGATCAGCCAGGCCACACCACCCAAGGCAAACGTCAGACCGATGAACCGGCCTGCCCAACGACTCCGTATCGTCTCCATGGTCGCTTCGAGGGTCTCCCGAAGGCCATAATGATTACGTATGCATGGTACGGCCCGACGAAGCGGGCGCTGGTTTAAGACGGACGATGTGTGTCTCGTCCGGCACCATGGCGGAGACGAAGGACGACATCACGGAGGAGCGCCGCATCCTCAAGAAAGCGGGCGTCCTGGATGACAAGCTCTTGGACCGGATGGACATCTACCCGGGCGATCGCGTGCGTTTCCGCTTCTACTATCCCCAATCCGGCTTCGAGGAGATCATCGGCCATTTCCTCGGCTTCTACACCCTCTACGAGGGACCCGAAGGCGGCGGGGACCTGAACCTTGTGATCCGCGCGGTGAAGGACGGTCGGCCGACCGTCCTGTACAAGGATCGGAACTACCTGGAGGAGTTCGAAAACCTCGAGCCCAACATGGAGGTCCGCGAACAAATCCGAGACCTGGACGCGCGCCATGGGCGCCACGTCGGCCACGAGTTCGGCTGATTAGTAGCGGTCGACGCCTTGGGCGAGGGCCCGCAATCTCGCAATCCGCTCTTCGATGGGCGGGTGGGTGCTGAACATCCGGACGAAGGCGCCGCCGTGGAAGGGGTTCACGATGAACAGGCTCTGCGACGCCGGGCTGCCGAATGCGATCGGGCGACGGCGGTTCGCGACCTCGAGCTTCTCGAGCGCGGAGGCGAGGGCGAGCGGCTGGCCAATCGTCTTGGCTCCGCTGTAGTCCGCCTTGTACTCCCGGCTCCGGGAGATGGCGAGTTGCACGAGCAGGGCCGCGATCGGGGCCAGGATCATTCCGACGAGCGCAATGACCATAGTGAGCCCGTTCGAATCGCGGCTCCGAGAGCCACCGAACATCATGTTCCAACCGAACCATCGGGCCATGAAGGAGATCGCGCCCGCCAAGGTCGCCGCGACGGACATCACCAAGATGTCCCGGTTCCGAACGTGGGAGACCTCGTGGGCGAGCACGCCGCGAAGCTCGTCTTCGGTGAGCACGTGGAGGATACCCTGCGTGACCGCGACGACCGCGTGCTGGGGATTGCGGCCCGTGGCGAACGCATTCGGGGTCTCCGTTGGAACGATGGCGACCTTCGGCATCGGGAGGTTTGCTTGCTGCGTCACTTGACGCACGACGCGATACAAGCTAGGAGCCTCCGCCTCCGTGACGAGCTTCGCCCGGTAAGACCAGAGGACGATTCGGTCGGAGGCGAAGTACGAGACGGCGTTCATGACGCCCGCAAGCACGAGGAACAACAGGATGCCCGCCGTCGCGCCGAACCAGACGCTTCCGATTACCCAGCCGAAAAACACGAAGATGCCCGTCAGAAGGACGAAAAGGGCAAACGTGCGAACGTAGGCTCCCATGACTCCACTCCCCTACTCTTGCTCTATCCCCGAGGACTCGCAGGTCGCATATGAAGTTGATGCGGGAACGCCCGTTGGGGTCGCTTTCTACATGACACGGAACCTCTCCGCCGGAATCACAACATCGTCGCCTTTGGCTGCTCTGTCCTGGTTTGCGGGGCTCTGGATTTCTTCCTTGATCACGGCCAAGATTCTCGCGTATCGCCGGACTTCCCTTTCGCCCACGTACACTAGCAAATCCAACGTGTTCATCTGAAAACTCAACTCGTCTCGGAGGGTCACATCGTAGGCCGCCACGAAACCTCCCTTCTCCGCGACGGGGAGCATGGCAAGGATCTCCTTGTAGGGCAGGAACCAGTCGCCCTTGACGGGATGGTGCTTGGGTTTAAATGGAGGGCCGAAGCCAGTTGTTGTGACGGAAACCGAATTGATACGACGCAGGGTCCAATAGTCGTTCCAGAACGCATAGACACCAATGGCAAACAGTGCGACCGTTGCCAAGGCAAGGAGGGTGGGATTGCGAATGTCTAGAGTGGAAGGAAAGAATAAGGATGCGAGAATTAAGCCGAAGCCGACCCCGAATATTGCTGCGTCCGCCACCAGATGACCTCGACGCACAAGCCTCCGCCGTGCGACCTTTCGATGATCAACGGTGAAGATCGATTCTTGGTCGAGCAAGACAAGACCTCCTGTAACTTGCTAGCAAGCTTTCCCGCGTCGCCTGCAAGGTCCCTTACAATCCGAGAACCTGCGCGTAACCTTCCATATCCATGAAACCATGGCCGCTCACGTTGAAGGCGATGATCTTCCGTTCCCGCGACTCCTTGCATTTGATCGCCTCGTCGATGGCGCAGGCGATGCTGTACGCGCTCTCCGGAGCCGGCAGGAATCCCTCCGCCTGGACGAACTGGCGGCCTCGTTCGAAGACATACCGTTCGTCCTCCGGGTACGCGATCGTGTCGATGAAGCCGCGGTGCCGAAGGAGCGAGAGGATCGGGGAGCAGCCGTGGTATCGAAGGCCGTCGCCCTTCACGGGACGCATGTCGGTCTTGTGGCCGAGTGTGTACATCTTCAGGAGAGGCGTGAGTTCCGCATGGTCCGCGAAATCGTAGCGGTATTCGCCTTGCAGGTTCGGGGCGGCGGCACTCTGGGCCGCGACGAACCGGATGGCCTTTCCCTTGATGGCGTCCGCGAGGAAGGGGAGCGTGAAACCGCCAAAGTTCGAGCCGCCACCCAGACTGGACACCATGATGTCCGGGTAGGCGCCGACCTGCTCGAACTGTCGCTGCGTCTCCAGACCGATGATCGTCTGATGTAGGAGGACATGATTCAAGACGGATCCGAGGCAATAGATCGCGTTTTCGTCCCGCTTCGCGTCTTCGAGGCCCTCGGACACCGCGATGCCGAGCGAGCCAGGATGGTTCGCCTGTTTCGCGAGCAACGCGCGGCCCACGCTCGTTTCGGAACTCGGAGAGGCGTGCACCGTGGCCCCGTAGAGCTTCATGAATTGTCGCCGTTGGATCTTCCAATCGTGGACCGCACGAACCCAGTAGATCGTCGTCTTGAGATCCGCGAGGCTCGCCGCATACGCCAGGGCGGTCCCCCATTGCCCCGCACCCGTCTCGGTGGTCAGGCGCTCGTACCCTTCTTGTTTCGCGTACCAGGCCTGGGCCAGTGCCGTGTTCACCTTGTGGCTGCCGGTCGGGCTGTAGAACTCCGTCTTGTAGTACAGGTGGGCCGGCGTCCCGAGCCGTTTCTCGAGGCGTCGTGCCCGGATCAACGGTCGTGGCCGGCCCGCCTGGCGGTACAATTCCTGCACCTCCGGCGGAATGCCGATCCATCGCTCGGTGGAGTTCTCTTGCCGCAAGCACTCGGCGAGGAGGAGTTCGGGCAACGCCTTCAGCCGAGATGGCCCGGTTTCCGGATCCTTCGGTGGAGGCAACGGTTCTGGCAGGTCCGCTTGGATGTTGTACCATTTCGTCGGCCTTTCGTCGTCCGGAAGCTGCACGACGGTGGCGTCGGCTTGCGACATCACTCCACCAAAACCCGGCCCATGTCGGGTATGGTTGGCCCGGGCTAATAGGGCTTCGCGATGCGGTTATGTACCGCGGGATTGGAGCTCGACGCCGTGTTGCTCGACGACTTGGACCTTGCCCGGCGGCATCGCCCGGGCGACTTCCTCGATCGGGACAACGAAGGATGCCGCGAGGCGTTTCGCGACCTCCTCGCGATCCTCTTTTCCCGGGCCGAGGACGACATATCGGCTTGCGCGCATGGTCACGGCGGAGACCGGACCTCCCATGATCTTGCGATGGCCGTCGATCTCCACCTCACCGATCGCGATCCGGACCGGGAGATCGTGGAGGTAGTTTCGTTTCCCACGGATGACGAACGCCCCACGAGGGAGGAACTCGCCCGATTCCGCCTGCTTCGAGACCTGCTCCGGCAGGACCCAGTAGGCGCTCCCGCTCGCGAGTCCCGCCGACCACGCCTTGCTGTAGGCGAGGGCGAACTCGCATGCCTCGCGCAGGGTGGGTTCCGGCGCCTTTGCGCCGTCCTTGACCACGGTCGAGGGAGCCCCGTGGATGTCTGCATGCGCGTAGCGATCTCCATCCTTCAGATGCTTCTTCACGAGTTGGTCGTTCGTCCGCGCATCGCGTCCGCCGAGGATCAGGTGACCGTCCGAAGAGAGGGTCCAACGGTACGCCTCGAACCACATCGCCTTCGTCGCTTTGATGCGCGGCTTCTTCGCTGCCTTGACCGCTTTCGCCTTGGCCGCCTCCATCTCCTCGCGGGTCTTCGCGATCGCTTCTTCGACCCGCTGCGCTTTCAGTTGGGCCTCCTTCCGGCGGTCGTAGTATGCTTGGGCGTTCGCAGTCACATCCTTCTCATAATCGAGGGTGATCGCATCGAAATCTCCGACCGCCACCGTGACGGTGTGCGCCTTGCGGTCAATCGCCTTGATCTGGCCCTGCTCCGGAGGCGGCCGTCCTTCGCGTATCGCCCGGAGCAGTTCGTCGAGGATCGCATAGTGTCCATAGAGGAAGACGGCCTGCGCCTCGAGGAGAATCGCCTCGTCCCGCAATTTCTGCAGGGTCTCCCGTTGTTGCCCGATGCGTCGCTCGAACTTTGCCGCGAAGTCGTCCCTCACTTCCAACTGCGGCTCCGCAATCATGAGGAAGTGCGACAACGCCTCGTTGAACGTCGGGAACTCCTTCCGTTCTGCTTCCCCATACTGCACTAGTTCGACCGGTGTCGCATCGATTGCTCGGCCCGCTTGGAGGATGACGGCAGGTCGCCGTTCTTGGTCGATCGCGACCGCGATATTGTTCAGGGCGGTGTACAGGGAATCGATCTGCGGGTCTTGGAGATCCTTGACGCGAATCTCCTTGTCGACGCCCGCGCGGAGGCAAAGTTCCTCCGCGTATGTGCCTCCGAGGTTCAGCACGGTCGCGAGGATGCGGACCACTTGACCCTTCGCTCCCTTCAAGGCGTTCGCGAAGCCGCCGCGATCCAGTTCGAGCGGGTCGATGCCGGCGGCGGGGTATGCATACGGTTCGCCGACCTGGACGGCGCGGTCCTTGAATTTCTGCGGTGACATGACCGCGACAATGGTCCCGTCGCGTACGAGGACGAGATTCCCTTTGCTGAAGACTTCGAAGACGACATCGAATCGTTCAGGCCCTCGTTCGACCCGGAACACGGCGATTCGGTCCAGCCCTCGCTGCTCGACCGAGGTCACTCGCGCGTTATCGAGCAGGCGGCGGAGGGTCTGTGCGAACGGAGGCGGAGATTCCGGCTTGTCCTCGACCGTATGGAGGCAGAGCCACCGACCTGCCTTCGAGTAGAGTTCGACTTTGCCGCGGTCTGAGGTGTTGACCCGGAACATGACTTCGTCGTCCCGCTGGTAAATCTTGTCGACGTGGCCGCCGACGAGGCCCTGCCATTCCGCGACGAGCAGGCGGAGATCGAACGAGGTGATGGATGTCTTCATGGATCTGACGTTGCGAAGAACCGTACGTTACTTAATGATTGGTCCGCGCGGGTGCGACGGGAGGGCCGCGCCCGATAGTCCTAAGTAACGTCCACCCTTTGGCCGGCGTCGCTGCCGCAGTGGCTTAGTGGTATAGCGGCGCCTTGGTAAGGCGCAGATCGGGGGTTCAATTCCCCCCTGCGGCTCTCTCCGCCGGGTCCTCCTTCTCGGACGCTCTCGCTGCACCGAGTCCTTGCAAGCACGCGGCGATGCCTTCGCGGCGATTCAGATTCGGCCGCCTCGGTTCCGTGGCCGTTCGGCTCGTCGACTGCTTCCGATTCCTTCCTACTGCTCCACGAGCCTCGCCAAGTTTTCGAGCGATTGAGTCCAGCCCAACACGGCTCCATCGAGGGGGATCTTCTTCGGCACTCCTTCCTGCACGATTCGGACTTCCGTGCCGCCCGGGACGTCCTTGAGCGTGACCGTGACCTTGATCTCGCCCTTCATGGCCGGGTCCTCACTTTCGAATTTGTCTGTGTAGTGCAATCGTTCGTAGGGCTTGATCTCGAGGTACTTGCCGCCGAAGAAGTGGGTGTCCTTCTTGTCGAGGGACGAGAAACTCATCCGGTATGTGCCCCCGACTTTGGGCTCGACCTTGTACACGTGTGCCGTGTACCCGTTCGGTGGCATCCACTTGGCTAACGCGTCGGGGTCGAGGAACGCATTGAAGACGCGTTCGCGCGGCGCCTTGAAGACGCGGGTCAGTCGCACAGTTCCTGTCGCCGTCTCGGTTGTTGCTTTGGTTTCGGTCATGATTGTTCCTCTTCGTTCCACCTTTTCGCCGATGTCGTCCAGCATGTCCTCCCAGAAGATCCGGTACTGCACGATCCACGAAAACGCGGCGGACAGGGGGCCCGCCTTAAGGGCGCATCGGCGGACGCGCCCCGTATGCGTTTGCTCCAGGAGACCGACCTCCTCCAGCGCGCGAAGGTGCTGCGAGATGGCCGGAAGGCTCACGTCGTGAGGTTCCGCCAATTCGCCCACCGCGCATTCGCCCTCGGCGAGGCGCTCGATGATCGCACGGCGAATCGGGTGGGCAAGGGCGGCAAACACGTCGTCGAGCCGGACCTTCTGAACCTTAAGCATCTGCTTAACCGTCATGCCTTGTCAACACTTAAGGATTCGCTTAATAATACGCGCAGATCGGATTCGGATTGGGCACGTTGTCTTGCCGTTGACGAAGTGCCAAGCGCGAGAGGGAGGATAACGTATCTTTACCGTATTGGCATGAGGGTCCTCATCGTCTCTTGATCCCGACAAATGGAGCATGACGAATCCATGTTCGTGGACAAAATCGTAGGTCGAGGAGGGGTACTCGAGTGAGAGCAGCCGTCTACAGAAAGTACGGACCGCCGGAGGTGCTTCGGGTCACGGAGATCGGGAAACCGATTCCCAAGGACAATCAGATCTTGGTCCGGGTCTTTGCGACCACCGTTACTTCCGGGGACGTCCGTTTACGAAAAGCCGACCCGTTCATCGTGCGTCTGTTCTTCGGTCTTCTAGGGCCCAGGAAGCACGTCCTTGGTTCGGATCTCGCTGGAGAGGTCGAGGTGGTCGGAAAGGAAGTGCGACGATTCAAGGTGGGGGACCAGGTCTTCGGGCTCGGTGTGAAAACGTATGCCGAGTACGCCTGTCTGAAAGAAGACGGTCCGCGCGCCATCAAGCCCGTCAACGTGAGCTTTGAGGAAGCCGCCGCGATCCCGTGGGGAGCGGGGTGCTCGTTGTATTTCCTTCGACGAGGAGGCATCCGGGCGGGACAAAGGGTCCTCATCTATGGGGCTTCCGGATCGTTGGGTACCGCGGCGGTCCAGCTTGCCAAGCATTTCGGGGCCGAGGTCACCGGAGTGTGCAGCACCGCGAACCTGGACTTGGTGAAATCGCTGGGAGCCGACAAGGTCATCGACTACACGAAGGAAGACTTCACCACCTCAGGGCCCTACGATCTGATTTACCACACCGTGGGCAAGATTTCGTTTTCGAGGAGCGTGAAATCTCTGAGGAAACGAGGGCTCTATGTCAGCGCCCTCCTCTTGGCCCCGAGTCTTCGACGGTTGCGGGCCGGAGGCAGGAAGGTCATCGGCGGAATAGCGAAGGTGAAGGCCGAGGATATGACTTTCCTCAAGGAACTCGTGGAGGCCGGAAAGCTGAGACCTGTCATCGATCAGCGCTTTCCCCTTGAACAAATCGCCGAGGCTCATCGGCATGTCGAACGAGGACACAAGAAAGGAAATGTCGTCATCACTTTGACATGATGAGACTCACAGACTCGCGGCGTCCCTGCTCGGTCGGAGTCGGCCTGCACGCTTCAGGACACGCAAAGCGAGGAACGTGATTATCTTCGATGGCTTCACTCTGGACTCAATCACGAGGTTTCCATTCGTCCCGTCCAGCTTCCATCTTCCTTCTGGGAGACGCTTCGATTCGAGATGGTTGAGCGCCTCCCGCATCCGCGCATCCTTGCCGAATCCGAGGACCGTCATGAAGTCGAGACCAACGAGGGCATCGTAGAAGTAGTGCCAGGGGTACGATGGCTGCCGTTATCGTTCCCCCCACCCTGGGTAGTTCACGCGCACCTCTCCAACTCGAGTGCGCCAGTCCACGAGGGGTGCGCCATCGAGTTCGTCCTCGAGGCGGTCGAGGAAAGCGTGGATGCCGGACACGAAGCCGATCGCGGTCGGGCGGGTGAGGCGCTTATGTGTAAGGCGAAGGAGCGTGCTCTCGCCCTCAGGGGTGAGCTCCCAGCGTACAATACTCTTCTCGCCCCTTGGGAGTCCCCTCTGGGGCTCGACGTTCCACTCGTGCTCGAAGACCCGCGGCGGCTGCCACACGAGTATCTTTCCTGTGACATGGTATTGGGCGGGGCCGCTCCGGTAGTCGATGCTCCCCCCTGCGCGTGCGTCGAGGCGGGCCGTCGTCATGTACCAGCGCGCGAGGTGCTCAGACTCGGTCAGCGCGTTCCACACGACCTGAGCGGGATGCCGGATGCGTCGCTCGAACGTGATCGTGGCGAAGTCACCCTCGAACGTCAGCGTGCCAGCTCTCGAGGAGTGAGGCGTCGTCACTTCGATTCGTCCTCCCTGCTGTGTGTGCCGGGATACTTGTCGATGCATCTTCAAACCGCCGTTCGTTTCTCGCGCTCGAACGCTGCGTCCTCGGCCGAGAGCCTGTTCGTCATCGCTTCTTTCCCTTCGCTTTCTCACCGGCGGCCCTGGCATCGAGATAATGTTCCAAGGCTTCCAGAGTGTCGGGCCACATCGATTGATATTTCGCCACCCATTCGTACAGGTCGGCCAAGCCCTCGGGTTTGATCGCGTAGATGCGCTGCTGCGCCTGGACCGTGACATCGACGAGCCGCGCGTTGCGGAGGACCTTCAAGTGTCTCGAGACGCCAGGCTGCGTGAGGCGCGGGAACTCAGCCGCGATGGTCCCCACATTGCGAGAGCCCCTCGCGAGCAGGTCCAAGATCGCGCGCCTCGTGGGATCCGCGATCGCGGCGAAGACATTGGTTGTGGTCATCGGATCTCCCGCTAGCTGGCTCGGCGGCTCTAGCTTTTCCGAGGAGGCGGACCTGGCTGAAGGAGCGTGAAGTGGTTGCCGTCCGGATCCGTGAAGTACGCCGCGATACCATAGTTCGCCTCGACGGGCGCGGGATCCTTGAACTTCAGTCCGCGCCCCCTGAGGATCTCGAAATCCTTGCGGCAATCGTTCGTCTTGAAGACGAAGTGGTTGCCTCCGCTCCCCACTTCCGGGGGCGGGCGAGGATCAAGCTTGTACTTGCCTTCGAATAGGATCAGCTCGACGTCCGTCCCTTTCGGCGCGACGGTCAGCCAACGAGGGTTGCCAGGGTTCTGGTAGTCCGCGCGCTTCTCGAACCCGAGCACCTGCGTGTAGAACTTCAGGGCTTTCTCTTGGTCGCTCACGACGATGGGCACATGGGTCAGTTTCTCGATCACGGTCTTCCGCTCCCAACACTATATAACATTTTGATTATTTAACGATTTGCTCATTTAAGCTCCTCGCTCGTCGTTTGAAACAGGACGATCCGCAGCGAACAAGGACGCGCGAAGACTGAAGTATCGGCCCCACTATGGGCAGCGCCTCAATGAGGAAGGAAGTAAATCGATGCCTCCCGCACGAACCTTAGCTGCCACGTTGTTCATGACCTTGGACGGTGTCGTCGAAGCCCCCGACAAGTGGAGCTTCTCCTTCTGGAGCGAGGAGACGGGAAAATTCAAGTTAGCCGAGACTCGCGCCTCGGACGCGCTTCTCCTGGGACGTGTGACGTATGAAGGGTTCGCCGCCGCTTGGCCGGGTCGTAAGGATGCCGACGGTTTCGCCGACCAATTCAACAGCATGCCCAAGTACGTCGCATCGAGAACGCTGAAGAAGCTCGAGTGGAACAACTCGCACTTGATTAGAGGCGACCTGGCTGCCGAGGTCTCGAAGCTGAAGCATCAGCCGGGCAAGGACATCGTCATCCACGGCAGTCCAACCCTGATCCGGTTTCTGATGCCGCATGACCTGATCGACGAATATCGGTTGCTCATCTATCCGCTCGTCCTGGGCCGCGGAAAGCGTCTCTTCGACGAAACGAGCCAGGCGAACCTGAACCTCGCCGAATCCCAGGCGCTTGGCAAAGGCGTCGTGAAGCTGGTGTACAAGCGCGCGGACAAGGCGGGCGAGCCAAGGAAAACGGGATCACGCCCCCCCAAGTGAGGTCCCCAGCCAGTGCTTACGGCAGGCGCATCGAACGGTCTACTCTTCGCTTTCCCCGGTCTGAATCTGGGCCATCGTTGCGACCATGTCGACATCAATCTCAGGAGTCTTCTTGCCGCTGATCAAGAGCGCGATCCCGAGACCCAGTCCGCTCATGAGGGCGGATGCGAGGAAGGCATAACGGAATCCGGCGACACCGACCTGCGGATCGAGAGCACTTGCGACGGTCAGTAGCAACGCTAGACCCAACGGGAAGCCTAGGCGCTGGGACGTCTGGATCAGCCCCGACGCGAGGCCCTCTTCTCCAGGCTTCGTCCCGGCGAGTCCGGCGATAGCCAACGCCGGAAAACCGATGCTCGCTCCGAACGACCAAAGGAGGAACCCGGGCAGGATGCCGAAGTAGCCCGTGCCGACCGAAATCGGAGCGAGCAGGGCCGAGCCAAGGGCTGCGCACGTCGTCGAGATCAACAGGACCGGTTTCAAGCCAATCCGATTCACGAGCCACGAGGAGCCCCAGCCCCCGACGAAGAAGAACATCAGGGCCGCCGGCAGGAACCCGAGGCCCGCGGACAAGGCGGAGTAACCCAGGATCTGTTGCATGTAGATGGTCAGGATGAAGGAGACACCTCCGGCCGATGCGGCGAGGATCAAGCCGAGCACGTTCGCCGTGAGAACGGATCCCCGGCGCAAGAAAGCCAGAGGCATGAGCGGTGTCTTCGCCTGATGCTCGATCGCGAGGAAACCCGCCAGGACCACGGCGGAGAGAGCAAGTGGCACCGCCGTCTGAAGAGTGAGAAGACCGTCGTTGGCGGCATTCGTAAACGCGTAGACGAGCAGGATCAGGCCAATCGTGACGGACACCGCGCCAGGTATGTCCAGACTCCTTTCCGTGGAACGCCCGCCGTTTGGCGCGATGAACCGTTGGGTCAGGATGGCTGCCGCGGTCCCAATCGGTACGTTCACAAACAACACCGACCTCCAACCGAATGCGCCGGTCAGGATACCTCCCGCAATCGATCCGGCCGCGAAACCCGCGGATAGGACCGCTACCAGGATGCCGAACGCCCGGTTCCGCGCCCTCCCTTCGGGGAACGTCGCCGCGAGAATCGCCAATGCCGTGGCGGTGGTAATCGCCGCCCCGACGCCTTGGATCGCCCGGGATAAGACCAGCAGGAGGAGCGACGGGGCCAGCCCTGCGGTCAAGGAGGCGATCGTAAACAGAACGATTCCGATGACGAACACTCTCTTTTGGCCGTAGATGTCTCCGGCCCGGCCACTGACCATGAGAAATCCGGCCATCGTGAGACCGTATGCGCCGATGATCCATTGGATCTCGGCGAGGGGCGCTAGGAACTCCTTCCGTATCGTCGGGAGGGCCACTTGGACGATCGAGAAATCGATGACATCCAGGAACGTGGCGGCGATGACCAACGCGAGGATTAGTCGGGCGTGAGGTGCGAGCACCCCGTTCCTCGGAGAGTTCTCTCGCGGGTCCGTTTCCACAGTCACATGCTCCGTGTCGCTCAGTTCGTCTTGCGTGGGAGGCCTTCGCGATTCGGAGGATAAGGTTCGGTCACAGAGGGGAGCGAACGTACTCGCCGCCGGGACGAGTTCATCTCGGTCGCGAAGGGTGAGACTGCGGTGACATCCGTCACCGTCTGCCGTTGGGTCATGATTGCTTTCCCTCAGGCTGGTAGCGAAGGATGACACACCCGGATTTCAGCGGCCTCGCCTCAATGAGTTTCAGCTTCATCCTCTCGGGACTCGTTTTGAAGAGGAGATTTCCGCCTCCCAGGAGGAGGGGAACGAGGCCGAGGCGGTATTCATCGATCAGGTGATGGCGTGTGAGCGTCGACGAAAGGTTCGCGCTGCCGAAGATGAAGAGAGT
>Ga0209236_1001510_pt1 | contig 14020 bp, 15 predicted proteins | sample GraSoi013_1_40cm_FD_185819 | JGI IMG/M metagenome (GOLD analysis project Ga0209236, IMG submission 185819) | Grasslands soil microbial communities from the Angelo Coastal Reserve, California, USA - Sample 09_27_2013_1_40cm (SPAdes) (version 2) | ecosystem: Environmental > Terrestrial > Soil >... | reverse complement strand
CTGAATCCGTGACAATGCGATCTTAACGAAAGGATAGTTTTGTGCAGACGACTGTTCACTGCAGTTTCCAAGGGCTCGGCTTGTCCGAGGCCCTGTTACATGACCTCAACAAGGTGGGGTTCCATGAACCCACGCCCATCCAGGCCCAGGCCATACCGCCCGGGCTCGCGGGACGCGACGTGCTTGGCTGCGCGCAGACCGGCACGGGCAAGACCGCGGCCTTCGTGATTCCGATGGTCGAGCGCTTGGCCGGCAAGTCGGAAGGCTTTCCCCGTGGGTTGATCCTGGCTCCCACCAGGGAACTGGCCATCCAGATCCAGGAAACGGTAACCAAACTGGGACACAGCCGGCGCGTGTACGCGACGACGGTTGTGGGCGGCGCCGACATGAATGCACAGATCAGAGGGCTGCGCCAGCGCCCGGACATCATCGTGGCGACGCCGGGCCGGCTCCTGGACCACATGTGGAACGGGACCATCAATCTGATGAAGATGCAGATCCTGGTCCTGGACGAAGCGGACCGCATGCTGGACATGGGCTTTGCGCCGCAGATCAACCAGATCCTCGAAGCGCTCCCGGAGGAGCGGCAGACCCTGCTCTTCTCCGCGACGATCCCGACCGACGTGGCCGATCTCGCGCGGGCCAGCGTGAAGGACCCCGTCCGAGTTATGGTGGCGAAGCCCGCGACGCCGGCCGAGCGGGCCGAGCAGGCCCTGCACCACACGAGTCGGGAGGACAAGACCAAGTTGCTGCTCACGCTGCTCAATGCGGACCGCGATTCGATGTTGGTCTTCACGCGCACGAAGCATGGCGCGGATCGGCTGGGACGGGCGCTCGGCAACGCCGGCCACAAGGTGGCGGTCATCCATGGCAACCGGAGCCTGTCGCAGCGGCGGGCGGCGCTGGAAGGATTCCGGCGCGGCACATTCCGGGTGCTCGTGGCGACGGACATCGCGGCCCGCGGCATTGACGTCGCGAACATCGGGCATGTCGTGAATTACGATTTGCCGAACACCCCGGAAGATTACATCCACCGGATAGGCCGCACCGCCCGCGTGAAGGCGAGTGGCCGGGCCACGAGTTTCGTCACGTCGGACGACCACATCCAACTGCGAGCCATTGAGAAGCTGCTGGGGCAGCCGATCCCGCGTGCGTTGGATAGCGCGCCGCCCGCACCGAGCACGAGACACAACGGACAACGAGACGCCAGGCCGGGACGGCCCTCCGGGTTCAGACCCGGACGGCCCGCCTACACCAGGCCGTCTCACGGGGCGTAAGACAGGGGAGCGACGGTGATCGAACGGTCTCCGGAGGACAGCCTCCGGAGGCCGTTCTGTTTATGCATTACGGTCTGAGGCGGGTCTGGTTGATCGAGAGGACGCGGCCCCCGCTGAACGTGAGCTCCACGATCCAGTCGCCGCTGGAGTACACGAACCGGTTCGCGCCGAAGATGGGCCAGAATGGATAGGGCGAGTTGAACGGGTAGGCACTGCCGATGTACGTCGTTTGGGGCAGCCCGGCGCGTCCCAGCACCTCCGCTTCGGTCATGCCCACCGACAGCATCCGGTAGGTCTCAAACGGGATCTCCCCGACCGGGGCTAGCATTTCAATCGCCGGAGGCATTGGAGGCGGAGTACTGATGATGATGTTGATGGTGATCGGCAGGGTCGAAGACGGCGCCGTCGGCTCTTGCGGCGCTGCTGTCGGCTTCGGGACTTCCTTCTTCGCCTCGACGGTCCCTTTGAAGAAGCCCAACTCGGTGCGGAGGCGATATTGGCTGCAGCCGGTCAAGTCCTGGCTCTTGTTGGTGAACATGATGCTGCCGTCCACCCGGTTGCACGTCCAGAGCTCGGATTCGGCGGAAGCTGGGAGCGGCAGGAGCAACGCGGAGAAGAAAGCGACGAAGAGAGGAATGCCGGCGCGCTGCATAGGGCGTATCCTCGGGAACGCGGCGAAACCCTATTCCTGATTAGCTTACCTCTTTGCACGGGGCGGCGCAAGCCCGCTTTCTCACCCGCCCACCCCAGGCGCGCCGAGACGCGCCCCTTCCCGTTAGAGCAGCTCCACGGTGCCGTTGAGCGCGTTCACCTTCACCCGCCGGCCGGTGGAGATGCGACGGGTCGCGTCTTCCACGCCGACGATCGCCGGCAGGCCGATCTCGCGGGCGATGACGGCTCCGTGGCTCAGCACGCCGCCGATCTCGGTGATCAAGGCCCCGGCCGTGAAGAACAGCGGCGTCCAGGCGGGATCGGTGTAGCGGGTGACCAGGATCTCGCCCGGGCGCAGGTCGGCCCGGTGGGGGTCCGTGATCACCCGGGCGAGCCCTTCGGCTTTGCCGGGGGAGACCGAAGTCCCGTGCAAAACTTTCTCCGGGCTGCTCGCCGCAGGGCGCGCCTCCGCGGCTGGCTCGACTTCACGGGTGCCGATCAGCAGCGAGGGGGGACGCAGCTTCGTCCATTCCTGCCACTCGCGCTCTCGTGCCTTCAGCATCTCGTATCTCCACGAAGCGATCCCTGTTTCGGCCCAGGAACGGACCATGTTCAACTGCAGCCAGAAGACCTCGTCGGCTGTCTTGAGATGGCCGGCCAAGGCGAGCCGGCGTCCGAGTTCCAGGTAAACCTGTCGAGCGTGGGCGAATCCGATCAGCCAGACGTACTTGGCGGCTTCGCGGAACGGGAGCCACAGGACATAGCGATCGTAGAGCCACCCGAACAGCCATTGCAGGGGCCTGGGCAGGATGGACCGGATCATCGCGGCAGCTTCTTCGCGGCGGCGGACGCCCTGGGCCAGCAGTTCAGGCGGCGTCGGGACGTCGCTCGGGTGCCGCAGGTAATTGGCGACGGCCTGCAGCAGAAAGGTGGGGTCTTCGGCCCAGCGCGGCGTCGAGAGATCCAGTTCCACTTCCCCGCGGTGGCCATGCCGCGCGAGGAATTTTTCGAAGCGGCTCCACCAGCGGCGTCCGGCCTCCGTTGCCTGGAGGACTGTGGCCAATTGGTCGGCCGGGGTCTTCTCGAAGACGGCAGCCATGGGGCGGGCCTCCTGGGCCAAGGCCCACAGGTCCAGCGAAATGACGGTGGTGGGATTATTGGGAATGCCTTTTCCCAGGTCGGCGAGCAGCGAGGGGGAAACGTGCCGCGCGCAGAGCCGCTGAATGGCCGTGTGGAGGAACATCGCAACGCCCAAGTGGCGGAGGCCCTCCCTGGTCGGGTCGTCTTCGTGCTCGACCCAGCCCTCCATTTTGGTGAGCAGCGCCGCAGACGGTCCCTGTTCTAGCGGGCGCCGCGTCAATTCGCGCAGACGGTCGGTCCTGCTCTGGTAGGCGGCGAGCAACTGCACCGGCGTCCGGCGTCGGAGGAGCCAGCCCAGCGAGCGCAGGCCCATTCGGACATAGGCCAGGTGCAGACGCGCCCGCGCCTGCGGCGGAATCGGGACGGGGAGCAGCCGTCCGGCCCGCACGAGCGCGATGATCGCGTGTCCTTTCGCCTGGTCGACGGCTTCCAGGCTGTCCAAGTGATAGCGGACCGCGGGCATGTTCAGATACACGGAGAGGTCCATGTAGGACCGGCCGGCGACGAAGGCGATCGGGTTCAGGTCCAGAACCAGCGGGTCGGTACGCGGCAGGCCCGCAAACTGGCTCCCCAGGATCGGGCCGAGGTAATCGGCAAGGTAATCCTTGACCAGCGGCTTGGCGACGAACGGCAGGACCTCCCCAAAGTTGATGTCGGAGAGCACGCCGTCGGTCTGCCCAGCCGCCAGCAGCGCCGTCCGCTCCACGGGCCAGTCTCTGCCATGCCGCTCATCCACGTTGAGCGAGTAGCGTGGGGTGGCTACTTCTTCTTGAAGAGGTTGTCAAAAGCGCGACGAGCGTCTTCAGGGCGTGCTGACCCCGACGCTGTCTCGCGCTCCACCGTGACATGCAGCGAAAAGAACGTGCACGCATTGCCAGCGCCCTTATTGGCGATGCGCTCCGGCACAGGCTGGGTGCACTCAAAATGCTGGCCAGGGTCGAAGTGGGCGCATTGCCGGCAGGAATGGAGTTCTGCCCTGCACTTGGGACAGTGGCCGAGCGAATCGGTCAGGGGTGGGAGTGGTGTTCCGCAGTCCACGCAGCGGGAGACGGTCCGGGTTTGAGGCATCGCGGGCGCGCCCGATCGGGAAGGCTCCTTGGTCTTTCCCGGCCGCTCCTTCTCGTGTTCCCTGTAGCCCCGCTGGCCGTATCTTCTGTCTTCCATGGCCGTCCCCCGGGTTTCCGCCTACTGGCCGCCCAGCGCCCCCATTCGCCGGTACTTCTTAAAGCGCCGTTGGAGGAGGTCGTCGAGCGGGAGCTCGAGCAGCGCGCTGAGGTGGGCCTCGACGGCCTTCTTCACGGCGCCGCATATGGCGGTCGGGTCCCGGTGGGCCGCTCCGGGCGGCTCGGGCAGGATCTCGTCGATCACACCGAGGCGCAGCAGGTCCTCGGCGGTCATCTTGAGCGCCTCCGCCGCGTCCGGCGTCTTCTTCGGATCGTCCCAGAGGATCGCCGCGCAGCCCTCGGGGGAGATGACCGAATAGACCGCGTGCTGGAGCATCAGCAGCCGGTCGGCCACGCCGATCGCCAGGGCCCCGCCGCTGCCGCCTTCCCCGATGACGACGGACACGATCGGGACCCTGAGCGAGGCCATCACCTGGAGGTTTTTTGCGATGGCTTCGGCCTGGCCGCGCTCCTCGGCGCCGATGCCGGGATAGGCGCCGGGCGTATCGATGAAGGTGATGACCGGCTTGTTGAATGTCTCAGCCAGGCGCATCAGGCGGAGCGCCTTGCGATACCCCTCCGGGTTGGGCATCCCGAAGTTCCGCTGCACCCGTTCTTTCAGCGTCTTGCCCTTTTGCTGTCCGATCACGACGACGGAGCGGCCGTTCAGGCGGGCGAGCCCCGCCACGATGGCTTGGTCGTCGCCGTACAGGCGGTCGCCGTGTAGTTCCAGGAAGCTGTCGCAAATCCGGCCGATGTAGTCGAGCGTAGATGGCCGTTGCGGATGCCGGGCGACCTGCGTGCGCTGCCAGGGGGTGAGGCGGGCATAGATCTCCGCCTGGAGCTGGTAGAGCTTCGCGCGGAGCTTGCGGAGATCGTCCTGCACGCCGGGCCGACTCTGACCCGCGGCGGCCAGCTTCTCGATCTTCTCTTCGATCTCCGCGATGGGCTTCTCGAACTCTAAGTATTCGCGCATGCGGCCGCTCGCTTAGTCTAAGGTGATCGTGCCCTGGCCGATGAGGGCTTCGACGTCGCCGATGAGCTGGGCGCTCGGCAGGACGCGCAGGGCCGGGCCGACCGCGATCACGGATTCGGAATGGTCGGCGATCGCGAGCGTGAGATAGACCGGGCAGGGGCCGGCATGGCGGTGGAGCACGTCCCGGAGCTGGCGCAGCGTCCCGGCCGACGTGGCCTGCGTGGTGACGCGGATCGAGACGCATGACACGCTTTGCGCTTGGAGGTCGGCAAGGCCCGCGAGCTTGGTCGCCTTGATCCGGGTCGCCTTCTCACCCCGGTCCAGCGTCCCAGTCACCTGCACCACCGATTCCGGGAGGATGAGGGCGGCCGCAGTTTTGTATAAGTCGGGAAAGGCGATGACCTCGACGGTGCCGTGCAGGTCCTCCAGCGTCAGATAGGCCATGCGGTCGCCTTTCTTCGTGATGGTCTGGCGGACGGTGGCGATGATCCCGCAGAGCTTGACCTCCTTGGCGTCCGCGACCTCGCTGAGCGCATCGGTGCTGGCGGTGGAGAACCGGCTGATGGCCTCCGCGTACCGGGCGAGGGGATGGCTCGTGATGTAGAACCCGATGAGCTCCTTTTCATACTTGAGCAGTTGGTCCTTGTCCCATTCCGGCACGTCGGGCAGGCTCTCGTCGAACGGCAGCGTGCCGCGCCGCCCGCCCTGGCCGTCCGGGGACTCGAAGGCGGCGAAGATGCTCGTCTGTCCGCGAGACTCCGCCTGCTGGGCGGCCAGGGCCTGGTCCACGGTCCGGTCCAGGACGGCGGCGAGCTGGGCGCGGCCCGCGCCGGTCGAATCGAAGGCGCCGGCTTTGATCAGGCATTCCAGCGCCCGCTTGTTGAGCTTGCGGACGTCCACCCGGTGGCAGAAGTCGAAGAACGAGACGTAGGGGCCTTGCGCCTTCCGCGCGTCGAGGATCGTTTCAATCGCGCCTTCGCCCACGTTCTTGATGGCCGCGAGCCCGAAGCGGATGCCCTCCTGCGTGACCGTAAAGTCCTTGTCGCTCTCGTTCACGTCCGGGGGAAGCACCTTGATCCCGAGGTCGCGGCACTCGTTGATGTAGCGCACCACCTTGTCGGTGTTGCCCATTTCGCTGGTGAGCAGCGCCGCCATGAACTCGGTCGGGGAATGCGCCTTCAGATAGGCCGTCTGGTAGGTGACCAGCGCATAGGCCGCCGCGTGCGATTTGTTGAACCCGTAGCCGGCGAACTTCTGGATCAGCTCGAAGAGCTTCTCCGCCTTCTTCTCCGTGATCTTCCGCTTCTTCGCGCCCTCGATGAACTGCGTCCGAAGCTTGCCCATCTCCTCCGGTTTCTTCTTGCCCATGGCGCGCCGCATGAGGTCCGCTTGGCCCAAGGAGAAGCCGGCGACCTTGTTCGCGATCGCCATGACCTGTTCCTGGTAGACGATCACCCCGTAGGTCTCCTTCAGGATCTCCTCCAGGACCGGCACCTCGTAGGTGATCGGGATCTTCCCCTGCTTGCGCTTGATGAAGTCGGGGATCAGGTCCATGGGGCCGGGCCGGTACAGGGCGATGATGGCGATGATGTCCTCGAAGCGGTCAGGACGGAGTCCGGTGAGCAGATCGCGCATGCCCGCGCTCTCCAACTGGAAGAGGCCCATGGTCTTCCCGGAGGACAGCAGCACGAAGACCTCCGGATCATTCAGGGGCAGATCGGCAACGGAGAACGGCTCACCCTGCAGTCTGGCCTTGATCAGGCGTTCGGCATGGGCGATCATCGTCAGGGTCTTGAGCCCCAGCAGGTCGAACTTCACCAGCCCGACCTTCTCGACATCCCCCATCGGATACTGGGTCACGATTTCGTCGGTCTCTTTGGAGCCTTTGTAGAGGGGCACGTGGGCCGTCAGGGGGTCCTGCGAGATGACGACGCCGGCCGCATGGGTGGAGGCGTGGCGCGGCGACTTCTCCAGGGCGCGCGCCGTCTCGAAGACCTCGCGGATCTTCTGATCGGTCTCCACCAGGTCCTTGAGGCGCGGCTCGGCCTCCAGGGCCGCATCCAGGGTGATGTTGAGCTGATCGGGGACCAGTTTGGCGATGCGATCCACCTCCGCGTAGGGCATCTCCATCACGCGGCCCACGTCGCGGATCGCGGCCTTCGCCTTCATCGTCCCAAACGTGATGATCTGGCAGACGTGGTCCTTGTCGTACTTCTCGACGACATAGTTGATGACTTCCTGGCGGCGGTCCATGCAGAAGTCCATGTCGATGTCAGGGAGGGAGATGCGCTCGGGGTTGAGGAAGCGCTCGAAGAGCAGGCCATACACGAGCGGGTCCAGGTCGGTGATACGCAGGGCGTAGGCGACGAGGCTGCCGGCGCTGGAGCCGCGCCCGGGCCCCACCGGGATGCCCCGCGAGCGGGCAAAGTTGATGATGTCCCAGACGATCAGGAAGTAGCCCGCGAACCCCATCGAGGTGATCACGGTCAGCTCGTCCCGCAGGCGTTGACGGTAGTGCGCTTCAGGGAGGCCCGACGGCCGCTCGCGCAACCGCTCCGCCAGCCCCTTCTGGGCGAGCTTGTCGAGGTAGCTCTCCAGCGTCTCCCCCTCCGGCACCGTGTAGTGCGGGAGGTAGGACTTGCCGAACGTGAACGCGAGCTCGCACATCTCCGCGACACGCGCTGTGTTCCAGACCGCCTCGGGCCACTCGTGGAACGCGGCGAGCATCTCGTCCGTGGACTTCACGTAGAGCTGGTCAGTCTGAAAGCGCATCCGGTGCGGATCGGTCACCGTCTTGCCGGTCTGCAAGCAGAGCAGAATGTCGTGGACCTTGGCATCGGCCTTCTTCAGGTAGTGGCAGTCGTTGGTGGCCACCAGCGGGATGCCGAGGCGCTTATGGATCTCCCGCAGCCCGTTATTCGCGATCTGCTGCTCGGGCACGCCGTTCTCCTGGACTTCCAGGAAGTAGTGCTCGGACCCGAAGATGTCCCGGTACTCGGCGGCGGTGCGCAGCGCATCTTCCAGGCGGCCCTGGCCGATGAGGTACGGGACCTCGCCGCTCAGGCAGCCGGAGAGCGCGATGAGGCCGTCGTGGTGTTCGATGAGCAACTGCTTGTCCACCCGCGGCTTGTAGTAGAACCCTTCCAGGTAGGCCTTGCTGGCGAGCGTGAGGAGGTTCTGGTAGCCGGTCCGGTTCGCAGCCAACAGGATCAGATGGTAGTACTCGTTGTGGGCGAACTGCCCTTCCCGATCGAACCGGCTCTTCGGGGCGAGGTAGGCCTCGCAGCCGATGATCGGCTTGATGCCGGCGGCGGAGGCCTTCTGGTAAAACTCGATGGCTCCGAAGAGGTTGCCGTGGTCCGTGACGGCCAGGGCCGGCATGCCGAAGCCCTTCGCTTCCTGCACCAGGGCGTCGATCTGATTGGCCCCGTCGAGCAGACTGTACTGGGTGTGGACGTGAAGGTGGACGAACTGGGACGCCACGCAGGCTTCCTTATCGTTGAGGCGTCTTCCTTGAGCGCCACGCCATTCTAGCGACGCCTTTGAGGGAAGTCAATTGCGGTGGAGGACTCTCAGTTATTCCTCGCTCCCGCTTCGGGGGAGAGGATGAAGGTGAGGGGAGGCGGCACGGGGACTGTCACCTCTGACCCCAATTATTGTCTTTCTTTTTTCTCGGTCATGTGGCATTGCAAGACCTGACCCTGCTTTAGTTGTTCCAGCCCAGGACGTCGGACTCGCGGACGAGAACGAGTTCCTCACCGTCCAGATCGACTGGGGTCGTTCCGTTTTTCTCGTAGAGGACCTGATCGCCCGGTTTGAGGACCGTAGGCTTGAAGACCTTTTCCTCTTTCCCTTTGGGTTTACTTCCCCACTTCTTTTCCGGTGTTTCCCAGCGCCCCTTCCCCACGGCCAGGACCTTTCCTTCTACAGGTTTCTCCTTGGCCGTGTCGGGGATGAATACCCCCCCGGCGGTCTTTTCCTTGGCCTCCGACGGGTCGATCAGTACCCAATCCTGTAACGGTTGAATTCTCATGGTGATTCCTCCTCCTTTGGTACTGAGTATAGAAATCTTCGCTCTATTTTGCGGTTCTTCCGGAATTAGCGTGGGTAGCCTGGCCTTCTCACAAACCGTCCGCAAGCATATCGAAGCCCTTATGAATTGTCACGGAAGATGGTAACGAACAGAGGGTCTAGGGCTTCTTGTGACCACGCTTGACAGGTCCCCAGGGGTGGCCTAGCCTTGCTCCATTCGTTAAGGGTAGTACAACAACTGGAGCAGGTCAGACTCAGCTATACGTTCAAACCACAACCGGAGGCCGCGCTTCAGGCCGGGTTGGGCACCGTTTGACTTGCAAGCCACTGGATCGCGGCCGGAAGGATGAGCTGCGCAATTTTCTGAGCCAGAGCGCCCGGGATCAGTTCATGCTTGGGATATGTGTATGCCTCCATCGTCATCGGCCGGAGGCTTTTGCCGCTCATGCGATAGGTGAGACGGATGGAGCAGGGGATGTTGTTGATCCTCACCGGCCCGTCGCTTGTAGAGGTGGAGACGATAAGCTTGCGATTGGGAGATGAGGTTAAACCACACGGAGCCAACCGCAGTATTCACTTTGACAGGCGCACCCATCGTTCAGTCCCCCTTAGCCTATCCTGGGATTACAGGCCGGCATATATTCTCGAAGTAGTTGCTGCTCGCGTTTAATGGAATCGTCGGTGACTTCAGCTCGAAAGTGAGTCGGAGAGTTTGCGTTAAGGGAAGGGATGTCGCCGTTCAGATGATCGAGTAAACGCTGTCGAATATCCCCGCGCCCGATATAAATCCATGTCCGGGCATTGTAGATGGCATACACGCCCGTTTGGCCTGCCTGGAAGGATTCAATGGCTTGTCGATCGAACGACCATGGCCTGTCATTGTTAAACGGCATTGTAGACTCCTTTCGTATCACCGACTTAGAATCTAGAACCAACCGCTGGTTTCCATTTTTCGTAATACTCGACATACGACCCGCTCCACCTTGCATACCACAGATCCGCCCACTTGCTGACCTCTCCCTTCATCTCGCCGTAACGCTTTTCAATGGCGCCGTCGAACTTGTCCAGATCGCCTTCAATCTGCAGGAGATCGTCATCCGTGAGTTTTCCCCAGTGCTTCTTAAGATGTCCCTCGAGTTGACCCCAACTCTGTTTGAATTGCTCCGTGTTCATGATGCCCTCCTTGAAAAAACAGCCTGTCTTCTTTTCTCACAGCATTCCCTGTTAAAGGATATAAGCGACTCGGGTTGTGCGTCCCGTGACCAGTTGGGTCACCAGCAACGCGACTCCGATCAGAAAGACGGTCCAGGAGACCTGTGTAGGGATGACGGCGACTCCCGCCAATCCCAGGGCTACTGCGATTAGTCCAACCAGTAAAAACACCAAGGCAGAGTACAGCATCTGGAGCTCCTTCAGTTGAAGGCGACGAATGACAGGGAACCTTCGGCGTAAAAGCGGCGGAGACCGGGAAATCACAGGCGCAGGAGAAGATCAGGAAGCGCGAGAGATGGGAAAGTCAGCGTGGCTCACTACGTCACTTTCATACCTTACTATATAAGACGCTTTCGTCTCGTAGCAATTTATTTTTATAGTTTATTTCGTAAGGTGATGATTTGGTTCGGTTTTATATTTTTCATCAAAGTGTCCCCGCTTCGGCACCAAACAGAGCCAACTCATCCCCGCCCTCCCCCCTTGACAGCCGCCTTGTCGGTGTTACCTACAGAACAGTTACAAGGTGGAACCCCGGGGGAGAGAACATTCACACATGTATTCAAGTAACGAGAGGTAAGGAGGGCACTATGACACTCACGACTTACAACCCCTTTGATCTCCAGATCGATCGTCTGTTCGAAGAGGCGTTCCAGACCTCGGGCCGCAAGGCTACGGTGTGGTCGCCCTATTGCAACGCGTGGGAGGACGGCGATCGGTTCTGCCTCGAGATGGCCCTGCCAGGCTGGGATTCCAAGGATGTGAAAATCACGGTTGAAGACGGCGTGTTGACGGTGGAGGGTTCCCGCCAGGGAGAAACGCCGGAATCCGACCGGACGTACTTCGTGCGCGAAATGACAATGACCACAGGGAACTTCACCCGCTCGCTCACGCTCCCATCCAATGTGAATGCGGAGAAAGCGGCGGCGTCCTTCAAGCATGGGGTGTTGTCCATCGAGTTCCCCAAACGCGAGGAGGCCAAGCCCCGCCAGATCACGATCGAGGTCCAGTAAGCTCTTGCGCCTACTGCGAGGAGCCGCCGGTTCATAAAACCGGCGGCTCCTTTTTGTATGCCTCTCCAGCCCACGACCCTCCAAGCCATCGCGCGGATCTTTGATGTCGTGGACTATACACCGCGCTTGACACATCCCGAAGAGCAGCCTAGCCTTGGCCAACTTGTCTGGGGTGGTACAACAACCGGGGGCAGGTCAGATGTTGAAAGGGGGTGATGTGTCGTGCGGATTCTAAGAAAGGTGGGCCGTCCGTGGATGGCTCCTACTGGCACGGTGCTGCGGGGGCATAAGATGTACGATAAGCCTGGGGGGAAGGTTCTCGCTTCGTTGGTGATCTGGTCGCGGACGGATGGCGATGCGGTGGTGTGTTTGGCAGAGTGTATCCAGGCGGTTGAACGAGCGCGTGGTGATAAGCGGAAGGGCATCCTGCTGAGAGGGAAGTAGAATGAAAAGCCTTGTGCTGGTCTTGGTCTTCCTCGCCTGGTTCGTTACTCCTGCCATCGCTGATTTTGACGCAGGGATGGCGGCCTATCAACGCGGGGACTACGTCACTGCGTTTCGAGAATTCAAGCCTTTGGCCGAAAAGGGAGCCGCACAGGCCCAAAATATCCTGGGGGTCATGTACGACAAGAGCCAAGGAGTCCCACAGGATTATGTGCAAGCGCACATGTGGTTCAACCTCGCCGCAGCACAAGGTGTCAAGCAAGCCGCTGAGGCCCGTGACCGGCTTGCCCCCAAAATGTCATCTGCGCAAATTGAGGAGGCACAACGCCTAGCCCGTGAGTGGAAGCCCAAGAAGTGAAGGGGGTATTCTTTTTCGTCTTCGTCATCGTTCTTCTGTTCGTCTCCCCTGCCTTCGCCGACTTCTCCGGCCGCGTGGTTGGTGTCTCGGACGGCGATACGATCAAGGTGCCGCCCGGACAGCCGAGTCCTGAACCGCGAGCTGGGCGCGGCCGGCCTCGCGTGGTGGTACCGGCAATACTCTAAGGATGAGAGCCTGGGAAAATTAGAGGCAGAGGCCAGGGCCACACGACGCGGGCTGTGGGCCGATCGTGATCCCTCCCGCCCCGGGGCTGGCGGAAGCGGCAGAAGGGGCGGGAGTGCTGAAGGATAGACTGACGCCAGCGATGCAAGCCGGAGTCGCCGATTATGTACGGAGGCAATCATGGCAATGATATGGACTGACCTCTCAGGTAAGAAATATGAATTAAAGCAGGACAAAGGAGAATGGTGGTATCGCATACAGGGTGAAGGTGATGACAAATGGAAGAATGGGCATCCGCCAGAATGGTTTGAAAAAGGGAGGACTCCACTCGATCGACGCTAAGTCAAACTGACCCACGCCCAAAACGGAGGGCACAAGCAGCCGGTCTATATCCGCATGAAGGACGGGGAGCCGTTCGCCATCGCCGGACTGTGGGAGCATTGGGAAGGACAGGACGGACAGGTCATCGAGTCCTGTACGCTGCTGACGACGGAGCCGAACGACGTGCTTGCGCCGATCCACAATCGGATGCCTGTCATTCTCGACCCGAAGGACTACGCGCAGTGGCTTGATCCTGATTTACAGACAGCAGACGGCGTAAAGCCGTTGCTGCGTCCATATCCGTCAGACCTGATGACTGTTTATTCGATCAGCCTACGAGTGAACAACCCTAGGAACGATGATTCGCAATGCCTTGAACCATTGAGGTGATTTCTTCGCGCCAGGATTTAGACGGGCGCACACGGCGGATTTACAGATTCATATTGTACAAGGACTGGAGCGTGGCCATCTGCTCGTCGCTGAGGTTGACCAAGTAGAGCTTGCCGTCCTTGACGAGCCGGGGCCGCTGGAGCCGTCCGCAGGTCGGACAGATCGGGAAGATGGCCGGTCCTTCGGCAAGCTGGACCCTGTGGACCTTGGAGTCCGACTTGTTCGGGATGGGGAGCGTGCAAAACTCGCACGAGATGTGCGTGGAAAAGTCAAACAGGTCGAACATAGGGGAAGCCTAGGCCGCTTCGCCCCCTTTGTCAATGCAGCCCGGCGGTTGATTCACACTGAGGGTTATGCTACGTTTGCCGCGTGTGTAGAGCCTCGTAGCGCACGCGTCGGGATAAGCGGGAGAGGACGAGGGCATGGCGAAGATTGACGCATTCTTTAAACTGATGTTCGACCAGGGGGCATCGGACCTCCACTTGACGTCCGGACAGCAGCCGATTCTCCGTCTTCACGGGGATATGGAGAGGATCAAGTACAAGGTGTTGGAGGACGGCGAGTTGAAGGCCATGCTGTATGAGATCGCCCCCGAGATCAAGATCAAACAGTTCGAAGAGACCGGCGACGTGGATTTCGGGTACGAGATTCCGGGCGTCGCCCGCTTTCGGTGCAATTTCTTCAACCAGAAGTACGGGTGCGGGGCGGTGTTCCGGCAGATCCCCACCAAGATAACCACGGCCCAAGATCTCGGGCTCCCTCCCATCCTGACCAGAGCAGCCATGCTGAACAAAGGCCTGGTTCTCATCACCGGGCCGACGGGCAGCGGCAAGTCCACGACGCTGGCCGCGATGGTCGACTTT
>Ga0209236_1001505_pt1 | contig 14049 bp, 13 predicted proteins | sample GraSoi013_1_40cm_FD_185819 | JGI IMG/M metagenome (GOLD analysis project Ga0209236, IMG submission 185819) | Grasslands soil microbial communities from the Angelo Coastal Reserve, California, USA - Sample 09_27_2013_1_40cm (SPAdes) (version 2) | ecosystem: Environmental > Terrestrial > Soil >... | reverse complement strand
AGCTCCAACCTGGGCCTGGGTGTATGAAGAGCAGGAGGGGTGCGTCCCGTGGTCCCTCGTCTACGTAGTGGATGGAGTTTCCGTCGATTTCAACCCAGTTATCGTGAAACGGGTAGAGGTTGGAATCAACCCAGTCAGGACGACCAATGTTTTCTTGCACCTTGTGTCATTCCTTGTCCTGCAACTCGAACCCTGGATGGCACCTGGCCTCGCGAGCATAGTCGTCGATCGTGGAGTCTTTCGTAAGACTGTATCCCATTCGGAGGAAAGAAGATCGAACCCTGTGACTCTTCGAGATCGGGGCGGAATCGACCGACTCCTTATTTTTCGGCAGACTCGACTTTACAGCTCGCATGAACTTAGTGGAGTCGTCGTCAGATTTAGTGGCGCATTAGGTTGGACTTTCGATTAAGGGAGGCTTTCCCTTGATTTGACCTTGGACTATTCGAGAGAAGGCAAAGAGCGGCTATGAGGAAGCGTATCCGAATTCGAGTGGTAGGAAAAAGAGGACGGCCTAACTTTGTTAGTTAGGCTGTGCTGTTATGGGTCGAAGTGGTATTGGAGCGAGTAAGTTCCAGTGACGGTTGTTGGTCCTGTTACTGTGGGTTGGAAAGTTCCTTGGGCGTGTAGTCCTGAGAGGCCCGCGGTGCCTAGTTCGACGACGAATTGACCTGAGCCAGTTGCGCCGGTTCCGGTGCTGCTGCCGGTGATGACCGCGGTTCCTGACATGCCGTTGACGCTTCCGGTGAAGGTTCCTGAATCGTGGGCATTGAATGTACCGTCAGGGCGGATTATTTCCACACCTTCTGCGATACGAGTTCCGGTGAGGAAGCCTGAGAGTGTCTGCGTCTCGATAGCGGTGATGATGGTGTTGCCGTCAGCCTGACTGATGCTGGTAACGGTTACGGTAGCCGTGAAGCTTCCGGTCGCAGAGGTGGGGATAGATGCGTTTGCCATGGGAGTGAGAAGGATGAGTGAGAGGAGCATTAGGAGCAAGGGTTTCAGAGTCTTTGTTCTGCGTGTCTCTCGAACGAACGTATTGTTGTTCATGGCGTTGTCTCTGCTCGGATCGGATTTAGTCGTACGTTAGGTGCGACTTTCGATTCAGGGAATCTTATAGCCGGCGAACTGCTATGGCCCAAGTGTGGACTCGAAGGACTTCCAGATCCTAGTTGGACTTCACCAGAACGCTCGGCAGAGTCTTCTCTCACTTGGACGACTCGTGTCGCTATCGGCCCCGGCTGTTCGGGAAAGGCTGAGACGACTGCATGATACCAGTGTCCTTTTGGGATATGGTCTCTGGATAGATCCAGTAGTCTTCGATCGTCAAGAAGTCTTGGTGTTCTTCAAACGTGAGCGGACTCGCGAACAGGTAATCATGGCTTTGAAGGCGCCGGACGTGAGCTACATAGGCTGGAAACTAGATGGAGGCTTGACGGTTGGAGTTTGGTCGGATAATATCAGCCGCTCCATAAGAGAACTCAGCGTAGCCCTAGAGGAGAAGCCATCGGGGCATGCCGTCACCGGTGCCGGCGATCTACCTCCACTCTCCATCCTCGATTTCATAGTAATCGACGCTCTAATCGACGATCCGAAGATCGCTTTCAAAGAACTTGTCGAGGTGACGGGGCTGAGTCCTAAGACCGTCCGCAAGCACCTCGGCTCTCTGATCAGATCAGAAACGATAGTGATCATGCCAAGGCTTGGCACAGGCATTGGTTCAGGCGAACTAGTGTACAACCTTGCCGTTGCGGGCAAAGTGCCCATGAGCGAGATCCGCGAGATTCTCAACGACGCGTTACTAGTTCACGAGACCCGGAATCCCCCGATGAAATACTTGCTCTGCCGAAGCACAGACCTAGGAGACGTCAACTCCAAGACTCGAGCACTGAACCGATGGCGAGGCATCGAGTCCGCCGCCCTTACCTTGAACAGGGAGCTGGTATTCGCGAACGAGTTCATCCACTCGCTCGTGCACCAAAGTATTGAGAAGTTGGAGAAAATACGAGTATCTCAAACAGTGTTCGCGTAGAGTTTGATACTTCGAAGAACTAGTGTGAGTATGCTAGTCAAGCCCAGAGTATGAGGGTATGATGTTCTTCGCGAATTCCTTGAGGTTGTCAAGATAATCGGTGCGCTGGAGAGGTGCTATGTAGTATAGGGCGCCATCTTTTGCCGCCCTTTCCACATCCTGTTCAACGGTTTTCAGGTCGAACTTTTGATCCCGGTTTGCGACGGACCCGGCTGCGAACACTATCTTGTCCTCGCGATGGAATCTTCGCGCCTCCTGCCTGACAATCAATCGAGCCCTCTCCATGGGAACATGAACCCATGGTGGGATGTGGCAGATGTCAGAGTACTGGCCCGCTAGCCTTAGCATCCTAGGGCCAACGCCTCCGAACATCAGGGGCGGGTGCGGCTTTTGTACCGGTTTGGGATCTAGAACAGCGCCTTTCGCTTGGTAGTACTTCCCTTTGAAGTCAACATGGGGCTTTTGCCAGAGCTGGAGAATCAGCTCCACGCCTTCCCGTGTCTTGTCGACCCGTGTTTTCGGATCGTCCCACGTGCCGTACCCTTCGAATTCTGTCTGTGACCACCCCGCCCCCACCCCGAGGATAGCGCGTCCTGCCGACAACACGTCCATGGTGGAGACCATCTTGGCCAGCATTGCTGGTGGACGGAACGGGATCGGAGTGACGATTGTTCCCAGCTTGACATTCTGGGTCTTGGCTGCGAGATAGGTGAGGGCGACCCAGCTCTCCATAGTCGAATCCTTTTGTTGTTGTCCGTAGGATTCAGCCCACATGTAATGGTCCGGGATGACCGCACCCCAGAACCCGAGCTTGTCAGCAAGCTGAACTGCTTGGTCGGTCAGGCTCCATCCGTTGTACCAGTTTCCGAGACCTGAGAGAATGAACCTCAAAACTCAACTCCTCGTGTTAGGGCTCTTGCTGCTATTTATTTCAACCCAGATAGAGTGTCTTTTGGATTGAAACTGGTCTTCGTCTATGGACCTCCAGCATCAGGCAAGCTAACCGTCGCAACTGAGTTGGCAAAGCTGACAGGGTTCAAGCTTTTCCACAATCATGTGTCGATCCAGTTCGTCCAGTCTATTTTCGAGTTTGGGACGAAGACTTTCTGGCGTCTTACAGGTAAGTATCGGCTAGAGATGATAGAGGAAGCCGCGAAGGAGGGAATTGACACGATCTTCACCTTTGTCTACAGTAAGGGCGAGGACGATCAGTGGGTGAAGCTGATTCTCCGAAAGGTCAGATCGCATGGAGGACATGTATGCTTCGTGCGGCTCTATTGCGACCGGGATGAATTGGTCAGACGTGTCAAGGCGAGTCAAAGGAAGAAACTGGGAAAAGTCGGCACCGAGAAGATGCTGAGCGACCTGTTTCGAAAACACAGTCTCGACTTAGAAACCCCAATTCAAAGGAGTATGAGTGTCGACACCACAAATCGAACTCCAAAGAGTGTTTGCAAAATCGATTGCGCGTCAATACAGACTAACGTCTTGGCACGAGTAGACCCGATACCTTGCGGCTCAAAATGCCAGCAGAGAAAAAAGTTGGCTACGCTTTCAATTCTCGCAATAGTTGTTTTGCAATCGTTAGTCTCTGAATATCGTTGGTGCCCTCGTAGGTCTTAATGATCTGCGAGTCCCGCAGGAACCGTTCCACCGGGTATTCCGTCGCGACTCCATAGCCGCCGTGTATCATGATAGCCAGCAACGCCAGCTTCTCCGCCGCTTCTGTCGATGTAACCTTCGCGATAGACGAGGCTTTCACGAAATCCTTCCCCTGATCTTTCAAAGACGCTGCCCAGTACGTCAACAATCGTGCCGTATGCAGGCCCATGGCCATGTCAGCTAGTTTGTACTGGACCTGTTGAAAATCGATCAATGGCTTCTCGAAACTGGTTCGGGTTTGCGCATAACTCACGGCCGCCTCGTATGCGGCCTGACAGATTCCGACGCCCTGTGCTGCGACATCGATCCTGCCGCGGTCGTATGTCTTTACTCCAACATAGAACCCGTCACCCTCTTTCCCCAGTAAATTGTCCATTGGAACTTTCACATGGTCAAGGACTAGCTCGGATGGTTGCGAGCCGCGCAATCCGGTCGTCTCAATCTTGCTGGCTACCTGGAATCCATCGGCTCCTCTCTCGACTAGAAACGCGCTGAGACCTTTGTGTCTCTCCTGTCTACTGGGGGGTGGACTGGTCCTTGCAAAAACCAGGTAGAGGTCCGCGATCTCGCCGTTTGTGATGAATGTCTTTCGTCCTGATATCTCCCAGTGGGTCCCATGTAGTTTCGCCGTGGACTTAATTCCTGCTACGTCGGACCCGGCGCCAGGCTCGGTCATAGCATGCGCCCCAATCTTCTCTCCCGAAACCATCGGAATGAGGTAGCGTTTCTTCTGCTCCTCTGTCCCCCACTCGTTCAACGGCTCAGAAACAAGATGACTAGCAACGAAAACTGTTGAACAGGCAGCGGAGACACGGGCTAATTCTTCGAGCGCGATAACCATTGACAGCAAGTCAGCGCCTAGCCCACCATACTCTTCCTTGTAGGTGATGGCGGTCACGCCGAGCTTTGCAATCTGGTTGAGAAGATCTCGAGGAATGTGGTTCTTGTGATCAATCTCTGCAGCTATCGGCCGGATCTGTTTCTCGGCAAAATCACGGATGGTATGCCGGAGGGTCTCGTGTTCCGGTGTCAACTTGACCTCGTAGTCGGCCGAACGTGGAAGAATTGTACTCGTCAATGCGAACAGATACTCAGAGCGTTTAGCAGCCTATCGTTCCTTTAAACTTTGAATCAGATAGGTTTACGATTCCAGGATCTGGGATCGCCGAAATGCGAACCAGCTGAGAAGCAACAGCCCTGCGACGTAGACTAGAGAGACCCAGAGATCTCTGAACGCAACATTTGCGAAGGTGTCGGATGCGAGCAGGGTCGTGGTTGGGTTTCCAGATGCGCGGAACTGGAAGCCACAGAAGTTCAAGACCTGTCCCGGGTTCAGGACCCAGCGCATAAGCATCGAGGCGAGACCATCTGTCCCCGTGCTGAAGGTTTGGCCTCCGCCTCGTTCCAAGCCTGCGCACGCCGCAGTCGTCCCTGTCGCACCCATTCCTGGTGCATAGAACAGTACAGTTGACGCTCCCAGTTGCGCCGCGATGAGGGTCCCGCCTATCAAGAGTCCGATGTAGAAGCCGAAGGAGCCGAGGGCTGCTAGAACAGAGTTCTTCGATAGAGTGCCCAGCGTTAGGGCGACAGAAGCCCAGACCATGCTTCCGATGGTAAGCCCCAGAATTCCCAGGGGAACGAGGTTCAGGTTGTCTTGGGGACCATAGATCAAAGTACCTCCGACCGTTATGTAGCCAACGAGAAACGAGTAGGCCGCAAGGAGCGTTATCACAGACGCGACGATTTTTGCTACAAAGACAAGGGTCTTCGAGACAGGTTTCGTCAGCAGAGGAACTATCGTCCCTGACTCAAACTCGCCCGAGACAGTGTTCATCGTCGTGGCGACACCAACGAGGAAGAGGAAGATTCCTGTCAAGGCCTCGATTCCTCCGAACACGAATGTAGAGTTCGCCTGCAGGGTTTGGGGCGGGTTTGCGACGGCGTCGGCTATCGGGGTGAAAGCGAGCTGAACGGTCGCGATGGCGAATATGATGATGAATATCGCGATGATCTTCTTCTTTCGAACGTTCCAGAGGAATTCGTAGTAGAGAAGAGCGATGAACGCCGCTAGGGTCCCAGCTCGGTTCTTCTTTGCCATCTAGGCCATTCCCTCCCTGCCGACCAGGCTGAGGAACGCATCCTCAAGTCCTCCTCCTTCCTCCTGCATCCTCACAATAACCCCTCCAGCGCCCGTTACCGCCCGTGAGACCTCTGCTCGTACGTCCTCACGCGTGTCCAAGTGCAGAGTGTACATGTTCACGTTAGCTTCAACGGTCGCAAACTTCATCGTCTTCAAAGCTGTAAGGACCCCGTCAACCGGTTTCTCAAGCTCGATGACGAGCCTGCGTCGTGCCATCACCTTGCTAGAGATGTCCTCTAGGGTCCCGGAGTATCTCATGACGCCAAGATGGATCACCGTCACGTGGTCGCAGACTTGCTGGACCTCCGCGAGGAGGTGTGACGAGAAGAAGACGGTTGTCCCAGATTTTACAATGTCCTTTACCATGTTCCTAACCTCGACCATCCCCACCGGATCGAGACCTATGCTCGGCTCGTCCAAGATCACCAGTTCAGGGTCGCTGATCAAGGCCTGAGCGATTCCGATGCGTTGTTGCATACCCTTGCTGTACTTTCCAATCCTGTCCTTGCCCCGACCTTCAAGCCCCACCATCTTGATCAGCTCCGGTATTCTCCCTTGCCTCTCCGTCTTCGACATTCCATACATGCGCCCATAGACATCGAGTAACTCCTCTCCGGAAAGGTGCTTTGGAAACCGGGGTAGTTCCGGCATGTAGCCAATCTTGCGACGAACCCTCGGGTTGTCCCCGCTGACCCCCTTGCCAAGGATGCTGAGACTGCCTGAAGTTGGCCTTAGGAGGCCGACCATCATCTTGATCGTGGTTGACTTGCCTGCCCCGTTCGGGCCGAGAAAACCGTGAACTTGCTTAGAGGCGACAGTTAGGTTCAGCCGGTCGACCGCAAGCCTATCACCATAATTCTTCGAGAGATCATGAGTCTCAATCGCGTGATCTTCAGGCAGTGCACATCACGTTTTATGCCGGGCATCGCAGCGACGCGGGCTATTTAGTAGTTTTACTAGTCGATCGCCGGGATTCTCCCGAAATAGGCGTGGCTTTCAATAATGGGGCGGGTGGGATTTGAACCCACGATCACTGGTGCCCGAGACCAGTATTTCCTCGAACTGGTAGTTGTCTGCCAGCTCTCTTAGACCAAGCTGTCCCCACAGGTGCGTGGTCTGGACCACCGCCCCTGCCGCGAGCCTCAACTCAATGATTCAAAATGCTTTGGTTCGACCTTTAACCGAGCAAGGCATGCTGGACCGTACCAACCCGTCGCCCCTAAGGGCCCATCTCAAGAGCCACTGCACTTGTCGGCTTGAAGTGACTGGCCGTATTGACCCTATGTATTTCTCGGCGAGAGATCGCGTTATTTCGCTTGCTTACGGTCGGATGGGGCTTTCTTGTGTCCGTTAAAGTATGTTCGAACCAATTTTTCGAAGAAGATGCTGAATCCGCCTGTTCTACCATAATAGACCTTGTCAACTTCTTGTCTAACCATCTGTTCCGCTTCGGACGATAAAGAGATCATTACTTTGCCCATGGTATCTCTAGACTACTGGAGATAGCTCCGAGCCGTTTTATGCTTATCCCCTGCAGCCAAATCCTATCGGCAAAGAATAAGAGCCAGAAAACGCCAATGCGACGAGCTAAAGAGGCGCTTGCCTGGAAGGGCCAGTGAAAAAGCTAGCCGAAGAAAAAGCTCTTAGATTCGGTTCTCGATTTTCTCAGAGTCTTTGCCACGATACCCTTTGGACTTCACGCCAGACCTACGTCGATTGAAGCCCTGGCCCTCAATGAAGGACAGTCTTTGGAGGCAGCCCTATCTTATCGAACTCACCTATGCCAATAACTTCCGCCTGATAGAAGATTCGATTCGTGGCCGAAATCTCAAGATTCTGGAAGTTGGTTGCGGGACAGGTTTCATGAGTCTAGAGCTGGCTCGGATGGGCCATGATGTTGTCGGGATAGACTCGAATCAGAAGATCATCCGCATAGCCCGGCGGACCATGGAAACCGACCCTTACAGTAAAACTCGTGGCAGTCTACGCTACGAAGTAGCGGACTTCAACAAGTGGTCGAGTATTCCGGGAACATATGATGTTGTTCTCTTTAGCCGGGTCCTGCATGATCTTCCTCGCCCCGGGAAGATCCTCTCTACGGCTCACCGCTTGTTGAAAAATAGAGGAATGGTAGTCTGTCTAGAATATGCGTATGATAGAATGGACAGAAGAACTGCGACCTGGCTCTACCAAATCCGACGAGCACTAGAACTAACAGGCTGGTATTCGTCTCATCTTCCCGAGAATCCGAAGGAGGGTATTGACAGCATCATGAACGATGCTCTGTATCGGAGGAGGGAGCACATCAACACATTTGAAGAGATGAGGCAGCCCCTCGAGCAACGCTTCGTCAAAGAGCGACTCTCATGGCACTGCTACCATTGCTGGGATATTTTCAGCGATATGAGGATCCCTGATCGGAAGAGGGAGAATGCGCTTGCGAGTTTGTTCAAAAGAATGGAACAACTATTGATAGATTCCGGGGAGATTCGACCAGTGCTGTTCCGCTTCGTGGGAACCAAAGCTTCAGTGTAAGCTCTTCAGGACTGTTTCTGTGCTGATGGGCCTCTAGGCGAGTTTCTGGAGTAGCCTGCCAATTGCTGTGACGGCAACTATGGCTCCAACGGCGAGCCCTAATTGATCGTTAAGAGCCATGGCTAGGATTGCGCTGATGCTTCCTGCAATGAAGTCTCGGAACAGTCCTTTGCTCTTGTCAGAGGTGTCGAGAACGTCTGAGCCGAGAACGAGGAGGAGGATCAAGAAGTATACTGGTTCTTGGCTTATGGCGTTGGCGATGACGAAGCTGGCTACCCAGGCCGCCGACTCGACGACGGGCCGTAGGGCTGGTCGTAGTTCAGCCAGCTTGTACGACAGATCGCTCATGTAGTATAGGCGCTATAGGGGGATAGAAAAGGCGACCCGACTTTTTCTACTGCGTCCCAGTCCAGTAACAAAAATGTCAATTTCCCTAGGACTGGCTCTGGAATGATTGTGGAAGAAGAGCAAAGGCAAAGAGAAAAGTACGGACTAGAACACTTCCTCGAGTATCTTGGCAACTCTCAAAATCCACAAAGCGATGCCGAATGCTCCGGGAATGAACCAGGCTGAGATTGACACATTTCTGGCCAACAGCAAGACACCACTCCGACTCGGAACCACTAACGCGAAGGGCGAACCCAACATACACCCAGTATGGTACCACTATGCTACCAACAAGCTCTACTTCATGAGCTACAAGGACGCAGTGAAAGTCCGGAACTTGAAACATAACAAGACCGTCTACTTTTCGATCGATACCGACGCGATGCCCAACACGGGAGTAAAGGGAAAAGGAACCGCCATCATCGTCAAGGACGCAGGGAAGGCATTGTCGTTATCGGAGAAGATCGTAGCGAAATATCTGGGCAATGTCAACAGCAGCATGGCGACGAACATGGTAGACGAAGTAAGGAAGGGCTCAGAAGTCCTAGTTGAGATAACCCCGCACTACTTCTCGACTTGGGATTATACCAAATCGAAGGTCTAGCCTGTCACTAGCGAATCCGTAGAAATGAGCCTACACAATCTCTATGAGGTCGAGAGACGGGTATCCCTTGTCGAAGTTGAACGTTGCCCCATGAATATGCGTGAAAGGCTTCACACCGTATATCAGAAGATGACCATTCCAGCTCTGGACCTTCACGTGGTAGTCAGCTTGTCTCAGAAACTCATCACGAACCTTGGTGGGACGCGATGATATACCAATGCTGAAGGCTCCTTCGTCCCGCAGGCCTTCACCTATCTCTGTAAAGCCTGGAAGCGTCAGCTCTTCCCCGTAGACCTGCACGAGCTTGTCAAAATTCATAGTTAACATCATACCAGTTGACGTCTCCTTCAAGGCGTTCCATGTTCTGTAGAACTCTGCGAGATCGCTCATTAGCTGGCCCCTCAACTTCAGTCTCCAGGGCTTCGAAGGTAGCTGCGAGTTGAACTCGACTATCCGAACTCTCTCAGCCAGGGCCTTGTCGCCTATGTATGGTCTCAGCGCCTCAGCCGACGACTCCGAGCTGAAGGTCCCAGTTGAGATGCTGAAGCACGCCCCGCCCTGGCTAACGAAATTAGACCGGATCATGTTGATCAACAACTTCAGCGACTGCGGAGAAACATTGCTCTCAGTGTCAATCATGAAGAAGGAGCCTCTCCGGACTCCGCCTCCCAATAGCTGGTCGAGCTCCCTACTCCCCGTGGAGAAGTGGGTTTCCGTGTGCGGAACTTTCTCTGGACTTCTCACTATGGCCGGTGGGCCGTTTTCGTATTCCTCGTCCAAGAAGGTGAACCTTCCCTCTTCCAGAGAGAATGGAAAGTGTTGGCTCTGGACTCTGAATCCTCTAAACTTGTCGATTCCGAGCGATCTGATTCTCCTTCCCTCTAGCTCGTTCTGTTCGAGGGTTACGACTCCGTCTACTAGGTAGCCGAGGTTGTCGGCTCGTTCGGCCTCACTGACGAGAATCACGCTTACTTTTGTCTGATCTAGTTCTGACATGACGGCCGACTCGAGCATTTTTCGTCCTTCGGGCGTAGCGTTTCTCAACGCTCCCTCCCAGCTATCTACGACGAGGATGGATTTCTGTTTGGCCTGTTTCAACCGTACGATCTTCGAGAAGACACTGTCCGTATCAGAGCCTCGGAGGTCGTGGAATTGGTCATTCCAGGCTGCCTTCGAGGACCTTCCGGACATTGAATCGATAACCTCATCGATCCAAGGAAACTGGATCCGCAATTTGACTGGTGAAACCCTGCTGGACGCGTAGACCCGATGCGAGTCCCCAATAGCGTTCAATATCTCAAACGCGAGAGTCGTCTTTCCAGTTCCAGGTGCTCCTTGGACGAGCAGGACGTTTCCTGGAACTTCGAGAAACTCCAAGAACATGTTCATCATGGGGGACGATGTTGCACGGACTACAGAGGATTCGAGAGCTTCCTGATCGGGTTTCGTCCCTGAGGCTATCAAATTATTTCAGTATGTATTGAAAGGCGGCGTGAAAGATTTCAAGAATTTGTCTCCTTAGCGGCGTTCGTGCGGGAACCAATGTGACTGTTATGTCGCGTTGATTCTCCACACATCGACAATTAGAAACACAAGAATCCGGCGTCTTTTCCAGCCAAATGCTTGGAACGCTCCGATAAACGTCGGATTCGACAGGCTAAAGTGGAAGACCAAAGAGAGAAGGACTCGAATCTGATATTGAAGAAGAGCTTCACTGTCGTTGGAGTCGTGCTCGTCCTCTTGGGGTTCTATGCACTCGCAACAATCACAAGCTTAGTCCGAGCTTACATGGCCAAGCCCGACGCACAGAACGGGGGGATCGTAATTCTATCCCGGTTCGTGCACATCAGCTACACCACGGCTCTAGGTATTGCCGGCGCAGCTGGCCTCCTCGTCCTAGTTGGAATCTTCGTCATATTCATCGGAACTCGAAAACCAACCCCAGTATCGACCACCTTGGGACCCCAGCCTTTCGATCACCTCACACCTATCGTCTACGGGCCTTTGAACAGTTGGGGGATAGAGGCTCGAAGCGACGACTGAAGTTGGTCAGAACCTAGTCTTCAAAGCCTAGAAGTTACCTGTAGAGGCTGGGTAAGTGTGCCGAAACTCAAGTACAGCAAAGACTACCTTAAGCGTTTGACGAAACCCATTCCTAAGAAAGACCCGAACATGCGAACGGCAACATCGACCGAGACTCTATCAGAACCGCGGCATCCCAGAGGATTCCACCAGTACTGCACGAACTGCGGGGGAGATCAGCTTTTCAGCGTCGACACGTTAGGCTGGAAGACTTGCACTGTCTGCCGCGTTACCGCACCAGATAGAAGCCAGAGCCCAATCTGAAGATAGTCGTCCTGGGCCACATCAATATTACTTAGTTCCCAGGCCTCATGACTGAACGGGATCTTCATAGGGTCCAAGCGTGGTTCAAGTACAATTTTTTAAACAGGGTGAGGGAAGAGAGACCCTGATTCTTTTTGCAGCGATCCTACGAACGTTTCAGTTCAGATGTTCTGGACGCTGCTTCTGCTCCGGTTAGGCTCCACATTCTCAAGCTCTTGGTTTCCAAGGGTCCTCTCCCGTATACTGAGATCATGTACGAGGCAAAGCTGGACCCTGTGCGGGACGCTGGAAAGTTCGTCTACCACCTCAAAACCCTCCGCAAAGCTGGCTTGGTTGCGATCGAAAAAGGCACGAAAAAGTACAGCATAACAGACCTCGGCAAGATTCTAGTCGAATTCTCACGCGACCTAGAGGAGTGGATCGCGGTCAAGAGAGGACGCCTCTTCGTCCGAACCTCCAAAATGACGATAGAGGAGTTTGACCGGACCAGAATTGCTTCATCACTTGTCACTGAGGCCGGTATGCCTCAGAGCCTAGCTGATGAGATTGCGTCTGAAGCAGAAGAGAGACTCCTGCGGTTCGGGACAACCTACCTCACCGCGCCCCTAGTACGCGAGCTTGTCAACACCATCCTAGTCGAGAGAAAGCTCGAAGAATACCGCCACAAACTAACCCGCCTTGGACTCCCCGTCAACGACGTGACAGTCCTCCTACGAGAGGCAGGACAGAAACACCTCGACTCGGCTTGGGTTCAATCCTCCGCAGGCGCAGCCGTAACCGAAGAATACGTCCTGCTCAACAGCCTTCCAAGACCCCTAGTCGATGCACATTTCTCGGGACAAATACACCTAGAGGATGCCGAGTCCTGGATCCTCAAACCTAGCGCCTTCTCACATGACCCACGCGCGTTCTTCCGAAAGGGATTGCCTGGATCGCAACCCCCTGTCTCTTTCGAGAGCGCACTAGGAACACTGCTGCGACTAGCTAGAGTAACTGAAGGACAGGTATCTGGGGAGCAAATATTCGACCACATCAACATACTTCTCGCGCCATTCATCAAGGGCGTCCCAACTCAAAGGGTCCAAGACGCGATCCGAATCTTTCTCTCGCAACTAAACTGGGAGGGTTTCTCAAACACTCTTCCTTTCCGATCGACCATAGGGCTCGACCGAACCATCCCCGACGTCCTCGATCAGCCTGATGCGATTGGTCCCAACGGCAAGAAAGAGGGCAGGTACGGAGACTATGCCCCTGAAGCTGAAGAGCTGCTCCGCACCGTGATCAGTGCAGCTCAAGAAATTGCTCGGGACAATCCACTTGTCAATCCTTCGATCACCCTGAGACTCAATCGCGACAAACTCTCTGAGCCCGACGGACTTCTCTCAATGACCTACGAGAGTTCTCTAAGATACTCCATCATGAATTATCTCATACAAGATCCGGGAGAGACCTACACCGTTTCCTCGGACGGGTGCATGTTCGTTGCCGATAGCATGGGCGATGTGGCTCGGGGAGCACTAGTTGGAACGGTCCAAGTCAACCTGCCAAGAATCGCGTATGAGTCAGCAGGGAAAGACGAGCGGTTTCTCCAAGGAGTTACGAACGCTGTAGACGAGGCGGTGAGGGCCGTGGAGATTCGCGGACAAGCCATTCAGGAACGTATGAGGGAGGGACTTCTGCCGTTACTTTCATGGCAGACGGATGGGAGCGCGTATTATGGGTCTCAATCGATGGCGGAGGTAAGCCTCCTCGGACTGAACGAGGCGGCAAAATACGACATGAAGAAAGATGTCGACGCCAAGGATTCTCTGGTCTTTGTCAAGAAGATCATCGAAGCGGCGAGACGCGCCATATCTGAAAGTGACTCGCGTAAGCTTAGAATTCGGGTTGGGCTTCATCCGTCTCCTGAGGCATCATCGAGGCTCGCGAGTATCGACGCTGAAAAATACGGTTTCTCCACTATCGTACATCAAGGGTCCAAACGATATCCCTACTACACTGACGTCCCCGTGATCCCGCTCACACAGAAAATTCCGTTCACTTCGCGCGCATCTCTCGAGGGAGAGGTCCAAAGATTCCTCGACGGAGGATCAATCCTCCCGCTCCTGATAGGAGACAAAACAGAGACCGGAGGTTTGACGAAAGCATCCCAACTGCTCGCGGAATCAGGAATCAAACACTTCACGTTTTCCAAGATATTGTCCCGATGCCAATCTTGTTATCACGTCGATACAGGCGTCCGTGCAAAATGCTCGAAATGCAATTCAGACAAGCTCACAACTATTGCAAAGTATGCTGGTAGACTGACCCCCCTCGACCTATGGACCGAGTCGAGGAGGAGAG
>Ga0209236_1001504_pt1 | contig 14049 bp, 17 predicted proteins | sample GraSoi013_1_40cm_FD_185819 | JGI IMG/M metagenome (GOLD analysis project Ga0209236, IMG submission 185819) | Grasslands soil microbial communities from the Angelo Coastal Reserve, California, USA - Sample 09_27_2013_1_40cm (SPAdes) (version 2) | ecosystem: Environmental > Terrestrial > Soil >... | reverse complement strand
CGCCGCTACAGTGAATCCAGCAAAGGTGTACCAATCCCTTGCCGGTCACTCGGAATCGAGATATAAGGTTCCAGGAGGTTGAACCATGCAGCAAATGACCAGACGCGGATTTTTAGAAACGGCAGGACTTGCAGCGGTTGTGCCTACCGCAAGCGCAATCGCGGCACAGAATGGCGGATCGGCGCGCGGCTCTGCGTCCGTTGAAAAGAATATCGTCTATGGAAAAGCCGGCAACACCGATCTTCGACTCGACATCTATAAGCCAAGCGATGCATCTAATAAACGCATGGCCCTGATTCATCTCCACGGTGGAGGTTTCCTCCGCGGCAGCAAGGACACTCTTGCGGATCGAGTAGAGCCGTCTGTAGCTCTCGGTTACGTGGCGATTCCGATTCAATACCGGCTCGCCAGCGAAACCAAATGGCCCGCTCAGATTGAAGACGTGAAGGCCGCAATCCGGTGGACCCGCGCTAATGCGGCTAGGCTGGGAGTGGATCCGGATCGGATCGGCGTCGTCGGTTATTCCGCGGGCGGACATCTGGCGCTGTTTGCTGCCGGGACGTGCAACCGCCCGGAATTCGAGGGCAAGAACGGAACTCCTGGGGTGAGTACGCAGCTTGCATCCTGCGCCGCTTATTATGCGGTGACCGAGCTTACTCCGCAGCGCGACGGGAAGGCGCACGTGCTGCTCCCGGACGGAAGCGACGAAGCGGCGCATCGAGCTGCATCTCCGATCAACTACGTTGCGAAGACTTCTCCGCCGACCATCATCTTCCATGGAACCGCGGACGTGACCGTCCCAATCGAGAGTAGCGAACGTCTGTTCAAGAAATTGCGGGAAGTGCAAGTGCCTGTGGAGTTCCACGGATTTGAAGGCGTACCGCACGCGTTCGATTCGAATCCGGAATTTGCAAAGTCCGCCGCTCAGCTCCTGGACTTTTTCTTGGATCGAAAGGTGATCCATCCACGCACATATCCGCCGTTTGGTGAAGGCGGCGGCGCGCGCGGAGGGCGGACGGGAGCGTAAGGACGTCCAGCCGACCCTGAGCGTCTTCACTCAGATAAACAGTTATACGTTGGCTCCCGGCATGAGCGATATGTTCCGGCAAATGTTCAGATACGCTTATCCCGAATATGCTGTCGGATTTTCATTGACCTTTTACGATGAAAAACCGGGCCGCGCAAGCAGATGATGTGCGGGCGCGTCTCGAACTGCACCAGGCCGAGATCGCTTTCGAACAGACGAAGGCGAATGTGGGTATCCAGGTACGGACCGCACTAACAGCTTTGACGCAGAACCAATCTCAGGTAGAAGCCGCCCAAAAGGCCGTTGCCGCGAGCCAGGAGGCAGCCAATGCGGAACAAGTCAAATGGGATTTGGGTTACTCCACTCTGGACATCGTCTACCAGAAAGAACTGGACTTGACGAGCGCTCGGGCGGCTGAAATCCAGTCCCGCGTCGATTACGCCAAAGCTGTCATCGCGCAGGGACTCGCTGTCGGGTATTTGCTCGAGAGCCACGGCATTGCGTTCGATGAAGCCCTCAAGGGAAGTCTCTGGAAAAGCTCGCGCTAGTCGCTCGCTTTCTAAGCACGAATGTTCCTTCGAATCCAGTTCGCGAAGAGAGGATCCACGAAGAAGTAATCACCGTGGTAGCGGTCGATAATGTCCTGAGAGTCGAGCGCCTGAAGCGCCTTTTGGACAGTCGATGCGGGTCCAAGACGGTATTGTTCGCGGCCCGCCTGGGAATGCAAGTCCGCCGGACCCTGCTGGCTCAGCGCCTGCAACACTGCCCTTTGCCTGGAAGTCAACTGTTCCCAGAGCCGTTCGAAGTATTCCGCCTGACCGCGGACAAGTTCGCCGACAACGGCATCCACATCCGGGACATCCAATGCCGCTTTATTCCGCAGTTCCGCGTAGTCCCACAGTTCATGCGCAATCCGCTGCACATCATAGGGAATGAGGTCGGCCGCATCAACCAGCCGGTTCAAGGCCTCTTCGCTTATTTTCCGCCGCCGGTTTCTGAACTGAATCTTAATAAACTCGTGCCACGCCTCGGCTGCAATTTTGTCCAGAAAGATGGTGGGGCCGGCCTTATGGAATGGACGGCCGGCAGACAAAATCTCTTCCATCAACGACGGCTGCGAACCTGAAAATACATATCCAATGTTGCGTTGCCTCTGGACTTCATTCCTCAGAACATTTTCAACGGCCGGACCGCCAAAAAGCTCGATCTGTTGAAATTCGTCGAGGCAAATCGCCATCCTGAAACCGCCATTCTTGGCCATCTCGGCGGGCATTGCAAAAACATCGGCGGCCAGCACCGATGGGTCCGCGCCTGCGAACCGGCTGAATGAGATCGATGTTTCACCATTCAGCGGATTGAAAGTAATGGTCGGTTGCACCCGCTGGATAAATCGGCCAACCAGCCCCTTGACGCGATCCCAAGGTCCCGCGGCACGTAAAACTCGTTCTGCGAATTTTTCGAGAAACTGTTCGTAATTCGCATAGCTGCTGACGGTGATATTCACGGTTCGGATGTGCCGCTTTTCGAGCTTGAGAAGCGCCAATGAAACCAGGGAACTCTTGCCGAATCGCCGTGGGGATAACAAAAATAGCTTCTGGCCGTCCGCCAGATCGCGGATGAGATTTTGCAGCTCCTTCTCACGGTCAACGAAATGACGTTGCTTGACGATCTCGCCAAATATGAACGGATTTTCCATAGCCGGTATTATACGCTAAAAAGCGTAACGCCAAATGGCGTTACGCTAAATGGCGACTCCCTATACCGGCGCGTTCACGCGCACCCTCGAGGATTGCATCCAGTTCACCGCGGTCGATCAAAGTTGTATGTCTTCTATACTCAGGTAAGCTATTTATCCAGATGAGAACGGTCTCTTTCATTTTCGGCACACACGGATTCCAAAGCATCCGTATCCGGTAACAACCGCGCCGGGAACTTCACGGTGAATGGCCGCGTATACATTTTGGGGTCATCGATCGTCACTTCGATATCCATATGACCGAAGTTCGCTCGCCGGAAGCGCTCGGTGATGTGCATGGACTCACTATGAGGATGACCAAATGCGTCAAGCCAGGTTCGGTCGTTAAAGCCCACGCTCTCCACGACCAACGTGTCGCCGTCCCACTTGCCGGTCGAATATCCCATCCACATGGGCTCAGGATTCGCAGGAAGCTTGCGGCCGTCGGTGTAAATCTGCCGGGGAGGATTGGTGTCCTCCAGAATCATGACGATCTCCATCGGCGCTTGGATCATCTTAAAAGGTGCAACCAGCGTTGAAAACGGCACGCCGCCGGGAAGACAGTGCGAAGTGGGAACGTCTCTGCCTTGGCTCTGCCCTCGTTGCTTCAATAGGGCAGCCGCTTCGGGCCGCATGGGCTCCTCGCCCGGTTTGAAGTCGGCTAGAACATTCAGAAAGTATTTCGAGAACGTTTGTAAATCGATTCCCGGATCGATTTGGTTCACGCTGCGCGGGGCGGGACCCTGCAACAACCGCAGCATCTCGCCGGGCTCGGATGCGTAAGCCTGCCACACTCCCGACAGATCGGGCTTGCCGTTCGAGGCGCGCGGAGTGGGCGCCATGAGGTTGGGCTTCCCGTCGCGCGTGCGCGGAATCCGCGGATCGGGATGGTTGAGCCACTGCGCCTGGGCGCACGTCGTATATGCGAGCACGACCGCAAGCAGCGCTTTGCGAACAAAAGTGTTTTCCATGACAGGGACTCCCAATGGCCGGAGACGATAGCACAAATGTGCAAGGCTGGAGAATCTCCCTATCCATGAACTGTTCTTAGAGGGAGACGCCCCCGGTTTCGAGAGTGGCCTGGCTCGGGCTAGCTCTTTAGCAGCCTGAGCGGTTCGCCTGGCGAGTAGCCCGGGAAAACCCGATCGATCTTCTGACCGAAGTGGTGGCTGACCAGTTCTCCCAAAACATCGCGGAAGTCCGTAGTGACGGCCAGGTCTCGCCCTTCGAAAAGCTGTTCGGGTTCCAGACCCGGCCAGCGCCCGTAGACTTTACCGCCACGCACTGGGCCGCCGAGCACCATCATCACGTTGCCGTGGCCGTGGTCGGTGCCGCCATTGCCGTCTTCCTGCACGGTTCGGCCGAACTCGGACATCGTCACCAGAACGATGTCTTCCATTCGATCGCCCATGTCATGGACGAATGCGGACAACGAAGCGCCGAACTGTTGGAGCAGACCGGTCAACTGGGGAGTCTCGTTCGTGTGATGGTCCCAACCATCGACATCGGCGAAAGCCGCCTCCACACCAACCCCACCTTTGATGAGGCGAGCAATCTGCTGCAGGCCGCGGCCAAGTTCACCGCTATACTGGGCGCCGTTGACGGGACTGTACGGACGGCGTTCGATCGACTGAATCATCTTCACAGCTTCGAAGGTTCCTTTTCCCTGGGCCATGAGTTGTGCATCCGTTGTGGTCGCGTATAGGTCTTCGATGATCGCAGCGACATTCGGATTGCGAACCTTGAACTGTTCGAGATCGTTGACCACGACTGCTCCGCGGTTGCCGCGGAGCGTGCGCGGCATTTTGGCGCCCGCAGCAATCGCTCGAACCGGCGAAGTATTGGGCGTGGCCGGCGGCAGGGCGCGATTCAGCCAACCGTCCTCGGCGACTGTTCCCGGCGTGCCCGATTCCATGTAGTCCTGCGCTTCGAAGTGGGACCGGTTGGGATCGGGCGAGCCGCTGGCATGGACAATCGCCAGCAGCCCGCTATCCCAGAACGGCTTCAGCAATTGCAAAGAGGGATGCAACCCAAAGCGGCCATCCAGGTCGATGGCGCCATTGTTCTTGCCGGGCGCCGGCACAGCGATGCTTGGGCGTAGCTCGAAATAACGTTTTTCGAAAAACGGCACGACGATGTTCAAACCGTCAGCCGCGCCGCGCTGAAAGACCGCCACCAGGATCTTCCATTTGCTTTCGCCCTGCGCGGCAGCGCGAAGCAACCACGAGGGAGCGGCGCCGAACCCGGCGGCCGCAATGGCAGAGGCACGAAGAAAGTAACGTCGTGTGATCATAGCTACCTCCTTTGGAAATCAGGTGAACTCATCACAACCGTTACGAGCATTGAAGGGGTCGCCTCCTGGCGCTGAATGCCCTTCTCGATTGCGGCCAGCATGGCTGAAGACGGCGCCATACCCAATAGTTCGCCAGCCACCGCAGACGGCGGTTTAAAGTTGAAACGGCTCAGATCCGCCCGCACGCCTGCCACTTGACCGGAGGTCAATGCCGTCGCAAAGTTGACTCTTCCCAGAATACCCGCTGTATTTGCCCAAAGCTCGCCGGTGTTTGGATAACCGGTCGGTTCCACCTTACCGTAGAGCGGCTGGCCCAGACTCGCAATCTCCTGGGCAAGGACCGAGGTATCCGTGACATCCGCGTTCAGCGCGCGCACCGCGCCAACGACCACCTCGAGCGGCGATTTCAGCTTCGACCGCCAGGCACCCTCGGACAAAAACTCGGGCGAGCCGAACATGGTTTGGAGCACCGCACGCAGGTCGCCGTCGGTATTGGTGAAGGTTTCTGTCATGCGGTCCACCAGCCGTTGCGGAGGATCATCTGCAACGAAGCGCTGGGCGAGCTTCTTGGAAATGAATTTCGCCGTTGATGGGTGATGCGCGAGGATGTCGATCACTTCTAAACCATCCCCTTCGCCGCCGCCGGCGGGAATCCGGTGACCGAGGACTACCTTTTCCTTCCTGTCATGCATGCCGGGATTGAACCAGAACTCCGCATATTTGTTGAGATCGAAAATCGTCCAGCCCGTGAAAGCGCGGGCTACAGCAATGACGTCGGCTTGCGTGTAGCCTCCGTCAACACCCATCGTGTGCAGTTCCATCAGCTCGCGGCCATAGTTTTCATTGATCCCGGGCCGGCGTAGCGCGCCTACGGCGGCGGCGGGCGGAGGAGGGAGATCATCGCGAGGGGCTTGCGATTGCCAGTTGTCCAGATAGAAGAGCATCGCCGGATGGCGGGCTGTCGCCAGGAGCATGTCCTTGAAGTGCCCGAACACATGCGGGCGGATGGCATCGCGCTCAAAGCTGGTGAGCAGAACGCGATCCTGCCCTTTGCCGTTAAACACATTAAAGTGATTCATCCAGAAGTCGGCCAAGACTTCCTCGAGTTGCCGATTCGAGTAAATGGCGCGGTACAACTTGTTCTCGATCAAATCGGAATTCACCAATTCCTGCGGCTGCCTTACGGCCATTGCCTCGCGGCGCAGATCCGGCAAGTCCGACAATGCTTCAGACGGAAGCACGCGAAGGACCTGGCGCCGCTTTTCGGGATCCAGGGAATTGAGCAGAGCCATTTTTTCTTCACGCGTTCCTCGTTGGGCCGCGCGTACCTCCTCGGGGGAGAGCAGATCGGTCAGCGGCGGCATCAGCCGCCGAAACTCCTTCTGGCGCGCCTCCTGCTCGGCCTGGCGCGCTTTAGCCGCTTCCTGCACCCAGTCTTCGGGCAAGCCTTCCAGTACCTGTGGCGGGACGTTGGCGAGGACCACACGGCGATCTTCCGGGCGCAACGGAGTCAACAGTGTCCGTCGATCTTCGACCGAGCAGTTCATCAATCTGCCGAACTGCTGAGGAGTAAGTATTGACTGCGCCGCCGGCGGCCGTATCACACGCCCCGGTGTAGCCGGCGAGTACTTTTCCTGAATCTGCCACATCGCCAGCTTCAGAGTCTCGAGCGGCCTCAATTTCGATTCGAGAACCGGGTTTTCCTGAACCCGTTCCGGATGTAACTGCAGGTCAATCCATTTTTGGACACCCAGCCGGCGAACTTGTTCCGCATCACCCGGACGCGGCCCGAAAGTCAGGCGGTTGAGCACATGTACGATCTGCTTGTCGGCCGAGAGTTTCTGGTCAAAACGTCCTGTGGCGTTCCCAGCGAAGGCCACAGCAACTACCAGCAGCAAAGGTACGCTCAACAGACAACCCAAGCGTTTCATACCGAGACCTCCTTAATTCCATTTCTTTATCACAAATGGAAGCCGCGGATCACGCCGATGACGGGTTGCCGCATCATCCCGCACTCCGCGGCTAAAAACGTTGGGCAAAATTCTGAAAACCACACGATAGTAATAGACGTCCGATCCGCTCATGTTGTTCCGTATCTTCAACTATTCATATCGCTGGTGAATGCCGCCGATTGGGAATCTACCTTTGCGCTTCCGATCAAATCGTTCGCACGATGACTGGAAACAGCCGCACACTGAAATTCACTAATCACAGGTGCGAAGAAGGTTATTTCCGGCACGGAAATAATTATGTCGCGTTCAAACTATATGGCTTCGCTGCCGGACTCAATCGTCTTTGAAGCGAAAGTAATCATCTTCAAGCCGGAAATGATCGCTTCGAAGCTGGCCTTTGCCTTCGAAGCGGTTAACTTCGCTTCACGAATAATCAATTCCGCTCTGGAAACGGTTAACTCCGAACGCGGGCTGAAGCCGCAGTGATATGGTCGACGCAGCATAAGAGCGAAAACACATCTTTGGATTGTCAGAGTTTCCTCGCACTTCAGACTAATGGTCTCCGACTTACCTTCAGGGCCGCCGGCGACTTCATGATATCCCCGCCGTTGATCCGCGGCTACGCGGCGCTCGGGATGATCGCTGATAGAGGAAAGAAGTTGCGAGTAGGATCAGGCCAAGTGCGATAAAGCTCAGGATCCGATATCCGCGGTCCAGCGAAGAGGTATCGTAGAGAAACACCTTCCATATGGTCGCGCCCATCAAGATCAGCGCCTGCCAGCGTAGGAATCGCGACTTTTTCCAGAAGCCAATGAGCATGAGGCCTGCACCGTAGGTCATCCAAAGGGCGGAGTAGGCAAAATCCCGGATAATCGCAGAGGTCCGATCTGCGCCCGGACCAGCTGTCTGCAATTGTCGCCGCCACGCATCCGTGATCTCCTCGGTGAGTGCGGCTAATGCAAATACATTGATCATGACGACCAGGATCGCCACCACGATTCGATCACCTTCTCTGCCGGCATCCGCTAACCGGTGCGCCACGGCCGCCGTGGCCGCAATAGCGACGGCGAAGGCTAGCATCCGCTCATTTAAGAGAAGTTCTCTTACGTCGAAATGATCGACGCCCAGCAGACGCAGTGTGCCCAATAACAACGCGATCCCCCCAAGTTGCTTCATGTAACCCGCTTCCCTACGCTCGCCCACGCGAACCAGCGCCGCGCCTTCCGCGAACCAGCCGATAGTAATCCATGGCGCATGCATGCCGATCGGCACCGCCGCTATGAGGAAAGCCGTTCCGATAGCCCAGTGCACGTCGGCTGTAACGGGGATCACACGATTCCTCAGTAAGTAGGCGATCAGAAAATAAAGGCATCCCAGCCCTACGGCTACGATTGCGGCCCGGCTACTTTCAGCCTGGTGCTCGAACAGTTCCCATACTTCGAAGAAATACGTTGCTGCATTCAACAGAGCGAGAGTTAGGATGGCGCCGGACCGGAGTGCCGGGCCGGATACGAAGGGCGCCAGCGCAAACGTAGCGAATAGGGCTGAAACAGCAACCAGCGCAGTCCAAAACTGATCAATCGTGTAGAAGCTGCTGTGCCAGGAGGAATAGAGAATCAGCGTCCCAACATATGAACCGATCAATACTCCCGGCCACGGACGGTAACGGATCAGAATGAGTGTGCCTAGGTCGAGAATCACCAGGTAGGCAAACAGGCCAATGGCATTGTTGACTCCGGTGGACAGCGCAATCGGCGTGATGAAAGCACCGAGCGTGGCAAACACAGCGATGATTTCTGCATCCTGCCACAACGCGAGACCGACCGTTACCGCCGTAATGGCCGCCATCGACAGGAATGCCAGCGGGTTCGGTATCAAGTTGTAGAGTTGCGAGCAAGCCCACAAGGAGAGATACAAAACGCCGATTCCGATGGCCTTCAGCGAATAAGAAAAAATAGCGTATCCGCTGCGGCGCACCTGCTCGCTCCAGAACACAACGGCCATGCCGCCCAAAAGTCCAATCAACACGCGGCCCGCGGGGCCAATCCACTGGTTGTCGAAGGCGTACTTCAGAAAGTAGGAGACGCCGATCAGCATCGCAATGATGCCGATTCGATTCAGCCAATGTGCGCCGATTTTGGATTCCAATTCGGCTTGCGTATCCGACTCGGTCTTTGCCGCTGGTTTGACATGTCTCTGAAAGGCCGCACGTCCGTGTTGGGTGCCAGCCATCTGCTCCAGTCGATAAACTCGTTCCGTCAGTGCCGCAATCAGGCGCTGCAGCTCTTCATATTGTTCGTCGGTCGGCATAGGGAGATTGTCCGAAGTGCGCGACGAAACACGAGCTTCGCGCCTTCATTCCGGATGATACTCGATCTCGGCGAGGAGGCCGCGAATACTAACATGGCCGGCGGACCCTCCGACCGGCGCTTTTCCAGATGGTACAACTCGATCCCGAGAACTGGATCAACGGCAGATACAAAAAGCTGAAGCCGACTTAACCGGTTCGATTCATAAGCTTCTTCTGAAGTGTAGAATCTTCGCACGATGGAAACCGGCCTGGAAGGAAGAGTCGTCCTCATCACCGGCGCTTCCGGAGGAATCGGCTCGGCTATTGCGCGGCATTTTGCGGCCGAAGGCGCGAAACTTGTTTTGCATTACCGGAGCAGCCGGGCGAATATTGAAAATCTCGTGCGGACATCAAAATCCGAGAATGCGATGAGCGTCCAGGCAGATCTCACGCAGGAGAGCCAGGTCCGGCGGATTTTTGCTCAGGTGTTGAAGCGCTTCGGGCGCGTGGATACGCTCATCGCCAATGCAGGTTCGTGGGAGTCGCACGATGTCCCACTTTACAAAATGTCCCTTCGCCAATGGGAGGACACTTTCGACAATGTGCTTAGTTGCGCGTCCGGAGGACATTGCAAGCGCAGTCGTTTTCTTTGCATCGGATCTTTTGGCGGGTCATATCACAGGCCAAACCGTCGTCATTGCAGGGGGTATGGAAGGCCGGCTGCTTTGGCCTACTGAACTTCAAAAGTAAAAAAGGAGGAAATCAATGCCAGGGGTGAAAGATGCCAGCCATCTTTATGAAGTAGAGCGGCGGGCTTATCACGCCGAACGTCCCGGCTTCCGCATCACGGAACTTCAAATCTCGCCCGCTCAAACCGTGCCCTGGCATTGCCACAGCAACATCCAGGACACTTTTTACATCATTGAAGGACAGTTGAGGCTGTTCCTTCGTGAGCCGAAGGAGGAAGTGTTGCTTGGTCCCGGTGACACGTATTCCGTCGCGCCAAAGCGGCCCCATCTTGTAACTAATGCGTGCAATCGTTCCACAACATTCCTGGTGCTTCAAGGCATCGGCGAATACGATTACGTGCCGCTTGTGCCGGAGGCACATTGATAATTTCGGGGGAGGCGCATGACAACGTTTTACCTTGTGCGGCATAGCTCGAGCTCGGAAAGCGCAGCGGCTGCGAAACGGCGCCACTGCTCTCCCTTTACACCCCAGTCGAACTGCTCGTAATACAAAGATCCTTCGTGCGGCGGCTCGCGAAAGTTGTAAGGCGGAGCCACTCGAAAGCGCTCAGCATCCATCGGGAAATCGGCCAGCACAGTAAAACCACCTCGAGCGCACAGCACATCAGTCGCGCTTTGGGGATGCAATTGGTTTTGATCGCATATGCAGGAGCAAACGGTGAGCTTCTTCCAACCAGACGAGTTTGTCAGAAAGCGGAAGCGCGGCAAGACGTTCCATCTGACGCCGGCGGTGATCTTCCCAGCCACGTTCCCAAACGCGTTCGTGAAAATCGGAGAACTTGTTGTTCACGGCCTCATTCATCGCTACTCTTTCGCAGCTGTTTCAGTTTCTCGATGTCCTCTCGATCTTCGGGACGGCCTGACAGTGTCTTCAATTCAATCAAATCTTCGAGGCTGCAAAAAACGGCCGGTGTTCCCGGGGCCACTTCTTGGCGAACGGCGCGCCGGTAGGCGCCGTCGAAGTCGATTGGCGGCTCGAGAAACAGATCGATTTCGGTCGCCGGATGAATATCCGAAAACAACGAGAAGACGGTCATGTTTTTTTCCTGTGCCCATTTCTGGCGGTTCGATCGATCGACGAAGTCATCGAAATCCACAGGCGCGCGAGGACGGTATCCAAGCGTCTTGAGAGCTCCGACAGTTCGCTTCAGGTTGTCCGAGTCAACTGACAGGAGGAGGTCCACGTCCGCGGTGAATCGGAGATAACCGTGCGCCACAACAGCCAAGCCGCCAACGATCAGATAGCGCACCTGATTCTCGTTCAGCGCCCCTACTATGGCAACCACGCTATCCCGTCTCATGCCGAGGCGATTATACCGTGATCAGGAACATGGCTCGCGCCACAGGTTGACCCTGCCTTTGGCCCGCAGAGACTTAGCCGGAATAAACAGCTCTATTCCGAATCGAAGGTTCGTCGGACCACTCACGCCTGCGGGTTTTTTGTGGAAAGGAAGTTCTTCCGTCAGGCTGCGAGAATGTAGCGTTGCTCGATTTCCGATCGAATATGTTTACGGCTCTCGTCGGCGTTCACGTCGCCGCGCTCCATCAATTCCACTTGAAGGGCCAGCTCCGGGTCTTTGATCACGTCAGGGAACCAACGGGCAATGTCGCCGTTCTTGAGGTGAAAGAGCCAGGTCGCGTCGTCGACGCCGTCCGCGATTTGCAGGAAGATTGCAAGGTTCTGGGCCTTGAGGTTGAGTTTCCCTTCGGGACCACGGAAGTAAGAACAGAGATCGGGCCTCAACTCGCCTTCCGCGTACTTGCGGCGATGGCGGCGCCGTTCTGCGCGTGGGGGGTGAACTCTGGAATACAAATGGAGGTTTACCGGAATCGCGCAGCCAGGCCACAGCTCGCCCGGATGTAAGGTCACATTTTCAAGAGGCGCGGGACTTTCGCCGACGCTCTTCCGGAAAATGTTCAGCATCTCTGCCGGTTCTTTTCCGATCGCGATAACGACATCGATCGAAGACAAAACGGCGGGCGCGACACGGTCCGGCTCGAGAGTAACGACCAGGAATCCGTACTCCACTGCGAGACGGTCACGCCCGCAGCTTCCCACGATGAGGGTAAGACGTGATGTGACTCGTCAACAGCAATCCAATGAGGACGGCCGGTCCTTGCCCGCAGTTCCTGAATCCGAGAGATAGCTGAGGTCGGCAGCGACCAGGGCTTGAATCAATTCGATCGTGCCGGCGCCATGACCTTGTTTGGTGACCCAATCCACTCGTTCCTTCAGGGTATCGAGCGCATTCTCGACTGCGACGGAGCATTCGCACAACGCAAGAAACGCGTGATCGTTTTCCGCGTCGCCGATTCCAACCACGTTGTGAGGGGACAACCCAAGCTCGGTAAGCGCAACTTTCAATCCTGTGGCCTTATTCACACCGGAGGGCAGAATCATGACCGCGCCTTTGTTGAAGATGATCTGCAGTTCCAAGCCGAGATCACGAATCAACTCGACCGCCGTCTTCTCGTGAGGCCGCCAGGTGGCGACGATCACCCGGCCGACGGATACTCGATCGGCGCCTCTTTTGATGAGCTGCTGCCAGAACTCGTCGGGCGGCCTGTGAGCAAGAGGCCGTTCTTCGCGTGTGGCTGGGCGGTACAGCAGGGCGCCGTTTTCCGCCACAACACGGTCAAAAAGATCGATTCGAGGGAAAACTTTGATCAAATCGTCCAGTTCCCTCCCAGTAACGAGGATGAGTTTGCGGCCGGATTTACGGACCTCCTGGAGGGCTAAGATCGTGTCCTCGCTGACTTCTCCGTCCCATGCAATAGTGCCGTCATAGTCGCAGGCCAGGGCGTGGTATCGCATGAAACTATTCTCGCATGAGCGTAACCCTTGGCAGATGAACATCGGCCATCATGCAGCGTGCGCTGCCGCGGCCGATTCCTTCGAAAACGGGCAACGGCGATTCTACAAGCTGCGCAAATTTCTGAATCGCATCCCGCTGTTCGGGCCTTAACGACAGACATGCCGCAGTGGAAATTGCCAGGACACTGCCGCCGTTTTTCGTCTGTAACTGTAGGACGTTTCCAGTGAATTGCTCGATTTGCTTTCGGTCTATGGAAATGATCTCGCGCCCCGTGCCTTTAAGACTGTCGAGCACTCGCCGGCGTTGTGAAGCATCACCGATGGATTCACCGCAGAAGATGGCAAAGCGATCGCCGATGCTCAGCATCATGTCGGTATGAAAAATCGGATCGCCGCCTTCGTACGTCGACTGAAAGGTGACCGGCTTGGACCCGAGAATACCGCACAGCTCGTTCAGTACATCGGAATTGGTGCGAGGAGAAAGGTTCGCGTAGGCGAGGTGGTCGGCATGATCGAACACCACACTTCCGGTTCCTTCGAGGAATCGGCCTTCATTCTCGTGGTGCGTCAGGTCGATAACGCGAGAGACCCGGAATCCGCCGTTTTGCAGTTTCTCGATGATGTCGCGGCGGCGCTCGGGTCTCCGGCTGGGGGCGAACATGGGATACAGCACGACCGTACCGTCGTGATGGAACGAGACCCAATTATTCGGGAAAACGGCATCCGGCGTATGGAGTTCCTCTTTGTCCTCGAAGATGATCACTTCGACGCCGGCATCCCGCAGGCGCCCCGCCAACAAATCGAACTCGATGCGAGCGCGGCGCTCAATCTCCCTTCTGTTGGCATCGGTAATCTCTCTTTGAAACAAAAACGAGGGAGCGGTATCGGGGTTGAAACCAAACGACGCGGGTCTCACCATGGCTACTGCAGCAGGTATTTGCATCCGCTAAATCTCCAGTAACATAAGGATATCAAGTGTTGCCCTCCTAAGTTAGGAGGGCAGTTTTCCGATATATACTCTGCCGCTATGATCAAATCCAGCTTCAGCAGACTGTTGTTGGCGATTGCGATTCTCACTGCGGGTCGGGACTTCGCATGCGCCCAGGTGACGGCGACCATATCGGGAAAAGTGGAGGACGCCTCGGGCGCTGCGGTTGGGGGAGCAATCGTCGCTGTGAAAAATGTCGA
>Ga0209236_1001502_pt1 | contig 14052 bp, 9 predicted proteins | sample GraSoi013_1_40cm_FD_185819 | JGI IMG/M metagenome (GOLD analysis project Ga0209236, IMG submission 185819) | Grasslands soil microbial communities from the Angelo Coastal Reserve, California, USA - Sample 09_27_2013_1_40cm (SPAdes) (version 2) | ecosystem: Environmental > Terrestrial > Soil >... | reverse complement strand
AACAAATTGTTAGAGCCGAATATTCGATAGTCAACAATGTTCGCGCCGTCTCGGGTACTAGTCCAGGTCAACGTTAGGCTTGTAGGTGCGACATTGGAGGCGACGAGCGTGCTACCGTCAGGCCAAGGATGAATAGTAGGGTCGGTCGATACGTCAACAAACATTACCATCAGTTCGCCTATGACAAACCCTGGCCACGGAGGGCACGACCTATCTTCAGGAATGCAGGAAATGGAATCCCTCTCCACCGCTTGAATGTAGGACTCCTCTTGGAGTTCCTCTTGGACCCGGTTCTGCGAAGTTATTCTTTTCGAATCTGGAAGGCCCTCGGCATAATCTATTCTAATGACTACAGTTCGAATAAAGTCGAAAACTCGCGTAACCTGAATCCCATCGACATGTGGAACCTTTAGCGCTATGCTCGAGAGGTCCTGTTCAAACCTCGTTTCGAATGGATATGATGAGTTGGCCCTAGCGCTTGGTAAGCTACTAGTTGCAGCGGTCAAAGCTAGCCAGGCTAACAAGGCCAGAGTCGCCAGAGGCTTTTTCGAATTCCATTTGCTCATCCAGTCCACCTCTCCTTCATAGCAAGACGAAAATCCCGAATAGTGAACCTGGTCAACGTAACTACCAACCTTCTCTCATGCCGTCAATCCCGGCATAAGGTGATGGTCTTTCAGGCTTTATTCGCCTGACTCTCTTAAATCTAGCTCATTGGTTCTGTTAACTTATCGTTTGATAAGCAACTTGCTCTCATCGACTCCGGGGATTACCGTCGTCGTCGGGTTCCCCTTCACTGCTTCACCTGAGAGCCTTTCCGCCTCAGAAGCATGAATGCTTCATCTTGGCCTGGAACGGTCGAGCCTCAACCGCCTCAGAGTAAGCCCATGCAGGCCTGTCACGGTTTGTTAGCCTACGTCACACCTGTAACTATCCTTTCATGGTGTAGAGACCAGTGGACGGTTCTTGCACGGGTGCCCATTCACGACGGAAAGAACTACTAGGGACCATACGGGTTAGGGTGTAGAAGTGGGGTGAAACTGAAAACCGTCCATCCATCGACAAGTCAACAGAGCCCTCATTTACAAGTCGAGTCCGAGGACAATGATCCATCTCGACGGAAGGAGAAATTCTTGGAATCCCAGTCCGCCCTCCAAAAATCGCCAGCCTGGTCTACCCGGGGATTTCCATCCAGGAAACGTGGACCTCAAGGTGAAAAACCATGGAAGTCATGCTCACTATGTCAAATGGTAGCATGTTCCAGTCTACCCCGGGACGGTCTGTTTAGCAGGCCATGGATTATAGCAGGCCAGCCAGTGGCCTGGCCGAACCTCAACAAGCTCAGGCTCTAGTTTAGAACAGATGTCAATTGCCCTTGGGCATCGAGGGTGGAACCTGCAACCGGAAGGTGGGCTAATCGGGCTCGGCACTTCGCCTGGCAGGATGATTCGGGTGGACTTGTGCCTCGGGTTCGGTATGGGAATCGCGGACAACAAGGCCACCGTGTACGGGTGCAGTGGGTTAGCGAAGAGTTCTTCAGTTTCCGCTATTTCGACCAGCTTTCCAAGATACATGACTGCTACTCTGTCACAGATGTGTTTGACGGTGCTGAGGTCGTGCGAGATGTACAGGTAGGTCAGACCCAGTTGCTGCTGAAGGTCTCTCAAAAGGTTCAAAATCTGAGCCCGAATGGAGACGTCTAGGGACGCCACTGGCTCGTCGGCAATAATCAGTTTCGGGTCGACCGCTAGGGCACGGGCGATGCAGATTCTCTGCCGCTGCCCACCACTGAACTCATGCGGATACCTCTCCGCATGGTAGTCTTCAAGACCCACCATCTTCAGCAATTCGTACATTCTGTCAAGCCAACGATCCTTGGGTATGTGGCCGTGAACCGCAAATGGCTCCATGATTATGTCGGCCACGCTCATCCGCGGGTCTAGAGAAGAGTAGGGATTCTGGAAAATATACTGCATCCGACGTCTCAGTGCGAGCACATGTCGTTTGTTTCCCTTCTTGAAGACCTGGACAACGTCTTCCCCATTGAAGACTACTTCCCCGGATGTCGGAGGATCAAGGTAGAGTGCACACCTGGCTATTGTGGTCTTTCCGCACCCGCTTTCCCCAACCAGCCCAAATGTCTCGCCGCGGTCAAGTGAGAAGGATACTCCGTCTACAGCGTGCACGTCCCCGATTTTCCGCTTGAGAAGGATGCCCCTCTCATAGACGGGATAGTGTTTTGTCAGGTTCTTGACTTCAAGGGCTACGTCGCTCGTCTGAAGGTCAGCTCGTCACCGGTGATTTGAGTTTGAGTTCTCGAGCAAAATGGCAGGCTGCAAGGTGTCCCTCTTCCATTGGCTCCAGCTCCGGGACCTTATCGATGCAGATCTGTTGCGCATACTTACAGCGCGGGTGAAACCGACACCCTGACGGAGGCTCTATGAGGTTGGGTATGTTTCCTTGAATAACCGAAAGCCTCTCCCTCTTCAAAGCCAAGTGCGGAACAGAGGTCAGCAGTGCTTCTGTGTACGGATGCTTTGGGTTTTCAAAGACCTGCTCGGTTGTGCCTGTTTCGTACACTTGGCCTGCGTAGAGTATGACGACCCGGTCGCATGTCTCGGCGACGATGCCCATGTCGTGAGTGATTAGAACCATTGACATGTTGAATCTATCCTTTAACCCCTTCAAGGTCTCAAGGATCTGCGCCTGAATAGTCACGTCTAGCGCAGATGGCTCTAGCGATTGCGATTCTCTGCTTTGTCCCGCCGCTCAGTTGGTGGGGATACTGGTTGATTCTGATCTCAGGGTCAGGAATCTCCACGATCCGAAGCAGCTCGACAGCTCTGTCCATTGCGCTTTTCTTGTCAAGGTTCTGATGGCGCACCAAGACCTCGGAAAGTTGTTCTCCCACTGTGTAGACAGGATCTAGTGTCGAGGTGGGGTCTTGGAAAATATATCCGATTTCCCTCCCGCGTAGCTTCCGCATCTCCTCCTCCGATTCAGCAAGAAGATTCTTCCGCTGAAATTCTATTTTCCCCTCGATAATCTTCCCTGGCGCGGGCACGATCCTCATTATCGACAGGGCAGTGACAGTCTTGCCAGATCCCGACTCTCCCACAATTCCCAGAGTCTCTCCTTTGTCTACGTGTAGGCTCACGCCGTCAACGGCTTTGACCACTCCCGCCCAAGTGTAAAAGTAGGTTCTGAGTCCCTCAACGCGCAGAAGTGTCTCTGCCATCGCTGGTCCTCTTGCCTACTCTCTTAGCCTAGGGTCCAAGGCGTCCCTGAGACCATTGCCCAAGAGGTTGAACCCCATCACCAGTAGTGTGATGAATATTCCGGGAGCAAGACCTGCCCACCAGGCCTGCTTCACCGCCTCGGACGCGTCGGCCAACTGCCTCCCCCACGTGATTGAGTTGGGATCACCGAACCCGAGAAAGCTTACAGCGGCTTCTGTGAGAATTGAGCCCGCTATCTGAAGAGTGCTTAGGACGATTATGATGTGCAGGGTGTTCGGGAAGAGGTGGCGGAAGAGTATTCTGAACCCCGACGCGCCAATCTGACGAGAGGCAACGATATACTCGAACTCTCTGACTCGGAGAACCTCCCCACGTATTATCCTAGCCGGTCCAGGCCATGAGAAGGCCCCTATTACTAGGATGATAACCAGTAGTCCTCCAGACGCTCCGGGTGAGAGGGTGAAGAGTATCCGAAGGAAGACGAGGAGAATGAGGAAGAAAGGGAGGACGAGGACTACCTCTGTAAGTCTCATCAAGACATTGTCCACCCAGCCCCCGAAATATCCGGCAACGAGGCCGATTAATGTCGCAATGGCTAATGCGATGGCCGTAGCTCCAATTCCGACAAGAAATGCGGCCCGGGCCCCGTAAACAATCTGGCTATACACATCTTGGCCAGCGAGGTTGGTGCCGAACGGAAACGACCAGGAGGGAGGGATTCCGATTGCCCACACATCGGGCTTCGGGCCAGGATTCGGGCAGTTCGGGTTAGTTCCTACGTTGCAGTTTGGTGGGTATAGAGCGATCAACCGATCGAGTAAAGCCATTACTCCAATCACCCCTACTATCACAAGGCCCGCGAGAGCTGCCTTGTTCATCTTGAGCCTTCTCCAGGCAAGTTCCCACTGACTCACACCGCTTCCCCGTCGTTTTCGAGGCCTACTCGATAGACTAGCCATGAACCAAGAGCCTCTGCTAATCGATGCGAATCCTCGGGTCTATGTACGCATAGGTCAGGTCAGTAACGAGGTTGGCCACGAGAGTCATCAAAGTAATCAAGACGACCACACCTTGGATTACGGGGAAGTCCAGAACGTTAGTTTTCACAACAAAGAGTGCGCCCACACCAGGCCAGTTGAAGACGGTCTCTGTGACCGGAGCGCCCGCTAGCAGTCCACCAAAGTAAAGGCCAACATATGTCACAATCGGTATGAGAGCGTTTCTCAAAGCATGCTTGTACAATATAGCCCGATCACCCAACCCGCTTGCACGAGCCGCGAGAATGTAGTCCTGCCTCAAGACTTCTAGCATGCTGGATCTGACTAGCAAAACGATGGGAGCCAGGATTGCGAAAGTGTAAACTAGCGTTGGGAGAGTCAGATGCCAGAGTTGGTCCAAAAACACGTTCCCATACAGGTATTGTGACTGTATGGTCGATTGAGCGCCGCCCGATGGAAAGAGGTTAAGGTAGTATCCAAAAATGAGTATGAACGCGATGCCCATGAAGGAGATTGGGATGGACGTTCCGACGAGAGCAGAACTGCTCAGCGTGACATCAAGAACGGAGTATCGTCTCTTGGCAGAGTAAATGCCAATTGGAATAGCTATTACCAAAGACAAGAAGAGACCGAGAAGTTGCAGCTCTAGAGTCGCCAAAATTCCTTGGCCAACGAGATTGGAGACGGAACCACCACTAAATGAGTCTCCAAGGTTTAGGACAAGAAGCTCGGAAAGCCAATGGAGGTATTGAAGGTAGACTGGCTTGTCCAGTCCGTAATACTGTCTAATCTTTTGCCTTTGTTCTTCGGTTATGTGCGTGTTCCCGAATGTGGCAATCTGGACCGGGTCTCCCGCTAACCGTTCAATTGAGAACACCAGAAGTGTAATTCCAAGGAACACTGGAATTAGGTAAAGGGATCGTCTTACAACGTATTTGACTAGGGACACTAGGCAGAGCACTCCGGGTTCCGAATTCCGCACCCAGAACCAACGAGAATCCGAAGGGGCCGGACCATATCGACGACCACCTAGCACCTGGCCAAGTTGATTATTAGGAATATCGTAGCACAGCTCTCAAAGTTCAGACCTTCGCCAGGGCTCTGCGAGGGGATTATGCGGCTCGCCATAATGATTATACGCGGCACGAACCCTCCTTTTTGCCTGCGGCGTAGAATTCTGAAAACCACACATTTGAAACACTTTCAGGCGGCAGTTCTGTGCTTTCTAGCCCTGTCCCCATTCCTCAGCTTCCTGATGCCCCCTGCCCAGGCGGCGGGGACGCTTAGTCCGAATCTCAAAATCACACTCCTTGTCCCAACGTCCAACAGCGCGCGAAGGGCCTGGGCAACAATAATCCAGAACAACCTCAACTTTCTCGGAATCGACACCGGGAGAGTAGAACTCCCATTCAGCCCCAACATATTCGACAGAGCACTAACCCCTGGTGCCAGTGCCCTTGGCAAGACCTACGATCAAGGCGGATTCGACATACTGTTCGTAGGGTACAATCTCGGAATCGATGCCGACCCCTGGTCGCTTTATCACAGCTCCCAATTCGCTCCGACAGGGCAAAACTACTACCTTTGGAACAACACCCAGAATGACCAGCTGACAACCCAGATCAAAGAAAACATCAACAAGACACAGCGGCTCAACCTGGTGAAACAGTGGCAGGTCCTAGCCGCGGATGAAATACCTTCAATTCCAATATTCTACTCCCGCGAAAATGTCGCTTTCGACGGCACTGCTTCCAATGCCCAGGCTATCTTCACAGCATACCATGCCCCCGCATGGCCACCGATCGAACATCTCACGACTGCCCTAGACGCAAGCCTGATCCTCGCCCAGACAGGTCAGGCACCTGGAGAGGGAATGATACCGGAACTCAGCACGTCATACTACGACACAACGGTCTTTAACGAAATATTCAGCTCGTTGGCAATCAGAAACGATACAACATTCAAGACAATGGTTCCGCAGCTGGCCTCGGGCACAGTCGCAAGCCCTGGTTGGTCAGTCGCATCCGACTCCAAGACTTGGACCGTTACCCTTCGGCCCGGCATAAAGTGGCATGATGGTTTCGATTTCAACGCGACCGACGTGAAATTCACGTTTGACGCCATTCAAGACGACCTACTAGCAGCGCCGACCGAAGCCTTCGTCAAAGGACTCGTCGGAGGGAAGAGTAACGTTACGATTGTCGACAAGACGACAGTAAAGTTTACGCTCCCCAAGCCTTACGCGTACTTTGTCGAGAACATTCTCACATACCCAATACTTCCGCAACACATTCTCAAGAGCATCGCCCTAGACCAATGGCAGAAGAGCCAATTCAACAGGCCCGACACAGGAACCGTAACATCTCCCCCACCCACCGGTACGGGACCCTACAAGTGGTCCGACTGGACCGCCAACACTGCAACAGTTCACCTGACTAGGAACGATGCCTACTTCGACTTCCCGGACAAAGGAAAGACCGCCCTTCTACTCAAGGGACAATTCACTGTCAAAGACTACTACGTGAAGTACATCAAGGATACGGATGTGGCGATCACCGCCCTCAAGAATCATGAAGTCAACGTCCTAGATGGACAGTACCACATCGAAATCCAGCCCAGCTTTCTGATAGAGTGGGGCGCGAGCAAGATCGCGAGCTATGACGCGTTCGGCGTCCAGGAAATGGGCGTCAACATGAAAAATCCACTGATAGGAACCGGGGTAGACACGCCTCTGGGCAAGTCAGACCCGACAAAGGCCGCGCTCGCCGCCAAGTACCTTCGCCAGGCAATCAGCGAAGCAGTTCCTCGGGAGCAAATAGTAGGCCAGCTACTCAACGGCTACGGTGTCCCAGCGATAACAACCCCAGTTGTAGGTAACTTCAAGACAGGTATTCCACTCACTGAAGGTTTCAACACGGCACTGAAACCCTACGACTTCAACCTGACCAAGGCTTCGACGCTTATCAAAGCTGCAGGCTATGTCCCGGCTCCACCCGCTCCAGGCTTCTTTGAAGCTTACGGGCTCTACCTAACCATCGCCCTCGTCGCGGTCATCGTCGCGCTCGCTGGCATCTACGTGTGGAGGACCAGGCACAAGCCCATGGCTACTTCGACAACAATGTCTCAACCGTCAATGCCGGCAAATCCTTAGCAGAAATTTCCCAATCCCCTTCTTTTTTTTCATCCATCCCAGCGCTAGACCCAAGACACAAGGAACCCAAGCAGAACTAGGAGGCTGGAAGCGAGCATCCATCTCGAACCCACTTTCTCAGCATGTTTCTCTGACTCACGAGTCCATGGAGACGTCCCGAAGAGGGTCTGGCCCACTCTGGATGCTGAAGGACTAGACGATAGTGAAATTACGACGCCCAGCAACAGCCCAAGCCCTCCCTCAAGAAAGAGGACGAGTACCAGCGTTGACCTTGACAACTGTCGCAGGCCTATGAGTAGCCCCAAACTGTCGCAGGCCGCGATGACAAGCGCTGCGGATAATGGCATTTTCAAATATGAGAAGAGACGTCTCGAGCTTTTCCCCGCCCGAATCTTCCCCATTAGCCCAGCAATCCTAGAACAGTTGGCAAAAGGCCGAGCCAGATTGGGAGAGGAAGCCCTGGAGCTTTGGTTCGAGCCCGAGCCATTCGAAATGTTGCAAGGGATCCTATGAGGATGAGGACAAGGGTCGCGATGCCAGTGAATACGTTGATTCTGACTGAGCTCGCGGCAAGAATAGAATAGGCCGCGAAGTCGCCAAACCCAACAGTGTACTTTTCCAAGGGAAGGGATGTCGTCGCTGTCATCACACCGTACTCACCTTCTCCCACACTTTTCCTTAGCAAGTCACTTTCTACTAGGAAAAAGTCCACCATGGAGAGGGCAAGGAGAAGCAAGATGACAAATGTCAGGGAGAATATTGTGCCGATCAGCGAGCCAAGAAAAGTGAGGGAGCCAATGATGAGGATACTCCTCTTCCTTTGCGAGAGTGTGCCGTAATAGCTGCGGAAGGAGGAATAGATTCCCAAGAAGCCTAGGGGAGTCGCTAGGAGATAGAATGGCCCCGCGAAAGCCCTTGAAGAATCAACCCAGGTCTTCCACAATATCAAGCCTGAGAGAGTCCCTAGGAGAGTTGTTCCTGCCATGAGTAGTCTGGCAGCCTCTTCCACCTGCCGCCTTAGACCGTAGAAGAGGAATAGAAGGGCCAGGATGCAAACGGATGCAGCTGTGAGAAAGTCAAAGCTCGGCAGGCCCGTGGCAGAATTGGAGACAAAAGCTGGACGAGCTGACAGCACGGCTTGGGAAATGAGCGCCGAAACTACGAGGGGGAGAGACAACTTAGCCATGTCCTTTAGAAGAACGGGACTTGTAAGGTCCCTTTGACTCAAGAGGGGTCTCAGGTAGGAATCGGCATCTCCAACTCATAAAGGACGTGGGGGGACATTCTCGATGCTCAAGGCTGTCCATTCTGACGCCTCAGTAGAGGGCAAATTCTGAGTATCTGAACGTCACTCTCAGCGTTAGGGTTATGAACATCCAGTTCCCCGGAAACTTGAACGCGACCGGAAGCCTGACCCTGATTGGAACAAGACTACGCGGCTAATGGCATTCTTTCAAAGCACAAGCCGTTCGCGCTTCCCGGCTCGAAGGTCCATTATGCCCGCGACCGGGATTTTGATGTTCAACATGTCAAGCTTGAGTTGACTGTTGAGCCTGAGAAGAAGAAGCTCGAGGGAGCAGTCCACGTAACACTATCTCCCATCATCGACAACGTCACACGGCTCGAGTTTGACACTGTGGACCTGGACATTGAGGATGTAAAACTCTCCCTCGGCAAAATCTCCAGTTTCGAGAACACCGGACGTAAGCTCATCATCAACTTGGACAAGGCGTTGAAAATGTCCGAGAACCTCACAGTGAGCATACGCTACTCGGCAGAGCCACGCAGAGGACTCTACTTCATCGGCCCCGACAAGTACTACCCAGACAGGCCAATTCAAGCGTGGACGCAGGGCGAAGATGAGGACAGCCGATACTGGTTCCCGTGCTACGACTATCCTAACGACAGAGCAACCAGCGAGATGATCGCCACAGTCCCGTCAAAGTACACGGTGATATCAAACGGCGTCCTGGTCGAGACAAAGGAGGACAAGGCCAAAGGAACCAAGACCTGCCGCTGGAAACAGGACATCCCACACTCCAGCTATCTCACAAGCCTCGTCGTCGGCGAGTTCTCCCTAGTCAAGGAGAAGGTCGATGATGTCGAGCTGCAATACTATGTTCCTAAAGGCCGGGAGGAAGATGCCAAACGGAGCTTCGAGAAGACTCCAAAGATGATCCGGTTCTTCGGCGACTATTTTGGCGTGAAGTATCCTTATCCAAAATATGCGCAGGTCACAGTTTCTGATTTCATCTTCGGCGGAATGGAAAACATCTCCGCCACAACCCTAACCGAGAGAACACTCCACGACAGACGTGCTCACCTAGACTTCTCCAGTGACGACCTCGTCTCTCACGAACTAGCCCATCAATGGTGGGGGGACCTCATCACCTGCCGCGACTGGTCACATGGATGGTTGAATGAGGGCTTCGCCACATACTCTGAGACGCTTTTCAAAGAAGAGGATCTAGGAAAAGACGAAGCCTCCCACTTCATCATGCGGGAGTTCGACACCTACGTCGAAGAAGATTCGGAACGCTATCGTCGGCCAATTGTGAGCAGGACCTATATCGACCCGACAGACCTCTTCGACCGGCACCTCTACCAGAAAGGGGGGCTTGTACTTCATACCCTTCGTTACTACTTGGGCGAGGAGCTGTTCCAGAAAGGCCTGCGCAACTACGCTAACACGTTCCGGGAAAAGGTTGTTGAGACAAGCGACTTCCGGCGCGCGATGGAAGAAGCGACAGGGCGCAGCCTGGAAGGTTTCTTCGACCAGTGGGTCCACCACGGAGGCCATCCTGAATTCAAGGTCAGCTACGACTGGGACGACAATGCGATGATAGCCAAAATTTCAGTATCACAGACGCAAAATGGAAACGGCGAGACCCCGCTGGTCTTCCAGACCCCGGTCGACGTTTCCTTCACTTTTGCAAAAGGAGTCCAGACGAGACGGGTAATGGTCACTCAGCGCGATGAGACCTTCTACATCTCTCTACCTGAGAGGCCAAGAGATGTCGAGTTCGACCCAGGCAACTGGGTTCTCAAGACCCTCAACTTCGACAAGCCCAAGGGCATGCTTCTCTACCAGCTCACAAATGACAAGAACGCGGTCGGAAGAATACGAGCGGCCCAACGACTGGCCAAGCATCCGACCGAGGACGTCATAGACGCACTGAAAACCGTCTGTTTGAAGGACCCGTTCTGGGGCACCCAGGCAGAGGCCGCTAAGGCTCTCGGTGTCATACGGACAAGCTCAGCACTAAAAGCCCTCATCTCCAGTCTCAAGATCAAACATCCCAAAGCCCGCAGATCCGTTGTGAAGGCCCTAGGCGAGTTTCGCGACGAAGACTCGGCCAAAGCGCTGATAGGAATCCTGGATGAAGGAGACGCTAGCTACTACGTGGAGGGAGAGGCGGCGAGAAGTCTCGGCAAGACACGCTCCCTCAAAGCCTTCGACGTTCTCAAGAAGAACCTCCGCAAAGAATCCTTCCTCGACGTCATCCGTGTCGGGGTCTTCGACGGGTTCGCGGAACTGAAAGACCCTGAAGCCATCCCCATCGTAACAGAGTGGACCCGATACGGAAAACAGCACCCGGCCAGGGAAGGGGCCACGAAAGCCCTCGGCAAGCTCGGAGAAGGAAGACCCGAAGTAATAGACCATCTCACACGTTTACTGGACGACCCCTGGTTCAGGGTTCGCATAGAATCATGCATCGCCCTTGGCGAGTTGATGGAGCCCAAAGCTGTCGCAGCTCTACAGAGGCTTATCGACAAAGAGCTGGACAACAGAGTCAAGAGACGGGCTATGGAGGCAGCTCAGAAAATTCAAGCGGGCCGCGAAGCTTCAACAGCCTTCCAACGGCTGCGAGACGATGTGGACAAGCTCCGTGAGGAAAACCGACAGCTCAAGGAGCAACTGAACAGGATAGAAGCTTCCAAGGAGAAACCTGCCAGAAAATCCTAACCGGAAAAACTCTCGGATCCTCAACATCGGTTGCAACGCTAGTTGAAGTGGCCAGTATCCCCAAGTCCGGGCCTGGGTTCTAGGAGAGGCCATGCCCGGCGATGATGCGGAATCTCAACCTTCTCGCATCAATCCAAGCCCTGCCTCGCGACCTGCGATTACTGTTCCTCTCGCTCTTCCTCTGGACCTTCGGGCTAGGTGTATACAACTATGTCTGGTCCATCTATCTTCGAAACCTAGGCGCACTGCCTGAACAAGTAGGCCTCGTCTATTCAGTAGGCTTCCCCGGGGGTCTGCTAGCGAACAAGTACGAACTGCGAACCCTGATCATCATCAGCTGGGCCATGTCCCTCCCACCGCCAGTAATGTTCTACCACGCCCGAGTCTGGCCCGATGTTATCCCGGGACTTTTGATTCTCCAAGTCTCCGGGTTCAGCCTCCCAGCCTTCAACGCGTACATATCAACCGCTAGTGACCAGGGAAAAATGGCCTCAAGCTTCGGAGCAGTCTACGCCGCGGCCCCGCTGGGAATCGTCATTTCACCTGCGATGGGAAGCATCCTGTTGAACTGGCTCCAGATCCGAGACCTCTTCTGGGTCAGCTTCGCATTCTTCTCTGTCTCGACACTCGTCCTGTTTCGAGTAGGACGCCAACCCCCGTTGGAAACCGACAAGAGTCATCCACTGATCGAACTCCCCAAGTCTTCCTTGGAGAAGACAATCCTCATCTTACTCGCAGGCGACACCATAGCCTACAGCATCACAGCATCGTTTCTGCCTCTTTACTTTCAGGACATCTATCACTTAACCAATGTCCAGATTCAGCTCCTCGGCGCAGTCCAGTCGCTCGGTGGAGCGGTTCTCGCAATACTCCTAGGAAGGTGGGCTACAAGACGCAACCCAGGTGGGGCCATGGCCGCAGGATTTCTCCTTGTTTCGGGAGGGGTCGCTGGAATTGCCCTTACCGCCTCACCCTTCCTAGTTCTTCCAATGGTATTCTTCTTTGGCACCGCAAGGGCTCCTTCGCTGGTCAGCTACTCAATCCTTAGCGGGCTCAAGAAGGGAGGGTCGCGCGGCGGCCGGTTTGGCCTCTACCTGACCCTCGAGCAACTTGGCTTCGTCATTGGCTCTTCCGTGGGCGGGTTTCTCTATGCAATGGGTCCTGTTTCAGTCTTGGGAGTGACGTCGGTCTCGTTTCTCGCTCTTGCAGGGCTAAGCCTGCTGCGCATAGAGAAACTCGTCCCCCCACAAAAGCAAACGTGATCATCGGTAGGGGAGAGAGGAAAAAAAGAGGGGAACAGAGAATGGAGCGGGCTAGTGTCTCGACAGAATATTTACTGTGACTGTAGTCGTGTGAGTCAGCGACCCACTAGTCGCAGTTATGATGATGGTGTAGGTCCCCGTTTGCGTCCCGCCGTTCGTGGAAACCGTCAATATGGCTGTAGTGCTTCCGTCTGGAGATAGGCTCAGACTTGTCGGTGTCAGTGTTACTCCTGGGCCTTTCTTGACACTGGGCGTGATGGTTGCGGAGAGGGTTACGGTTCCCCTGAAGCCGTTTAGGCTGGTGAGTGTTACAGTGGAGCTGGCTGACTGGCCTCTGATGATGGTTAGAGAAGACGGGCTGGTTCGGCTGGCGAAGTCTGGTGGCGGAGCAGTCGATGTGAAGTTAGCCTCGAGGACGTTCTCTGGGTCAACGCCCCCTGGAGCATTCGGACTTGTGACAGTGACGCATATGTTGTCGTTGCTCGTTCCGCTGCAGCCAACAGGGAACAAAATGTAGGTTCCCTGAGTGGCGCCCACGATGTTGTAGGTGATGCTAAAGAAGCGTCCAGTAGTCGGTGCGGTAGTGATGCTACCTTGGGACACAGCCGCCACTCTAACAAGACCGCTGGTTGAGTTGACAGAGTTGCGGACTACGAAGACGTTTTGAAGAACAGTTCCGTTGAGACTATCACTGACTGGTCGAAGTACACTAGGGTCTGTCAGTACTAGGATGTCGAAGCCGTTGAGAGCAGGTGAATTCTGAACGTTCACAGCGACACTCAACTGTCCCCCAACAGTTCCCTGGGCCATCAGTGGAGTCGAAGGACACGAGGTGGACGACGCGGGAGCGATGCACACCGTACCAGGTGTGAGTGCGGCCACTATTGTAAAGGACGATGTTGTCGAGTGAGATAGGTTACCGTTTGTCCCGGTAACGTTGACGACGAAGGTTGTGGTTGGGCTTCCAGTAGTGGTGGAGAAGGTGAGGGTAGACGTCGCAGATCCCCCCGATGGGAGAGTGACGTTTCTAGGGCTCAAACTCCAGGTTGGACAGCTGGGGCATAGAGGAGGTGCGGAACTTGAGAGATTGACCGTGCCGCTGAACCCGTTAATGCTGGTGACCACGATCATGGAGGTCGCAGTGGAGCCTTGCTGCACGTTTTGGGAAGCCGGGTTGGCAGACATGGAAAAGTCCGGTGTTGGAGCCTGCACGACTTTGAACGAAACTGTCACCGAATGGGACAGGCTACCGCTGGTTCCTGTGACTGTGACGTTGAAGATCATGGCCGGTGTGTTAGAGGATGTTGTGAAAGTCAGCGTGGCCTGGGCTGTCCCACCCGAGGCAACGAACACGCTGCTTGGGCTGATGCTCCAAGACGGGCATCCTATAGCGAGACACATAGCAGGGAGCGAGAAGTTGACTGTGCCCGAGAAA
>Ga0209236_1001501_pt1 | contig 14053 bp, 15 predicted proteins | sample GraSoi013_1_40cm_FD_185819 | JGI IMG/M metagenome (GOLD analysis project Ga0209236, IMG submission 185819) | Grasslands soil microbial communities from the Angelo Coastal Reserve, California, USA - Sample 09_27_2013_1_40cm (SPAdes) (version 2) | ecosystem: Environmental > Terrestrial > Soil >... | reverse complement strand
CCGGGACACTTGTGAAGCTGAAGGTGGTTGTGGCGCTGTGGGTCAACGAGCCGCTGGTACCGGTTACTGTTACTGGGTAGTCGCCTGCTGTAGCGGAAGAGCAAGACAGGACTGTTGTTCCAGAACCAGTGACACTGGGTGGGACGAAAGGATCGCATGTTAGGCCGACTGGAGAGGAGTTGTAGAAATCTACCGTCCCTGCGAAACTGTTCAGGGCTGTGAGTGAGATTGTTGAGATAGCCGGTTGCCCTGTGGCAACGGGGTTAGGCGAGGAGGCAGTTATCGTGAAGTCCACGACGTTCACTGTTATCACGGCTGTTGTGTGGGCTAGAGCCCCGCTCGTCCCAGTGACTGTTACGGTGTAAGTCCCTGCAATAGGGGCGGTCACATCTAAGGTCGATGTGCCCGAGCCTCCTGTAACGCTCGTGGGACTTAGGATTGCTGACAGACCCGGGGACGGTGCCGCGGTCAAATCGATCGTGCCGATGAAACTATTGAGGGATGATATGCTGATGGTTCCAGTGCCATGTGCCCCGGGGTCGAGGGGACCCTTGATGGTCGGGCTGGCGGAGATGGTGAAATCGGGTGTTGGGACTGGTGTTACGCTAATGTCAAGGAAGGTGTGTGGGACAATGAACCGCTGTTACCTGTCACGGCAACATGATGCGTACCAACAGGAGTCGCCCCGGTTGTCGAAATCGTGAGCGTTGAAGTGCCTGTTCCTCCTGAACTCAACGGCACGGTGTTACGGCTAAAGGATGCGTCAAGACCTGCGACAGATCCCGCATTGGCAGTCAAAGTCACAAGGCCGGAGAACCCGTTCAGGCTAGTCAGTGTGTATGTCGCGGTTCCTGACGAGCCTTGAACCACGGTCAGGGAGGAGACACTTCCAACTAGGCTGAAGTCGGGCGTTGACACCGAAGTCACACTAACAGGCACAAGGGCGAAATGAGTACGAGAGCCGCTAGTGCCATTCACGAAGACGTAGTACAGCCCCGCAGGAGTGTAGCTTGACACCGACACGTCGAGCTTGGATGAACCAGTTCCTCCTGCGGCGAGATGGACCGTGGGGGGCGCGATTGTTGCTGAAACACCAGGGGCACATAGAAGCGACAGTGACACATCCCCTGAGAAGTCGTATACACTGATCAGACTAATGGTCGAGCTGCCGGCTGAGCCTGCGGCTATGGTAAGGGTCTCGGGATTCGCGGTCATGTTAAAGTCGGGACCGGGCACAGTAACGAGCACTGATGTTCCGTTGAACACGGACCCGCTGCTACCACTCACACCCACAAAGTAGGACCCTGGGGAGGTTCCGGCTGGAACGGATACATCTAACGTGGCGGTTCCCGGTGTGCCTGGGCCCACGGTCACCGACGTAGGCGAAACAGAGGCAACCAAATCAAAAGAATCTGCTGTCAGGTCAACCGTCCCGCTGAACCCCTTGAGGCTCGATACTTTGATGCTTGAGGAGCCTGACAACCCAGCTAGAATTGTCAAATCCATAGGATTGGTCTCGAGCGCGAAACCTGGCTCAGTAACCAAGATGTAGACAGAAGCGGTATCATTGACGGGCCCGCTTGCACCGATAACTAGCACTGAATAGTAGCCGGGAAGTACTAATGGTGAAGTCGCGTCAACCGTAAGGGTCACTGTTGGAGCACCAGGCAGGTCAACACTTGCATGGCTCAAGAATGCGGCAGGAAGCGAACCGAGACCCGAGACCATGGCAGACAGCGCTACGCGGCCAGCAAAGCCGAAGTCGCTAGTGAGATTGATCAGTGAAGTTCCTGAGCCACCCGGTGGAAACTCGAGAAAATCGGGGTCTGCTGAGATAGAGAAACCAGGCTTCACCACATGAACGTACAGCAGAGCTGTGTGGAAAAGTGACCCACTTGTCCCGTTTACGGTGACAACGGAAAAGATTGGAGGCGAGGGCCCAAGCACTGAAACCAACAGGCTAGAACTAGCAGACCCCCCCGCGGTCAATGGCACACTGGTCGAGCTCAGTGTTGCCGTGATCCCGGGTGACGCGGCTGCCACGCTAAGCAAGATGGTTCCTGAGAAACCGTTGATGCTTGTCAACTCGAGTCCCGACGAATTCGTCCCGTCAACAAGAACTTCCAGAAACGGTTTGTCGGGGGAGATTGCGAAGTCAGCAACGGAAGTGCATGATACTGGGGGCAGGATTGCATGTGAGGACTGGGCAAATACAGGTAGGAGGATCAAGCAGAATATCGTGGCTAGGCCCAAGGCAGCCTTCGAGATTCTTGGCATAGGAGAGTGACGAATCCCTATGAGAATCACAGGGGCGGTTCCCCCTATGCGTAGATTTAACCGTTGTGAAGTTTGACCGGGAGATTGGCCTCAGATGAGGAGCGGTCTGGAAATATCCAGAAATATTCAGAAAGATTTCGAATCGTCGAACCCGGGATTTCTTTCGACCGGCGGAATTCCATTTTACGGACTACAGAGATTGGGTTTTCCGACGATAGCTGCCGACTCAGGTTACCGAGCAGTCACCAGTGCCCAAATTTGTCTTCCCCTAATGTTTGAGGGATTGTCGATGGGAAGAGAAGGCTCTGATACACTATTCTGTGGAAGCGGGACTCGCTAATCAAGCTCCACGCTCACGGCATAATCCAGCGGGAATTGTATCAGGAACTTTATCCGGCGAGGTCGTGAAGAGACGCTGAGATCTATGGATGACCACGAGTTCCTAGACGCGTTTCACAGGGGAAGCCTGCCAAGCAGCGAGTTTCGCCACAAAGGCCACCTGCGGCTCACGTGGCTAGTGCTCAGGAGCCACCTTCCAGACGAAGCAGCGTCCATACTAACCCGAGAAATTCGACATATCGCCGCGGCTCAGGGAGCCGCTGGTAGGTATCATGAAACCCTGACACGTTTCTGGATCCGCATTGTCAACCACGCTATTAAAAACGCTGGGGAGACCAGAAGCCTCGATGATCTCTTGGAGAAGTTTCCTATGCTACTCGACAAGAGCCTTCCATATCGCCACTGGCGAGAAGGGACATTCAACTCCGACAAGGCTCGTGCAGTCTGGCTCGAGCCTGATGTTGCTCCGCTGCCCTAACTCCGCGTGTGCCATTAGTCGCTTGAAATAACTAGCTGGAGGTTTAGCTCGTGGCGACGATTATGGTCCCGTTCATCCAGCCGGGATGAAAGACACAGTGGTACTTGTAAGTTCCGACGGCTGTGAAAACCAAGCCAAATGAGTCGCCTAGGTCCAGCTCACCCGAATCCCATTTCACCGTTCCATTGGGCCACAAGGTGGCCGTGGTGGTGTGCGGCGAGTTATCCTTGTTCGACCACTGAACCGACTTTCCGAGAACTATCGTCAATACAGCAGGCCGGAAGTTGAGCGTCGTGTCGGAGGAGACTCCGTTCGGTAGGGTTACGGTGAAATCTGCCTTAGCAGTAGACCTTGAAGGAAAGACGATTACGTAGAACATTCCCGCTGCTAACGCGAGGCCTATTAGTCCCAGCGCCATCAGCACCCCACTGCTGCTCTGGTAACCTGGCTCGCTCATGTTTTCTACCTAGTGGCTTATCGAAGCTAGGAACAAGGCCACAGCCAACACTGCGAAGAATATTGATGCGGCCGCGATACCCACGACCGCCCGCGGCTCGTATTTCAAATGCATAAAGACCGCTCCGATCGCCCCGACCTCCGTAGCCGCTAGCACGAGAATGACTACGACGAGTGTGTTCGCCGCGAGGCCTGTGAGAGAGGTTGCGAGAAAAGCCTCAGCCAACGTTGCTATTACAAGATAGGCCCAGACAGCCGGGGGAGTAGCTTTGTTCATGGCTGTCACATCAGGTAGAACATTGCGAAGATGAAGATCCAAACGCAGTCCACGAAAGACCAGTAGAGCCCAAAGTTCTCCACAGTCTCGTATCTTCCGTCCGAGAACGCTCCGGTTGCTGCTTTTCGGACCAAGTATGCAAGCGCTACGAGACCTGCGAGAATGTGTCCTGCATGGATGCCCGTGGCAACGAAGAACGTACTTCCTGGCAATCCGCTGGACGGCGTGAAGGATGGACTGTTAGTAAGTAAATCAAACCACTCAGCCCCTTTGACGATGATGAAGAGTGTTCCTAAGCCGAGCGTGGTGCCGAGCCAGCGGACGAGCCCATTTCTGTTCTTGGCTTTTGCGGCTTGAAGTGCGTAGAACGATGTGAGGCTGCTCGTCAGGAGGATGATGGTGTTGACGGCTCCGACTGTAATGTTGTGAATGCTTCCGATTGGTGGCCAGGTTGGAAGGTTGAACCGGATGTAAGCGTAGCTGCCCAGGGTGACACCGAATAGAACGGCCTCGGAGCCGAGAAAGACCCACATTCCCAACTTGATCTTGGGAACTTGGGCGAAGGGCCAGCGGTGGCCTTCCGGCTCCTCCGGCATTGTAAACTTGCCGTGGTAGTCGTCCCTCGCCCATCCGGCAATCCCCCAGAAGGCTACTAGAGCACCAAGAATCGATATTGCGAACAAGGGTCCGATGGACTGTGGACCCGGAGGTGCCCCTGGCAGAGGTGACTGTAACCCCAGGCCTAGGCCAAGCATGAACAAGCTCATGCCCAGCGAAATTGTTACGGGCCGGCTGCTCAGATGGTGAGCTTCGTGGCCAGTGTGACCATTCCCGATTCCATTTCCCGTCCCGTTTCCTATCTGAGAGTGCGGTGTCCCAACCCAATCTAAGCTTGTAGCACCCCACGGGTTGGCCGGGGCAGGAGCCCCTTTCCGAGCGCTACGGACAAGGTTCGCGATTAGCAGCAGTTGTGAAGGGATGAAGATGTAAGCCCCCATGGTTGAGATGAAGTTCATTGGACCCCATCCAGTATCAAGCGTGTAGGTGAAGATTCGACGAGGCATATCTTGGAGAAGGAACATTGGAAAGAAAGTCAAGTTGAAACCGACAAAGGAGAGGGCGAAGTGGATTCTTCCAAGTGTCTCATTGTACATTCGACCCGTGATCTTGGGCCACCAATAGTAAAGCGCGGCGAAGAGGCCGAACTCGGATGCTCCCACCATAACATAGTGAAAATGTCCGACGACAAAGTATGTCCCCCTCAAGGCAATGTCAAGTGCCAGTGACGAGTTGAAGACGCCTGAGAGTCCTCCTACGACGAAGACGAAGATTGAGCTGAGCGCAAACAGCATCGGAGTCTTCAGATTGACCGACGACTTGTAGAGCGTCCCGACAAAGGACAACATCACAACCCCGAATGGAATGGAAATCGCTTCTGTGTTGATAGTGAAGACTTCCCTCTCGGTCAAGCTAATCCCAGTCAAAAACATGTGATGGCCATAGACCATGTAGCTCAATAGTACAACTGCGCCTATCGACACGAGGAGCGGTTTTTTCGCAAAGATGTTGACTCTCCCTGAGAAGACCGCGAGAATCTCAGCGACTACGCCGAACGCGGGCAGTAGGACAATGTAGACCTCAGGATGGCCGAAGAACCACCACACATGATCCCACAGAATAGCGCCTCCGGCCCCGGATGTGAAGAAAGCAGTTCCAAGAAGCCTGTCCGCCTCCAACATCACGATTCCAGCGAAGAGGGACGGAAATGCCCAGAGAAATTGAAGCATGGTGAAGAAAGTGAACCAGGTGAACATTGGCATCTTCAGCCAACTCACCCCTGGTGCCCGATAGTAGAGGATCGTGACGAGAATGTTCACAGTTCCCATGGTAATCGAAGCTACTAGGGTGAGAATGCCGGCTGCTCCTAGGGTCTCGCCGGCACCTGGACTGAAGCTAAGCGAAGTGAGGGGTGAATAGTTCGTCCAGCCAGCTGACGCTGCACCACCGGGGACGAAGAATCCGAGAAACGCAAGGAGCCCTCCCGCGGCGTACAGCCAGTAGCTGAAAGCGTTCAGCCGTGGAAACGCTAGGTCGCTTGCGCCTATCTGGAGCGGGATGAAATAGTTCGCGAACGCAATCCCGAGGGGCGACAAGAACCAGAGAACCATCATGATCCCATGCATTGTTACTGCCTGGTTGTACTGAGCCGGCGCGAGAAAGCTCTCGCTGGGAAGGGCGAGCTGCGTCCGAACTAGGAACGCGAGAATACCGGCCAAGAATCCGAAATAGAGAGAGGTTACGAGGTAGAGGATGCCCACGTCTTTATGGTTAGTTGTGAAAAGCCATCTCTTGATCCAAGCCGTCTGCATGCAGGAGCCTCTAACAGCTACCTTGGCAGCCTGTCAGTTTGGCCTTCATGAACGCGTGGCCGCTGCCGCAAAGCTCGTAGCATTGAATCGTGAGGGGCGTAATGGTTGTCGGGGCGTTGAACCACAGGGTATTCGTTTTTCCCGGGATAGCATCAGCCTTGACACGGAGCGCGGGTATGCCGAAAGAGTGGAAGACATCTACAGACTCCACGGTTAGGACCACCACCGTGTTCGCGGGGACGACCAGTTGTCCCGGGACCTCGCGAAGCACAGTTCCGTTTGATGATAGATACTGGAAACTCCACTGGAAACGGGAGCCTATTACGTTGACGTGTATCGCGTTTGGATCATTTAGTTTGCTTTCATAGAAAGCAATTGCTTGGAAGCTTGCAAATGCCACGCTTCCAAGAACCAGCGCCATTAGGAAAACAATGATGAGGACCACTCTTATCCCAGGTTGGCTGTCACGAACCACCGGTCCGGCGCTAGGCTTGCTCCTGTAACGGAGCGCGAAGAACACGAGGGCTCCGACAGTGATTATGCCGGCTATTATCGCAATCGTCCAGTAGAGATTGTAGAGGGATGTCCACTGTGCGGTGGTAGGCGCCTGGGCTGCAGATTGCGCCATGGAAGTGTCTTCTAAAAGCGATAGAATAAATCATTTGTGTGAGGCTCAGCTAATTACATTGGCGACTGCCTTGCAGACTCGCATCGCAACAGCCGTTTCTTTGGCATTACTCGTACCTCTAGGGGTTACTGCCCTATACTATTCGCCTCATGCATTTTCATCCCGGACACACGCAACCACGTCCTTTGTAGACAACTGTACTAGACCGCCTGGCTACATTCTTGTGGTCGCAGACACCGGGGGCTTCAACGGCAGCGCGAGCCACGGTGCCCCAGCGACGCCATGGCCTACAATAATTGTAGCAAGTGGGACGATGGTGAACTTGCTAGTTTGCAATCTAGACCTTGTTCAAGCCCACGGGTTTGTCATCGATCACTACTTTGTCGAGGGGGTCAACATGAACCCTGGTAACGGGTACAAAATCTCGTTCGTGGCACGCGACACTGGCGTTTTCAGAATTTACTGTTACGTCTTCTGCACCGTTCACAAGGTCATGTTCAGCCAGCTTCTGGTAGTCGTCTAGCGGAAGATCGGCACGACGGCTGGGAGAATAAGCTAATGCTAAATAGGCTTAGACTTCACCTCGACCGAGGAGAAAATGTCGCAACCCCAGTCACAATCTGCGGGCATGTCAAGTGCTAGGTCAGCTATGGCCGTGGGAATCGTAGCTCTCGTACTAGGGGCAGCAGCTCTCGGCTTCACTGTCTACCAGGGATTCGTATCGGTCCCGAACCAGTTCTCCGGGCTCCCTCAGGTGAACCAAACGCCGAATTCCAGTGTGAACGTCACTTTGGAGTGGACGACCGCCTTGGAGAGTCAGCAGGACCGGTTCTTCCCTGACTTCATAACTATCGCTCAGGGAGACACTGTTAACCTTCTATTCATGACCAATGACACTGCCGATGGTCACACGTTTACCATCGTGCTCCCCACGAGCAGGCCCGGGTACTTTCTCAACGACGCGATCTTCACAACACAGCCCAATGGATGCAGCGACCAGAACGGAACTCCCAAATCATGCAACACCGTAGGCGTTGGGGGCTTCAATGAAACGTCAACTGGGACCTTCCAGGTCATGACTTCCGGAACCTTCAGATACTGGTGCCAGTACCATCAGAAAATCGGAATGTACGGCTGGCTCATCGTCCTACCGAACAAAGGCTTCAACGGATAACACGTAGTCAAATCGTGTCCTCTGATGGCTCTACGGCTCCCTCTTTTTTCTAGAAACTCTTCTCCGGCCCCATTTTTCCGTCCATGAACTGCTTGTCTTTGTAGAGTACTTGACCTCTTTTGCCCACGATTTTCTTGTAAAAGAAAACTGAGTGTTGGACACGAAAGCTCTGTTGCTCATTCCTCGACGTGTCAACTACTCTCTGGGGCCTTGACATTGGATCCATCTACGGCATTCTCGCCCTGTTTACGAACCTGCTCGCGAAAGAAGAGAGGAAACTCGTCGCCCCCTTGACGCTTGCAGGCTACAGGCGGGAGAGGAATCTAGAACTCACTGCTGCGACAGCATTCTTCATCTCAGCTATCCCTCTCTTCTGGAGGCCAGCACCTCTGGTCGGCGCCTCACGGTTCTACTTCTGGATCGCTCCCTTTATCGTCCGACGGGGATTGGCTGTTGAGCAGAATAAGGTCCAGGCTCTGAGGATTGGCCTCCGGCCCCACCCCTGATTCCGGAACTTGCCTTCATCAATGCGCTCGTCGTCTAATTGATCGTAATCAGAGAAATGGGACGTTGGCCCTAGCTCGGTTCATCTTGGGTGGTCTGGTCTTCGAAAATCGTTTCGTATGCAAGTCGATGGAACCAGTGCGGTCCAGCTTCCTCTTCCGGGGCGAAACGTCCGCGTGGCGCATAGCCTGATCTTGCTCCCTTGCTCACGAGGCTTATCGCTTCAACATCTTCATCGTCTACTTGTTCGCTAAGCCATGTCTTGTTTCGCTGGTGGAACTTTTCCTCATTAATCGCGTACTGGTACCAGTGGAACTGGGTCTTGTCGGGTTGTCCGGGGATTGGGCTGTAGATGTTCACGGATAGGCCCCACGGGTAGAAGTTGAGTGTGAGGTTTGGAAAGACAAACCACCATAATGCGAAGACTCGTCGGTCAAGGTTTTTCGGGTCTTGGAACCGAGGAGCGAGGAGTCGGCGGTCGAAGCCGTATTCTGGGTGGCGGGCGTAGACCCACTGAAGGCTACTGTACTTGTAGAGTTCTGTCTTGTAAGTGGACTGGTCGATGGCATCTGCCAGTCCCCCGGGTCCCTTGTGGACGAACCTGATGTGATAGTTCCACACGTGCTGCTTCCAGTTCCCTTCAACAATGCGAACCTCGGCGTCGAGACGATGTCTCCTGAGACTGGATAGGTTGATACCAGGAATTGACTGCTGAACGTTCTGCACGAACTCGTGAAAAGGTGCCAGTGGATGGTCAAGGGCTGTGAAGATGAAAGGCCCCCACTCGGCGACCTGAAGAGCTCTGAGGTGGTCTGATTCTCGCGGAAAGTTTTCCAAGCCCCCAAAGCCCGCCTGCGAAAGGAATCTTCCCTCAACGTCGAACTGGCGTCCGTGCTGGGGACAAACTATCGCTCCACCTGTAGTGGGTGAATCTACGAGTGGGTGCCAGGCGTGGGTGCAGACGTTGGGAAAACAGTAAAGCTGGCCCCTCTGGCCGCGTTGAAGGAAGAACGGCTTGCCCAACAGGCTGAACGGGGAACGCGATCCGGATGACTTTAGAAACCCGGTGAATGAGGTTGAATCTTTCCCGGAGATGTCTTGCTCAGGGACGAGAAGCCAGGTTTTAGCAAAGATAGTCCGGAGTTCCAGCTCGAGAAACTCCCCGTCAGTGAAGGCGGAAGCAGGAAGCGACTCAGCCTTGCGAATATCGGGCTCTACGAGGAAATCTTTGGCCGAAAGGTTCTCTCTCATTGAACTCGACGCGGTCTTTCTTGGAATACGCCGTTCCATGTCTTCTTAAATACGCAACGGCCCCTGAAGAAGAATTTGGAGATGTTCCAAGGTCATGGGAGTGGATGAAAATCTTCGATTCATGAAAACGCTGGATGACGCGTGGAATGCTAAGGATTGGGACACTTTCAAGAAGCGTCATGCTGAGAACGTCGCAGTCTACTGGCCGGGCCAACCCGAACCAACAAGAGGACGACATGCTCATCATGAGGAAGCCGTTACCTTCTTCAAAGCCTTCGACAACCACATCGACAACAATCCGTACAAGATCCTGTTCGGCTCCGGCGAATACACTTGCTCAGTGGCCAGATGGACAGGAGCCAACATAGGATCCTTCACAGGCCTCGACGGACGCACGATTCCGGCCACGAACAAAAAATTCGAGCTAGAGTTCTGCACCGTCGCTCAATGGAAGAACGGAGAGATTGTCGAGGAGAAACTTTTCTATGACCTGGTCGGGCTACTGAAACAGCTTGGGCTAACACTAACCGGCAGAACCCAAACAGCGGAAGTAGCGGCCACCTAGAAGAAGCTCCCTGCTAAGCACTCGCACTCTCTCCTCTCTCTTTCCAGTATTCTTCGAAATAGCTTTGCTCTGGAAGAGCTCATTCTGTTGCAACTAGTTTAGGTGCTGTGTCTAGGAGGAAGCTTCGCCCCCTGCCGTCCTTGTCCAGGTTCGGATTGTAAGCCGTGAGATCAATGGCATTGATCTTTCCGGTTTTGTGTAGTTCCCGGAAGACCGTTAGAATGTCATAGTCTGTTAGGCCGCCTGGCTCTGGAAAGTCGACGCTGGACATGACAGATGGGTCGAACACGTCCACGTCCAGATGGGCGATAATCCAATCGCAAGAATCGTTCACGTGCTTGGCGGTTTGACGGGCGACTTTTCCTATGCCATCCTTCTTGACTTGTTTGGCGGTGATGAGTTTGACGTTGCTCTCGAGGGCCTTGTCTTCGCCGGGGTCGAGGCTGCGCGAGCCGATGTGGACGACGCGTTCCGGGTCTAGGAGGGGGCGTGCTGCTTCAAGCTCGCTGGTGAGTCTGGGGCCGCGGCCGCAGGCCATTGCGAGGCACATTCCACCTATGAAGCCGGAGTCGGTGGTCTCGGGGGTGTTGTAGTCGCCGTGGGCGTCCATCCAGACAATTCCAGGACGCCCCTTGTGAACGCTTTTGAGGGCGGCTGTGCTTCCGACAATGAACGAGCATTCGCCGCCGAGGAGGAACGTCAACCTGGTCCCATCGATACCCTTGACCAACTTCTCCCGAATCTTCCGAGTCCCTTCCAGAAACTCGTCAAAGTTGTGAAGGGTCTTGGAACCAGGGTCCGCTTCTATGCGAGGGCAATCAACATCTCCTAGGTCGACCAAGTTTGGGTCTGCAGACCTTAGTCTGCTGAGGATTCCGGCGCTCCGGAGGCTTGTCACAGCCTCGCTCATGCCTCTGTACTTTGCAAGTGTATAGATTGGGATTCCGACGAACGAGAGCTTCAAATGTCAACCTTCGACAGGTGGATGAGACTTCTAAAAGAAATCGTCTCGGATTCTATCAGAGGTGAGCTTGGTTAGAGATGGCACTCCTCAAAAACGCGCCCCGGAGACGAGGATTCAGACCTGTCCACCTATACTGGTGTTTTCCTCTTTCTCAGAATTATCAATACAGCGAGACTCATTATGATTGCGGTGATTCCTAGCATGGCATAGTAGAAGAGTGAAGGTGAAACGCCGAAGATTGTTGGGGTTTGAACCTCGGTCGGCGATGATGGGGCGTTCACCGTGACCGTCGACGTTGCCTGGCTTCTAGCGCCTGCATTGTCGGATGCTGTGATGCTTATGGTGAAAGAGCCTGCGGAGGCGTAAGTGTGCATGTCGGAGGTAGTGCTGCTGCCTAGACTATCGATTGTCGTTCCATCCCCCCAGTTGATGCTGATAGAGGAAACGGTGCCATCAGGGTCCCTCGCAGAGAAGAGGACAGTTACACTGTTGCCCGCAACGACCGGATTCGGTGAAACGCTAACACTGCTCATCGAAGGAGGTAGATTCTTGATAACCTTAACCAACGTCTGCGATCCGAAAGAACCGCTGTTGTCCATCGCATTCACAAGAATTGTGAAGGTTTGAGTTTGCGAATTACCTGTGTTGGCATACGTGTGGGTGGCGTATGTTGTTATTGTCGGCCCATTAGGAGGAGCGAGGGTAGACTGATAGACTCCCACGACCTGAGAGATGGGGAGGCCACAGCCCACATTCCAAGGATCATCAGCAGAATTGGCGTCACCTTTCGTATAGAATCCTACTTGGGAACAGCCTGACTGCGCACCCGCGGGCATCACGCTGACGACACGGTGGATCACAAGGTAGTTCGGGTCTGCGGATCCTGTTGGTCTGAATGCGATGATGGTCCCTTGGGCGATCATGGCGGGGTCTTCCCATCTGACTAGTATGATTGCCCCTAGCGGGAGGACACAATTAGTAGCGGGACACATGCTATTAGAGGAAATTGTGAGAATCAGGTCTGGTTTTGAGTCGTCACCCCAGTCGACTCTTACCGCCGAAATTGTTCCATCTGAGTCTGAAGCGGTGAAGTTCAACTGGACGGGCTGGCCTGTGTTTTGAGGACTTGGCGATAGCCCGGTTATTGTAACTGTGGGCGGTCTGTCGTTCACAATTTCGTCCGCAACGGCGAATCCTTGTCCTCCGGTGTTGGTCACCGTCACGTTTATCGTGAATGATCGAGACGGGGTGTCGCCAGTACTTAGATAGATGTGGCTGTCAACCCTTGCCCCTGTGCTGGGACGGGTTGTCGTTCCATCCCCCCAGTTAACGGCAATCTCACTGACTGGGCTGGTGCTGTTCACGGCGAACCCTAGTGTTACCGTTTCTCCTGTGCTAGCTGAGCTAGGAGTGAGACTTGTGATGGCCACGCTGGGGGAAAGGTTGCCTGCATAGATCTTTACATCGTCCAGCCAGAATGTCTCTGATTTGACTGTCGACCCATCTTGCAGCACTAATCCTTCAAACATCACAAGAGTGAAAAGATGCTTGAGAGGGAGACCGAGTCTCATCCAGTCCGCCCGCAGGTTCCGACTGAAATGGTACCACTGGCCCGGCTGGTAACCGTGGAACAGAAACGACCCGATACCTGTCTGGTTCACAAAGGTGAGGGAAGGGTCAGGGTTAAACGCGTAGTCCAGCTCGGCAGTGGACTCGGCTCCGAAGACCCTGATGTCGAAACCTGCCATCCCGCTCTGATTGTCATAGGGCTGAAGCTTGAACCAAAAACTGAACCCATCCGGGCTATCCATGAGGTCTGTAAAATTAACCGGGTCGGCCACAAACTGGCGAAACTGGGTAAAACCTACATTACGGGTCCCGTTGGTGGGAAGGCAATACGTCTGGGTTATCGGTCCAGAATAGACCTTCGAAGAATAGCCACCGTCAGTATAGGTTGTCGAGTCAAGGGTTGCTGTAGCGTTTCCCACTCCTTCGCAGATCTCAAAGTTCCAGTTTAGGGGAATCCCCTGCCCGTCAACACCGTTCTCAAAGCTGGGATTCATGATAAGATTCGTCGGAGATGTTGACGCTCTGACGGGAGCCGTGTTGACTGGACAGACTCCGAGAGTGAGCAGCAAAAGAACCGGTATGGTTGACAGTGCCCTTACTCGCAGACTTATGGTGAACGTCCTCCGGCTCTACACCCAACTAGGGCAGTCCGCGCTAAATACTGTTCGCATTCCGGAGCAATATCGAGAAACATGGAGGTTCTCTACGGGTGCAAGTCGTCAGAGCCCTAGTCTACGATGACTGGACCGAAGTACGATCGTTCTCTTGACTAGGATCAGAGTCAGGTCTGCGAGACAGCGGCACCAAAGACTGCCCACTCTGCTGCCGTGAACGCAAGCCGAAGCTTATGGCGTGGCGGGTGGTGGCAGTGCTGGTTTTTGATTGAAGTCAAAACAGTCCGACATTTCGTCAGCGTTCCGGTCGCGATTGTTTAGAGGGGATAGATTGAAAACTGATTCGCAGAACTTGACGACGCTGACATGTGAGTGCAGCATCTTAGAGATGTAGCCTTGATTCGCATAAGGACTCATCACTATGCACCCGACGCGTGAGCCGTACCGGAACTGTGTTCCTTTGTAGCTTGGTTGAGGGTCCAGTCGCATCCATGTTTCCACATTGGGTGGGCTGACGTGGTCATACCAGCCTCCCCAGTCATCCCAGGTGATGAACACCACGGAGGTAGGCCAGAGGCCCCCTTTGAC
>Ga0209236_1001497_pt1 | contig 14077 bp, 13 predicted proteins | sample GraSoi013_1_40cm_FD_185819 | JGI IMG/M metagenome (GOLD analysis project Ga0209236, IMG submission 185819) | Grasslands soil microbial communities from the Angelo Coastal Reserve, California, USA - Sample 09_27_2013_1_40cm (SPAdes) (version 2) | ecosystem: Environmental > Terrestrial > Soil >... | reverse complement strand
TCTTCAAGCTGAAGGATCATCGTATTTCACAAGAGGGCGTGATTACCATCAAGGCCCAGCAGTATCGGAGCCAGGAGCAGAATCGAGAGGAGGCCCTCACTCGACTCCGAGCGCTCATTCAGAGCATCGCCAGCCCACGCAAGAAACGCAAAGCGACGAAGCCGACACAAGGTTCGCAACGAAGACGGTTGGAGAGTAAGACGAAGCGAGGGCGGCTGAAAGCGTTGAGAGGAACGCTCGATTAAGAGGCGCCCTCTTCCATTTTATCCATGCGGAGAGTAGACTGTTGACATGCCGAAAGCGCCACGACAACTGCTGAAGGACGCGCTTCAGCTCCCGGACGATCAGCGCGCTGGGCTGGTCGTCGAATTGCTCGACAGCCTCGAACCCGCTGTTCCCAGCGAAGGACGCAGCGAGGCGGAGTGGATTGTGGAAGTGCAACGACGCGCACGCGCCGCGATTGCCGGTCAGCCGGGAACCCCGTGGGATCAGGCGCTGGCGCAGGTCACGGATCGCCTCACCCATAAGTGAAGCCCGTTCGGCTCGCGCCCGAGGTGGTTAGGGGGCTAGCGGCGAAATTCCTCGACGAGTTCGAACGCACGCTGGTGTTGATTGCCTCTCGACCCTCGTCGTTTCCCCGTCTTCTTGATATGCCTCCGGATCTCTCTATTCGTCGGGCTCTGCTCCCGCGTTTCCCATACGCCCTGGTTTTTATGGAACTCGGTGGCGAGGTCCGCGTTCTCGCTGTTGCGCACGTCAAGCGGCAGCCGGGCTATTGGCTTAATCGAGTCCAAGACTAGCGCTGCATAAGCAGCAATGAGACCCTTCGCTGCGCTCAGGGTGACAGAGGCAGGGCTTTACTTGTGGGGCCGCCGGCGGGGACGCGCTGCAGTAAGATCGAACCCACCACAAAAAACAGTCCGATCGTCAAGAGCGCGACCCGCTGGTTGCCCAGCAGCGTCGCGGAAACCAGGCCAAAGACGATCGGCCCCAGGATCGCGCCGGTCTTGCCCACCAGCGCGTAGAAGCCGAAGAACTCCGCCTCGCGCCCGGGCGGGATGAGAAGAGCCATGAAGGTGCGGCTGGCGGCCTGGATGGCGCCAAGGCCGGTCCCGGCCAGGACCGCGATGACCCAGAAGTGCCACTTCGTCTCCACGAAATAGGCGAGCACGGTCACCGCCGTCCACTGGACGAGCATGACCGCGATCACGAACTTCGGCCCGCGGCTGTCCGTCGCCCATGCCCACGCCGCCGATCCCGCCAAGGCCGTGATCTGGATCACCATAAACAGGAGGATGATCTCGGTCATGGAGAAGCCGAGCGTCTTCGCTGCGAATACCGCCGCGAAGGCGATCACCGTGTTCACGCCGTCCTCGTAGATCAGGTATGCCAGGAGGAACCGGCGCAGCGGCGTCCGCTCAGGCCGCGTCACGATCTCGCGCAAGGTGGCCAGGGTTTGGCGTAGGCCTCGGGATACGGCCTCTCTGAGCGGCATAGGGTGGTGTGAGTCGGCGGGCAAGATGACAAAGGCGGGGATCGAGAACAGGCCGAACAGAAGGGCGGCGGCAAGGAAGCATCCCCAGTAGGCCTGTGCGGCGGCGAAGGGCCAGGCGGCCAGGAAGGCGGCCACCGAGCCGGCGTAGCCGACCGCGAAGCCCGCAGCGGACACCCGGCCGAGCTGCTCGGTGAGCGCGATGCGGGGCAGGTACGAGTTGTAGTAGACGAAGGCCACTTCGAACGCGACGATGCCGACAACGGCGAGCGCAAATCCCCAGAGGACCATGCCCGGCCTCACGGTGGCGAGCAGCGCGGTCGCGGCCACTGAGACCAGCGTGAACCCCACGAGAAACGGCTTGCGGACCCCGGCGTGATCGGCGATGCCACCGAAGAAGGGCGAGGTCAGGGCGACGAGGCCCATCGAGACGGAGACGGCGAGCCCCCACCAGAAATCCCCCAGTCCCTGTTCGTTGCCGACGACCGTGTTGGCGTAGTAGGCGGGGAAGACGGTCGCGTAAACGATGGCGGAAAAAGCGGAGTTGGCGAAGTCGTAGAGCGTCCACGCAACGATCGTGCGGCGCGATGATCCCGTCACGGCGGGCAGAGGATAGCACAGGGCCGAGTGGTTGGCCATGGCTTCGTGGCAGCCATCTTGCTTGCCGAAAAAAATGCCGAACGAGATACGAACATAGGGCTTGACACCTCTGAGCCCTTCTGTTAGTAAGGCGACGCCATCCTTAGCGGGCAGGTCACGGACCTGCAAGTTGAAGGCGCGATCGGTCCCTTAACGGCAGAGAGCAAGGAAAGCCGATTGCGCTTTTTTAATGTCTCGGGAACGGCGGAAGAATCCACAGCCCACACACCATCAGGAGGGAGCGCGATGGCAAAAGCGATGACGAAATCACAGGTTACCGGACATCTCGCCGAGAAGATCGGCGTCACCAAGAAGGCGGCGGGAGAACTGCTGGAGCATCTGACGGCCCTCGCCTACAAGGAGGCCAAGAATACCTTCACCTTGCCCGGCCTGGGCAAGCTGGTCTTGGTGAACCGGAAGGCGCGGATGGGCCGCAATCCGCAAACCGGCGAGCCCATCAAGATCCCGGCCAAGCGGGTCGTGAAGTTCCGGGTGGCGAAAGCCTGCAAGGTCGCGGTGCTCGGGAAGTAGGCGCGCGGGCTTGTATGGAGCACGTCGAGCGATGAGGGAGTCCGGATGAGCTGAACGGGTCTGGCCGGCGAAGGGGAAACGTGGTGCTTTTGCCTTTTGCAGGATCGACGGTTATGGTATTGTTGCTGGTGCCGCGGTTCTCCTGCCGGCGGCCTTGTCGAACACCGGGGGACGCATGCCCGACAGCAAAAAATCCGAGACCCTCCGCTTTCTCTACACCTTCCAATTCCCGGACAACACGGAGAGGCAATTTGAAATCCGGCTGAACGCCAAGACATTGGAGTTGGTCAACAAGAAAGACCTGCCCAAACCCGCCTGGACGAAGCTGAAATACAAACAGTGCGAACACTGCCCGCTCGGCGACGAGCACGAGTATTGTCCGGTGGCGGTGAACCTCTCGGCGCTGGTGGAGTCTTTTAAAGACTCCATCTCCTATGAGAGCACAAACGTCCGCGTCCAGACGAACGAGCGGATTTTCGAAAAGATGACGACCGTGCAGAAGGGCCTCAGTTCGATCGTCGGGATCTATATGGTGACGAGTGACTGCCCGGTAATGGACAAGCTGCGCCCGATGGTGCGGTTCCACCTGCCGTTCGGTTCGATAGAAGAGACCGTGTACCGGGCCGTGTCGATGTATTTGACGGCGCAATACCTCCTGATGAGGCAGGGGAAAACGCCGGATTGGAACTTGACGAAGCTGGTCGAGATTTACAGAGCTGTCAACGACGTGAACCGGGGCATCTCCAATCGGTTAGCCAGCGCCTCGGAAGAGGATGCCAACACGAATGCGGTGGTGATTCTCTCCGCGTACGCCGAGATGATTCCGTTTTCGATCGAGCGTCACCTCGCGGAACTCGAGTACATCTTCAGCGAATACACCAAGTTCGAGTAGCGCGTCTGCGCCTCGAGGTGGTCGAGGAGGCCATCCATGCAGACGGATTTAACCCGCCGTTCCTACGGACGCTTGCCCATCCTGATCCTGCTGATGACCCTGGTGATCCTCATCATCGGGGCCGTCGCCCTCCACTATGTCGAGAACCGCCTGGTGGCCACCACGGGCGAGAGCCTGGCGCTGGCCGCCGCCGACATTGCGGACATGCTCGACCGGTTGCTGTTCGAACGGTACAGTGACATCCCGATGATGGCGCGCGCGCGGGTGTTCCAGGGGCGCGACCGCGCCGCCATGACGGACTACCTCAACTGGGTGCAGAAGAACTACCGAGTCTATCGTTGGTTGGGAGTGCTCGACGCGTCCGGTCGGATCATTGCCGCGACGAGTCCGGCCAGTGTCGGGAGGAATTTGAGCCGCACCTCCTTGTTCCGGAACGTGCGCGATCATGGCATGGTCCATATTCAGGATGTGGAGGTGTCTGAAGAAGCCGGTGGGATTCCGGTCATCGGATTCGCCGGTCCGATTCGGGACGAGAAGGGGGGCTTCCGGGGGGCCGTCCTTTCCCAGGTCACTCTGTCCAGCGTGGAGGATGTCGCCACGGCAGCGATCCGCACCTTTCAGGTGCAGCGCGGACCGACAGGGAAGATCGAGTATCAGATCATGACCCGGGACGGGGACCTGCTTGTGGACTCACTCATGCACCAAGAGATGCAAGTGAACCTCAAGCTCATGGCCCTGCCCTCGGCGCTGCTGAGCGCGTCGGCGCTGCCTGGGTATATCGAGGAACAGCACGTGCGCCGGAAGGTACCGGTCGTCACTGGCTACTCGGGGACCGAAGGATACGGCGATTTTACCGGCTTACACTGGGCAGTCCTCGTGCGTATGGACCGGAGCGACATCCTCGCTCCTATTCGGGCGGTCTTGCAGAATCTGGCTCTGGCAGGGGCTCTAATCGTGCTGCCGCTGCTGGGCTTTCTCCTCTGGACGTCGGGACGACTCCAGGCTGAGTACCAGCGTGCGTTGGAGGAAAGTGCCCGCGCCATGGCCGCTGAGACCAGTCTGCGATTGCGCGATCGTGCGATCGCCGAGACCAGTAACGGCGTGCTGATCATCGACCCCCACCAGCCCGACAATCCCATCATCTACGCGAATCCGGCGTTCGAGCGCATCACGGGGTATCGCATGGACGAAGTGCTCGGGCGCAACTGCCGGTTTCTCCAGGGACCCGACACCGATTCGGCGACGGTGGCCGTCATGCGGCAGGCCATCGCGGAGCAACGGGATTGCCAAGTGATCATTCGGAATTACCGCAAGGACGGCACATCGTTCTGGAACGAGTTGACGGTCTCCCCCGTGCACGACGACAGTGGACAGGTGACGCATTTCGTCGGAGTGCTTGCCGACATTACGGCGCGGAAAGAGGCCGAGGAGGCGATCGAACGACTCAGCCGCCAGAACGAATTGATCCTGAACGCGGCGGGTGAAGGGATCTATGGGCTGGACCTGCAGGGCAAGACCACGTTTGTGAATCCGGCTGCGGCGAGAATGCTCGGATGGAGGGTCGCGGAGCTCATCGGCCAGCCCATGCATCCGATCCTGCATCACACGAAGCCGGATGGGACCCCCTATCCCGAGGAGGAGTGCCCGATCTATGCCTCGTTCAACGACAGCGTGGTCCATCGAGTGGCTGACGAAGTGTTTTGGCGGAGGGATGGGACCAGCTTTCCCGTCGAGTACGTCAGCACGCCCATCCGGGAACGTGGCGAAGTCGTCGGCGCCGTCGTCGTGTTCATCGACACGACGCTGCGCAAGGAGGAGGAAGAGCGGCGGATGCAGGTGGAGAAATTGGCCGCTCTGGGCCAGGTGGCCGCCGGCGTGGCGCACGAAATCAACAACCCCTTGGCGGGCATCAAGAACACGTTCCTCTTGCTGAAAGATACCATTGCCCCCGGCCATCCGTATTCCCAGTATGTGAGCATGATCGATCGGGAGATCCAGCGGATCAGCGACATCGTGGGTCAAATGTACCAACTGTACCGGCCCGATCCGGCGGAACCCCATCCCATCGACCTCGAAGCGTTCCTTCGGGATGTCTCGCAGATCATGGCAGGCTTGTTGCGGCAGCACCGATTGAGTCTCACCACAGAGATCACGCCCGGTCTGCCCCAGGTCCGGCTTCCGCAGCGTGACCTCACCCAGGTTCTGTGTAACCTGATCCGGAACGCCATCGAGGCATCGCGGCCGGCCAGTGATATCCGTATCTCGGTGACGCATGACGAGGAAAGTGTGTCGATCGCGGTAGCGGATCGCGGCCACGGCATTCCTGCTGAGGTGTTACCGCACATCTTCGACCCGTTCTTTACCACCAAGATGGGGAGCACCCAGGGAGGCATGGGCCTCGGCCTCTCGGTTTCTCGAAGCCTCGTCCAGGCGATGGGGGGACGGATCGAAGTGCAGACCGCGGTCGGCCGCGGCGCGACCTTCATGGTGGTCCTCCCTTGCCATGCGGCGATCGTCTCCCCACGCGTCCGACCCGAAAGGGAGCAGCCTCATCATGTCTGACGTGGCGCGGATCCTGATCGCCGATGATGAAGAGACGTTCCTGCAGTCGATGGGCGCCCTCTTGCGCCGGGAAGGGTATGCCTGTGATTGCGTGCGGGATGCCGGGGAGGCGGCCGCCGCCCTGGAGAAGGTAGCGTACGATCTCCTGATCACCGATATCTACATGCCGGGGAATGCGGAGTTGGAGTTCCTCCACGACCTGCAAAGCCGCGGTGCCATTATTCCCGTGATCGTGGTCACCGGCTACCCGTCCGTGCCCACCGCCGTGGAGTCGCTGCGTCTGTCTGTCGTGGATTATCTCATCAAGCCGGTGGACTTCCCCGTGGTCCTGCATTGCGTCAGCCGAGCCATCGATAAAGGGCGGGTGCTCCGCTCGCTGCACAAGACCCAGGAGCAGATGCGCGAGTGGGTCAAGACGATGGAGGATCTGGAGCGGTCGCTGAACGTATCTGGCACCAAGGGGGGAGAGACCAAGCTGGCTTGGGCCATCGATAACTATCTGGATCAGATGGTGGGGCACATCACGCAGATCGCGGCGAGCCTCAAGATGACGATCGACACCCTGCGGAAGGATTATGCCGGTCAGACGACGGATGTGTGTGCGCTCATCCGGTGCCCCCGGTTAGAGGCGTACGAAACAGCCCTGCGCGGGACGATCGAGGTTCTCCGGAAGACCAAGAACGCGTTCAAGTCAAAGGAGCTGGCCGCGCTACGCGAAAGGCTGGAGGAGTTCCTGAAGCAGGACCACCGCTGACAGAATCGGGCCTGGGACCAGCGCCCGCAGGCCCCTCTATGGGTATCGGGCTTCGATGGTGCTCCGCAGACCCCCGCGGGCGGCGAAGTCGCCGATGACCCGCGCGTGGACCGGCCGACAGACGGCCACAAGGTCTTTCAAGATCCGGTTCACGGCGTTCTCGTAGAAGATGCCGAGGTCGCGGAAGGCGTGGATGTACAGTTTCAGGGACTTCAACTCCACGCACAGCTTGTCCGGCACGTAGATGATGCGGATCGTGCCAAAGTCGGGCAGCCCGGTCTTGGGGCAGATCGCCGTGTATTCCGGCACCTCGATGGTGATCTCGTACCCCTTGAACTGGTTTAGCCACGTCTCGATGACCGGCAGCTTGGCCTCCAGCCCGCTGCGGGCATGCGCCTCCGTGTAGTCGGGCGTCTTCTTTTTCATACTTGGGTCATCCACTCGGTGTGGCCCAGTTTCTCCAACTCGAAGTACAGGACCACCCAGGGACACATCATTTCGGGAAAGACCTCGCAGTAGCCCCCCTTGCGCACGCCGCCGCACGGGCCGTGACTCATGAACTTGGGACATTCGGCCTTCTCGCCCGCGCCCGGGATCGGCGGGCGGTTGTGGATGCCTCCCGGAGCGCCGACGGGTGGCGGCCCTGGCTGGATCAGGTGAGGGGGCTTGTTGGGTTCATCCGCCATCAGTGCGCGTCCAAGAAACCGGCGATCTCGGTGAGCCGGAGCCTGGCCACGGCGATCTCGGGGGCGTACACCACCTCGTCCGCCGCCCAGATGATCGTTCCCCGGCTCTTGCTGGTGATGCCCACGATGTTCTGCAAGACCTGGTGAATGTTGTCGTTGATGCGCAGGACATTGGCCTTGATGGGCGCCGCCAGTTTGCCGTCCTTGATCATGTAGGAGTCGCCCACCACCGTCGCGGTGAAATCGCCGGTGCGCAGGCCGTTGATGGGATACGTATACCATATCCGGCCGATGTACACCCCGTTTTGCACCTGCCGCAGGAGGTCCTCGCGGGTTTTCTTGTCCGGCCCTTCGATGAAGACATTGGTGGGCGCGACCGAGGGGGCAATGTCGAACCGGCGTCCCCCGCCTCCCGCGAAGCGGAAGCCATTGCGCGGCACCAGGGCGCCGGGACAGTCCTCCGGGGGGACGCCAAGCTTCTCCTTCGCGGCAGGGTCGCGCAGCATCCGCTCTGTCTCGTAGAAACTCGACAGGAGCCCGACCAGCTTCCCGTCTGCGATGAGGTCGGTCCGCCCGGTCGGGAGGCCTTCGCAGGTGATGCCCTTGCTGCCCATGTGACCCGGGAGCGCCCCGTGGTCATAAATGGTGAGGTCGTGATGCGCGACCTGCCGGCCAAGTTTCCCGTGGAAGGCTGAGCTGCAGTCGTAGAAGCTGGCGACGGTGAGACTCGGCAGGATCAGGTTGCTCATCAGCTCCGTCACCGGTTGGGGACCCAGGACTACCGCATACGCCCCGTCCTTGATGCGGACCCCGCCGACGGCGGACAGGGCATTGCGCGCGGCCTCGGCGCCGGCGTCTCCCCGCAGGGCGCTCAGGCGCGTGTGGCAGCCGGACCCGGTCCCTTTTGCGCCTTCCCGTTCGACCATGGCGGTGATGAACGAAGCGATCAGGGTCGACTCGTCGGTTTGCACTTTAGGGAGACGGGTCGAGCCCATCGCCATCCGTTCCAGCAGGACGGTGACGTCGCCTCCGACGATGAATCCCAGCTCGCGTAGCTTGGGCCCGGTCTGGGCCGACGCACTCAGCGAACCGGCCTTGGCGAATTCGTCCAGCGCGCGGGTGAGGACGCGCCATCCAGCCTGCACGAGATCGGTGTCCGTCAAGGTCATGGCGCTCGGGTCGTGGTATTTGGTCAGCGTCCGGCGTTCAGGGGACGGACGTGGCAGGGTTGTGAAGTCGGGGTCATGGACCGCGCTCCGCCTGGCCTTCTCCAGCGCCGCCTTGACGCCGTTGAGCGAGAGGTCTCCGGCTTCGCTGCCGAGCCCGATGCGTGGGCCCCTGGGATCCTGGAAGACGGCCCGCACGCCAAGTCCGTGGGAGGAGGTGGACTTCGGTTCCTCGACGCCGTTGCACGGAATGTGCGAGGTGTAGTTGACGCGCGCAGTCAAGCCGGCATTGCTGGCCACAAACACCTCCGCTTCCTGGATGTCCTTCTGGCGGCGCAGGTAGCGCAGCCCTTGCTCGGCCGTGCGCTTCAGTGTGGGCAAGCTGACCATGTGCGGTGACGCTACGCGGGCCCGGTCAGGTGGGCGCGGCTGCGGAGCGTCGGCCCGCCGTTCCCGAGCCGCCGGCCCTGCATGGGCTGGCCTTTTCCGCAGTTGGGGATGGGGAAGAGGCGGAAGTCCCGGCCCGCGGCGTCCACCTTCATCAGGAAGGTCTTGGTGTCCGCCATGATGCCGCCGCCCCGGTACAGTCGTCCGATCTGGCCGTTGTGGATCTCGTAAACCTTCTGAGCAGAGATCCGGAAATTTTCCCGTGATTCCGCGATGGAGGGAATCCGGTGCCCCACGACGTAGTACCCTTTGTCGACCTCGTGGATGATGTCCTCAGGCGCGCGCGCGCCGGCTGCAAACACGGTGGTGGACATGCGGACGAGCGGCACGAGATGCGCTTCCGTGGCCAGGCAGGATCCGTTCGGCGGGACGTTGAGAATGGCCGCGGTCTGGCGGCTGTTCATAAAGCCTTTGAAGATTCCCTTCTCGATGTGCGCGACCTTCCGGCCTAGCGTCCCTTCGTGGTCGTATTTGTAATGGCCGAAGCCCGGCAGCGACGGGTCCGAGTAGGCAGTGACGAACGCAGACGCGACCGTCTTGCCGACCATCGTGTCGTTGAGCATGCGCAGCAACCAGCTTCGCCCCGCGTAGGCGGTCTCCATCTTCAGCGCGCGATCCAGTTCGGTGGGGTGGCCGATGATCTCGTGGGCAAGGAGGGCGTTGAAGTGGGGATCGGTGACCACCACGACGTCTTTGTCCGAACTGCGGAGCGGCGGCGCGTGGGCCAGCTTGACGGCGTCGCGCGCCAGATTGGTGGAGAAGGTGAGCAGATCGAGGTTGCGGATGTGCTCTTCGACGACGCCTTCGGTGATGACCTCCCACCCGCGCTGATGACCGATGTCGTCGGCCAGCTCCTGGTCGCCGGTCTCGCTCACGGCGACCACGCAGGCTGTACCCTTGGTCAACGCGAACGACTGATCGATGCAGGCGCCCTCGGAGCTGGCGAAGAGGTCGCGCGTGATCAGCGTCACGGCGCTGACGGCGTTGTATTTGAGCTGCTCGTCCACGTCCCGGACGGCGCGCGAGACTTCGGTGACGTAGTGGACCATGTCGTCAAGGCGGACCTGCCGGGGGTCAAGGGAGTATTCGGCCTTGACCGTGTCGCGGTGCACCTCGACCGAAGCCAAGCGAGTGTCGGACAGGGCTTCACCGAGATCCTTGTATTTGGCGCGAGTGCGGGCTTTTTCGCGGGCGTTGGCGAGGGCGCGCTCGTAGGCGTGCTTCAGACCGCTCGCCAGGGTTTTGGCCAGTTGAGGCAGGTCGGCCTTGCCCAGCATCTGACCGAAATACCCCGGGGCGATGGCGCCGTCGCCGGCCAGCACCCGGATGCCGCAGGCGAATTGGCTGTCTTCGCTGGCATACTTGGACGTCCCGTTCTCCGCTCCCGCGTGCTTTTCTTCGGTCACCTCGATCCGGAGGTCCGCATACCGACACAACTTATGCGTAGCCGGCGCCTCGGTCGTCAACTCGACGGCGGTGTTCTTGATGGCTTCCACCAGGTCGGTGGTGATGAATTTCGGGATGGTCGACATCAGGTGTACAGTCTCATCGTTGGGACGGTCTACTCCATGTGATTAGGGTCTATCACTGAGCCCTTGACCGTAAATTATAGTGAACCCACGTCAGTCGTCGCAAGAGAAACTGGGGGTTTTCTGCGTTCTTGGTCAAAAGAAGTGGGTGGCCGGAAGATTTCTTCCATATTTTCCTGTACTTGCCTCAATAGGACCAAAGGACTAGCGCTGGGATCAGGAGTAGGCCTTCGTGAAGAGAGAGACTAGGTCTTCTTTGTGGTTGCAACAACGACGCCGTTGTCATATTGTTGGAAGCTGCGGAGGAGGGCCAAGCCAACGCGTGGCGGCGGATTTTCGCATTGACATCAATCGCAGGGGTTTGCTAAGCTTCGAACATTCACGTCGGCCTTGGCCGGTCCAACTTAATACCTTGTAAGTAAAGGAGAAAATCCCTTATCACCGACGAGTAGCCAAGCTCGCGTTCAGGTCGAACGAAGGAGGGTGGTCGCATGAGTCTCGATTACGTCAAGTTTTCCCCTGGGTTTGACAAGTTCATGCCCAAGGAATATCGCGATATGGTGGAGCACGGTCCCTTCGGCAAGAAGGTGACCGTCTCGCAGATGGGATCGTTCAAAGAGATTCTGGAAGAGCATCCTATGTGTGCGGGGTGCGCGATGACCCTGTTCATCCGGCTGGCCATGATCGCCTTCCCCAACCCAGAGGACACCATCACGGTGGGCACGGCCGGCTGCGGGCGTTTGGCCATCTCCCAGGCGGCCATCCCCTTCGTGTATGGGAACTATGGGGACCAGAGTGCCGTTGCCAGCGGGCTCAGTCGGGGACTGCGATTGCGGTTCGGTGATAAGCCCAAGGATGTGGTGGTCATGGCCGGCGACGGCGGCATGGCCGATATCGGCTTCAGCATGACCCTCCATTCCTGGTTCCGGAAGGAGCGGTTCACGACGATCATGCTGGACAATGAAGTTTACGGGAACACCGGCGGCCAGGAGAGCGGCATGACCAACAAGGGGCAGGTTCTGAAGATGGCCCCGCTGGGCAAGAAGTTTGAAAAGATGGACATGGTCGGCATGGCCAAGCTCGCCGGGTGTGCGTACGTGGCGACCGTTGTGCCGAACAACCCGAGGCGCGTCGAGAGCGTGATCAAAAAGGCCGTCCTGGTTGCGCGCGAGATCGGCCCGACCTACATCCAGGCGTACACTTCCTGCAACATCGAGTACTCCATCCCAACTGATAAGGTGATGGAAGACGCGAAGAACGTCGAGAACGACCGGTACGCGTTCTCCGAGCACATCAGCGACGAAGCCAAGCACTACCTGGCGACGCGCTATGGGTACAAGGAGTATTTGCCGAAGCCGGCAACGGCGGCGGCCCTTCCGATGGCGTAGGCTGCACATCTCCTGGTCGGGGGAGAGGGAGGGATAGCAATGGCAAAACGTTTCAACATTCGCATGGCGGGCGTCGGCGGCCAGGGCGTGGTGACCGGCTCGCACATTCTCAGCACCGCGGTCATCAGGGCCGGCGGTGAGAGCACGATCGTCCCGTTCTACGGGTCCGAGAAGCGGATGGCTCCGGTCGAGAGTTATGTGCGGGTCTCCGATGAACCGATCTATGAGATCGGCGAGATCACGTTTCCCCACATCTGCATCATCTTCCACCCGCAGGTGATCACGCACGGCAAGTCGTACACGATGCCCTTCTACTTCGGACTGAAGCAGAACGGCGTTCTTTTGATCAACCACGACGGCCCGATGAAGTTGCCGCCGCAGGAAACGAATGAGCTCAAAGAGCGCAACGCCAAGCTCTACTATATTCCGGCGACGCAGCTTTCGTTGAAAGTGGCGGGCCTCGATCTGGCCACGAACATGGCGCTGATGGGCGCGATTGGAGCCATCACCCGCTTGACAACTCTCGAGGCACTCGGAGGTGCCGTGAAAGATCGGTTCCTGGGAAAGGGCTTCGTCGTGTCCGGCGGGACCGCGGCGCTGGATAGTGTCGTGGAAAGAAAGTTCAAACAAAAACAGGAACTGATAGATAAGAATATTGCCGTGATCAAGGCCGGTTGGGACTACGCTGAGGAACACGGCTGGGGCGTTGAAGAGAGGGCTGAGGCGAAGAAGGCCGACGATCTGGCTGCCGCTGAGGCTGCCCCCCGCTGATCCCAAGCATTAGGAGGAGACCTGCATGTATCTTGTTGCCGATATCAACGTTGATATCTGCGCCGCGACGAGCTGTAAGCTCTGTACCCAGTATTGCCCGGAGGCCAACACGATTCTCTATAGCGACAACTTGGGGAAGGAGAAAGGCCTCAAGTACGGCTCGGCGTACGTGGCGGTGGACCGGTGCAAGGGTTGCGCGCAGTGCGTGTGGGTCTGCGACAATATGGCCAAACACCATGCGATCACGATGACGATGATCGACCAACTCCCCAAGGCGGCCATCACCGACCGCATCACCTACCTTGACAGCGGTGGGACCAAGGCGATAGCCGCTCCGGTCGAAGTGGCGTAGGAAGGGCGTATGCTCTTGCAAGGCCTCCCCGCGGAGAAAGAACGTATCATTGTGCCTGGACCGGCCGGCTTCATGCCGCCGTCCGCTGCCCAGCTCGGTGTGGCATTGCCTCCCTCGGGGGTCGGCATCGCTTACGGGCATCACGTTCCCGAAGACATTGCGATCGCAGAGATCGCCCGGCAGATGCTCACGAAGCCGAACGCCACGATTTTCCCCGGTCCCATGGTCCTGTGGGCGTGGAACGAGCATGCGGTCGAAAAGGCGATGGCGGTGCTGGAAATCGCGGCCCAGATTCCCAACGTGCTGATTATTCCGATGCCGGATTACCGGCCGAAGTACCCGAAGGTCGATCCGGAGGAGGTCATCAATCCGAACCATCCGAACCTGACGATCTGGGGCAACAAGATCGAGGCGTGTATTTTCGTCGGCGTGCATTGTCACTATGCAAACCTCACGCTGAAGATGATCCGTGCCGGCACGAACTGTTGCACCGCGGCGCTTTGCGCGGAGCAGGGCCATGAGGACGCGATGCTGAGCGTCCACGACATGGATGCCGCCAAGCTCAGGAGAGTGGCCCAAATCTTCAAGCGGGTGCGTGAACAGATGGGGATTAATCTCCCCACCGACGGCAAGAACGTCCGTTATACCGGCTTGCAAAGCCGTGTTAACGGGAATGAGACTCATATCGATCCGCTTGTCGCGTTGAAGCCTGGGGCTCCACCCGCTGGCGTTCATATGCCTTCTGAAGGGCAGATGCCTCACTGACAATTTTTCTCGAACCTGAGGAGGCAACAATGAGCAATCCCCTCGAACCCGAAGTCAAAACGAACCCGCAGGGGGATCCGATCACCTCTGTCGAACCAGAGCA
>Ga0209236_1001493_pt1 | contig 14093 bp, 17 predicted proteins | sample GraSoi013_1_40cm_FD_185819 | JGI IMG/M metagenome (GOLD analysis project Ga0209236, IMG submission 185819) | Grasslands soil microbial communities from the Angelo Coastal Reserve, California, USA - Sample 09_27_2013_1_40cm (SPAdes) (version 2) | ecosystem: Environmental > Terrestrial > Soil >... | reverse complement strand
CGAACATCTCCATCCCGGGCACGGACAGCGAGGCGCTGCTCATGCACCTCGACCTCGCCGGCGTCGCCTGCTCCTCGGGGTCGGCCTGCAGCACCGGCGCGATCGAGCCCTCGCACGTGCTGACGGCCATGGGCGTGCCCCGTGAGCTCGGCATCGCGGCGCTGCGGTTCTCCTTCGGCAAGGAGAACACCGTGGAGGACGTGGACGCGGTCGTGGGTGCGCTGCCCAAGATTGTCGAAAAGGTTCGGGCCCTGTCCGCGGTACTGCATCGATGAGCGAGCGCGTGCTCGTGGCGATGTCCGGAGGGGTGGACTCCTCCGTCGCAGCGGCGCTCTTGGTGGACGCGGGGTACGACGTCATCGGCGCGACGATGAAGCTGTTCTGCTACGGCGACAGCGTCCCCGACCGGCCGTGCTGCTCGCTCGATTCCATCACCGACGCGAAGCTCGTCGCGCATCGGCTCGGCATCCCGCACTACGTCGTGAGCCTGGAGGAGCGCTTCGGGCGCGATGTGATCGGAGACTTCGTCGCGGAGTACGCCCGCGGCCGGACGCCGATCCCCTGCGTGCGCTGTAACTCGTTCACCAAGTTCCGGGACTTTCTGTACCACGCGGACGCCCTGGATTGCCGCTACGTCGCCACCGGGCATTACGTGATCGCCCGGGACGGCGCCCTCTACCGCGGCCGCGACCCCCAGAAGGACCAATCCTACTTCCTGTGGGGCATCGACCGCTCCGTGGCGGCGCGCCTGCTCGCGCCGGTCGGCGGGCTGACGAAGCGCGACACGCGGGCAGTGGCGCGCGGCCTGGGCCTCGAAACCGCCGAGAAGCGCGAGTCGGTCGAGATCTGCTTCGTCCCCGACGACGACTACGTCGCGGTGCTGGAGCGGCACCTTCCCGCGGATGCCGCGGCCCTCGCGCCCGGCCCGCTGGTGACGGCGGACGGCGCGGTGGTAGGCGAGCACGAAGGATTCGCCCGTTACACGATCGGCCAGCGGCGCGGGATCCCCGGCGGCTTCCGCGCGCCGATGTACGTCGTGGCGATCCGCCCGGAGACCCGCGAGGTCGTGGTCGGACCGGGAGACCAGCTGTTCGGCCACGAAGTCCGGCTCGAGGATATGAACTGGCTCGCTGACCCACTCGCCGCGGGCGACGAGACCTTCGTCCAGTGCCGCTACCGCGCCAAGGCCGTCCCGGCCCGCGTGCGCGAGACGAGTCCCGAGACGCTCCTCCTCGACCTCGCGGAGCCCGTCCGCGCCATCACCCCCGGGCAGTCCGGAGCCCTGTACGACGCGGCCGGGCGCCTACTCGGCGGCGGCGTCATCGCCTAGCCTCCCCTGCGCCGTTCGTGCGGCGGGTCACAGTCCCGTCGGCGCGTTGGGCCCTAACGTTCAGTCCGGAACACCGTCCCTGACCCCCGGGTACCCGGCTTAGCGCCCCCGGCCCACACCTCAGCAGGAGCCGCCATGCCGACGCAACGTCGCACCTGGTTGGGCCTCGCCGTCGCCGCCCTCGTCGCGGCCTGCAGCGAGAGCACCAGCCCCCCGCTCCCCGATTCCCAGGGCCTCAACTCCGACCTGCAGACCGTGAGCGCCGTCTTCCAGACCGACGTGTTCAAGAGCTTCGGCGCGATCGGCACGGCGCCGGGCTCACCCGCCGCTACCACGACCCCGCCCGGGGCGCTGCTGCGCGCGACGAGCCCTCTCGCACCGAGCTCCACGAAACAACCGTACGCTGCGACGCCCCAGCGTCTCCAGGCGCTGCGCGTTGCGGCCGCCGGGATGAGCGCGGCGGCGACCGGGGTCATTCCCCAAACCCTGTGGGGCAAGACCTACGTGTGGGACGTCAACACCCACCAGTACGTCGAAGACCCCAACCAGTTCGACGTCAACCGACACGGGATTCGGATCATCCTGTATCAGGTCGACGCCAACGGGCAGGTCATCGAGCCACCTGTTCAGGTCGGCCACGTCGATCTGCTGGACGAAAGCGATGTGAACGCGAGCAAGCTGCACGTCATCGTGCAGGATGCGTCCGCGTCGCCGGTCACCTACGCCGACTACACGATCAGCGCCACGGTGGTCGGGAGTCCGGTGTCCGAGTTCACCGGCACGGCGAGCGGCTACGTCAGCGACGGGACGCGCACTGTGACCTTCAGCGCGTCCTTCCACGCGACGCAGCTCGACACCCCCGCTCCGGACCTACAGGTCGACGTCAGCTGGGACCTGGACAATCCGCCCGTGAGCGTCGCGCTGCACGTCACGGTCACCTCGTCTGACGCCGACCACGCCACGCTCACGATCGATCTCAGCGTGACCCGAGGCGGCGCGACCGTGGCGCTCACCGGCACGATCACGATCGGTCCGGGCACCGTGACGGCGGATCTGACGATCACGGTCCCCGGAGGCACGTTCGCCCGGATCACCGGTACCAACGCCGGGATCACGATCCGGCATCTGAATGGCAGCGAGCTGTCGCAAGGCGAGCTTGAGGCGATGCAGAACCTGTTCCAGTTGCCCGAGCATCTCCAGGAGGCGCTCGACGACCTCTTCCACCCCGCCGAGCGTCTCATGGGTGGCTGACCAGGCGTCGCGCGCCGCGTGGCAAGGTCCCCCGCCGGGCTGGCCCGGCGGGGGATTTTGCTGTATTAGGGGGACTGGTGAAGATGACCTATCGCGTGCTGGCGGACCTCGTCGTGCTGGCCCACACCCTGTTCGTCGTGTTCGTGGTCGTGGGCGGATTCTTCGTGTGGCGGTGGCGCTGGCTGGTGTGGCTGCACGTGCCCTGCGCCGTGTGGGGCGTGGTGATCGAGTATAAGGGCTGGATCTGCCCCCTGACCCCGCTCGAGAACGCGCTCCGGACGCGGGCTGGACTCCAGGGCTACGAAGGCGGGTTCGTCGAGCATTACGTGTTGCCGGTGCTCTACCCGGCCGGTCTGACGCGGCCGATGCAGGCCACGCTGGGGAGCCTGGTGCTGGTCGTGAACCTGATCGCCTACGCAGTGCTCGTCCGCCGCCTGTTGCGAGGAGGTTGACCCGATGCTGACCCGCCGACGGTTTCTCGAGACGATGCTCGCAGCCGGCGCGGGGATCCCCGCCCTCAAGGACGACGGGCTCGACCGCCTGCTCGGCCTGGCGCACCGGGCGGACGGCCGCCTGCCCGCGGACGTCGCCCGCGACGAGGACTTCTGGCTCGGGATCCAGCAGGCGTTCACGCTCGACCGCACGCTCATCAACCTCAACAACGGGGGCGTGAGCCCGTCGCCCCGGGTCGTGCAGGAAGCGATGCGGCGCTACCTCGAGTACTCGAACACCGCGCCCGTGTACACGATGTGGCAGGTGCTCGAGCCGGAGATCGAGTCGGTGCGCCGCCGGCTCGCCGCGAGCTTCGGCTGCGACCCGGAAGAGATGGCGATTACGCGCAACGCCAGCGAGGCGCTCGAGATCGTGCAGCTGGGGCTGCCGCTCGAGCGCGGCGACGAGGTCCTCACGACCACCCAGGACTACCCGCGGATGCTCACGACCTGGCATCAGCGCGAGCGGCGGGAAGGCATCTTGGTGAAGGAGATCAGCTTCCCCGTGCCGCCTCCCTCGCAGGATGATCTGGCCGACCGGATCGAGCGGGCCATCACCCCGAAGACAAAGGTGATCCACTTCTGCCACATCACGAACCTCACCGGGCAGATTTTCCCGGTCAAACGGATCTGTCAGCTGGGCCGCGCCCGCGGCATCGAGGTGATCGTGGACGGGGCCCACGCCTACGCGCACTTCCCGTTCACGCGCGACGAGCTCGACTGCGACTACTACGGGACGAGCCTGCACAAGTGGCTGCTCGCGCCCCACGGCACGGGGTTCCTCTACGTCCGCAAGGCGAAGATCGAGCGGCTGTGGCCCATGATGGCCGCGCCGCCCGAGATGAACGCCAACGTCCGCAAGTTCGAGGAGATCGGCACGCACCCCGCAGCGAACCACAACGCCATCGCCGAGGCCCTCACCTTTCACGAGGGGATCGGTGCCGAGCGCAAGGCCGCCCGGCTGCGCTACCTGTTCCAACGCTGGGCGAAGCGGCTCGAGAAGCTGCCGAAGGTGAAGATCCTCACACCCTACGATCCGACACAGTCGTGCGGGCTCGCCAGCGTCGCGATCGATGGGATGGACGTGAACAAGCTCGTCGCCTCGCTGTGGGACAGGTATCGCATCATCGTGACCCCCATCGTGCACAAGGAGTTCTCGTGCGTGCGCGTGACGCCGAACGTGTACACGACGGCCGCCGAGATCGACCGGTTTGGGGATGTGATGGAAGAGGTGATCAGGAAGGGGCTGCCCGCCTGACGGCGTGCTTCATGGCTTCCCTCCGATCACGAGCAGCGAGCTCCCGAACGCCAGCGGCACCACGCCGTGCACGAGCTGCTCGCCGCGCGACACGAGATACAGGGCGCGATTGATCCACGGCGGGGGCACGCGCGGCGGCGCCGGCGGGCGCGGCGACACCGCTTCGAGCAGCCGCACGCCCAGCTTCGCCGGGAACAGCCACTGGAAGAAATACCGGCTGCGCTCGATCCGCAGCCCGGCGGCGCGCGCCAAGCGGGCGAAGCTCGCCTTGGTGTAGCGCGTGTAGTGGTGGTTCAGGACGTCGTGGTTGGTCCAGAGGAGCGGGAAGGCGGGCACCGTCACGACGAGCATCCCGCCGGGCTCGAGCAGCGCGAGCGCGTGCCGCAACGCCTCCGCGGGCTCCTGAAGATGCTCCAGCACGTCGAGCATCAGGATGAGGCCGTAGCGCCGCCCAGGTCGGAAGTTCCGGTCGAACGGGACGACGTGGATGCGGTCCCGGTAGGGGCCGTCCGGCGTGACCAGCGAGGCGTCGGACTCCACGCCCTCGACCGGACCGAACTGGGCGAGCCGCTCGAACAACAGCCCATCCCCACACCCCACGTCGAGGATGGCCGACCAGCCGCCCGGAGGGCGCAGGCGCCGCAGCACGTCGAGGATCAGCCGCTCGCGGGCCCGCCACCACCAGTGCCGCCGGTACAGCTCCCGGTACTGGAGCGCGTACTCGAGGTCCACGTGCGGCCTAGCGGTGGTTGACGAAGGGATCGTTCATTCAGCCGCGACCCCTCGCCGGATCACCCTGCCCACCACGTACAGCGGCCGCGCTTTCACCTGCTCGTACACGCGTCCCAGGTACTCGCCGATGACGCCGAGGAAGAACAGGTTCACGCCTGACAGGAACGTGATGACGAGGATCAGCGCGGTGAATCCCTGCGGCGACCGGTGCAGCACGAGCTTCGCGTACAGGGCATAGGCCGCGAAGGCGGCCGAGGCGAGAATCGCGAGACCCCCCACCAGGGCTGCCGCGCGCAGCGGCACGGTCGAGAAGGCGAACAGACCGTCGAGCGCGAGGCCGACGAGCTTCGTGAAGCCGTACTTGCTGCTCCCCTGATAACGCTCGGAGCGTGCTACCGGGATGCCCACCTGCCGAAAGCCGGCCCACGCCCGCAGGCCCCGGAGGTAGCGGTGGCGCTCGGGGGAGCGGCGCAGCTCCGCGACGACGCGCCGCGACATCAGCCCGAAATCCCCCGCGTCGAGCGGCAGGTGCACGTGCGCCATCCGCGCCAGCGCGCGATAGAACAGGAAGTAGCAGAGCCGCAGCCACCACGGCTCGGTCCGCTTCGCCCGCACGGCGTACACGACGTCGTAGCCCTCGCGGTACCGCTCCAGGAACGCCGGGATCGCCTCGGGCGGGTCCTGGAGGTCCCCGTCCATCAGCACGGCCACGTCGCCGGTGACGTGGTCGAGGGCGGCGGTGAGGGCGGCCTGGTGTCCGAAGTTCCGCGACAGCGAGACGACGACGACGCGCTCGTCTTCCCGAGCGGCCCCCTCGAGCAGCTCGAGGGTGCGATCCGCGCTGCCGTCGTTCGCGAACACCATCTCGTGCGGGCCCCCCGGCAGCGTGTCGAGCACGGCGCGGAGCCGCCGCAACAGCTCCGTCAGGCCGTGCTCCTCGTTGTAGAGGGGGATGGCAACCGAAACGCGCGGAGCGGCGCTCATCGCGTTCGCGCGCGCCCCTTGAAATAGACCATGTGCCACAGCGTCATGCCGAGCGCTCCCAGCCCGTACGGCTCGAACACGACGGGCTCGAAATGGGTCGCGAGCAGCGCCCGCCACGCCGCGAGCCGCCGTGCATGCGCGCCCCGGTCGAGCCGGGCGAGCAGCCGGGCCACGGAGCGGCCGGCCGGGAGGACGAGCTCGAGCGCGTGCAGGTGCCCGTCCGGGCTGAGGAGCGGCGCCAGGCGGCCAAGGATGCGGTGGGCCTGCGCGTCGTCGACGTGGTGCAGGAAGCTGTTGACGAGCACGCAATCGAAGCGCGCGCCGAGGTCCGGTCCGGCCGTGACGTCCGCCACCAGGAACTCCCGCCCGTAGCGCCGCCGCGCGTAGGCGATGTAGCGCGGGTTGATGTCCACGCCCACATAGTCGGCGTGACCGAAATGGCCGGTGTTCGTTCCCGGCCCGCAGCCCACATCGAGCACGCGCCGCACCGCCCGCAGGTCGTTGTGCGCGAACAGCGGCGCGAGCTTCTTGTCGGCGAAGGGCGCCTGCCACAGGCGGTAGGCCAGCGTGTGCTCCAGGGCGGCCGCGCCGAGCTTCATTCCCGCCACCTCACGTGCAGCCAATTTGCGTCCAGCGTATGGGGAAACCGCTCGACCAGCGCCTCCACGAGATCGCTCGGCGGGGCCCCGGAAAACGGCGGGCGCCGGTTGAACACGACGACCTGCACGTCGTGCCGCTCGATGGCCGCGAGCACCCGGGCCGTGCGGCCGGCGGGCTCGTCGAAGAAGTCGAACAGCGTGCGCGTCGGGTTGCGCTTCGCCGCGAGGAAATACACCTCGGGGCAGTCGGGCCCGGCCCAGATGTAGTCGCCCTGGGCGTGCGCCCGCACGGCGGGGACCGCCTCCTGGTACATGGCCTTGTCGATCGCGCTCACCCGCACCCCGCCGCGCTCCAGCGCGAGCGGCTCCGTCTGGCGGTCGGGAAGATAGCTCAGCCCCATCGCGTAGATGAAGCCCGTGTTCACCCAGAACAGCGCGAACAGGACGTAGAACCCGAGCAGGGTGCCCCCTAGGGGATGCGGCGCCGGATCCCACGTCGCCACGACCGCAATCGCGGCGAGGAGCCCGAGCGGCGCGACATAGCAGAAATAGATCGGGGCCGCGAAGGGAAACTGCACCAGGCTGCAGAGCGCCGCGATGCCCAGCAGCAGCACCAGCTGCTGGCGGCGCGGCGCGGGCGGTGCGCCGAGCGACGTCCGGCCCGAGAGCAGGGCCACGCCTGCGAGCACCGCGAGCGGCACGAGGGGCCGGGCCGCGTACCAGACCCCGCGATACACCGGCAGGCGGTCGCCGTACACGAGCGCCGCGAGCAGGCCCAGCCCCAGCACGAGCGCCGCCCGCTGGCGCCACGGCGTCGGCCAGCGTCGGGCGCGCCACAGCAGCGCCGCCGGGGCGAGCGCCACGAGCGTCGTCCACAACGCGGGAAAATCCATCGTCGCGAAGCGGAAGCGCTTCGCCGGCACGATGAAGACCCCGGCCCACAGCGCGCCGAGCGAGCCCGAGAGCGCGTACGGCGCGAGGAACACGAGGATCGGCCCCGCGGCGCCGAGGGCGAAGGGAAGCACGAGCCGCCCGAGGCGCGCGAAGCGGTCGCCGCTCGACCCGGCTGGCTCGGACCACAGCTGCCACCCGAGCCACCCGGCCAGCGCCGCCACCGGCACCACGAAGTCGATCACCTCGACTGCTCCGGCGCGCCGCCGGATCAGCCCCGCGACGAGCGCCACGAGCACGAGTAGGCCGGCGCGGACCGTGCGCACGTACCCGCGTCCTCCCGGCCGCGCCTGCTCGCGCGCCAAGCAGTGCTCCCGGTAGACAAGAAACAGGAGCACCGCCGCCACGTAGTAGAGGCCCACGATCTTCGCGAGGCACGACACCCCGCCCGCGACGCCCGCCGCCACGAGCCAGCGGCGGCCCCCGGTCTCGAGGTGACGCAACAGCGCGGCCGCGCCGAACACCGCGAAGAACAGGTTGTACCAGGAGGGGACGGCCTCCGAGTAGTTGGGCACGGTCCAGAGCGCGGCCGCGAGCGTGGCGAGGCCCGCCGCCAGCGGCGGCACGAAGCGCCCCGCCACGTAGTACACGGCCGGCAGCCACGCCAGGAACGCCATGAAGAGGACCAGGCGCAAGGACAGCAGGGTCGTCCCGAAGAGCCGGAACGCGAGGGCGTGCAGGAAGCTCAGCCCACCGGTGTAGATGTCGTCGAAGTCCCGGTGCGGGAGCTCTCCGGCGAGCACTCGCTCGGCACTCTGGGCGAGGCTCCCGGCGTCGTGGGGCACCCAGCCGCGCCTCAGGTAATGGCCACCGACCGCGGCGCCCAGCACCCACGCCACACCGAGGACGAGCCACCATGGGGGCCTCCGCCGCGACCGGGTCTCGTACACGCCCCACAAGTTGCAAGCGAACGCGCGCGGCGCCAAGTTGCACGCCGTCCCCGAACGAAAGACGACCGTGAAACGCTATCTTCTCCTCGGACTGCTGCTCGTGCCCGCGACCGGGTGCGGCGGCGGCCAGAGCCGGACCTCGGGCGCGGCGGGCGACACGCTCAGCGAGCGGCAGCGCGACAGCATGCTGGCGAAATCCCGTATCCCCGGCGCGTCCGGCGTGGGCAAGGCGATGCGGGTGGCGGACTCGACGAGCGCCGGCATCCGGGCCACCGATAGCGTGACCCCCTGAGGCAGACCGTTCCGTCGCCGTGATTCCCACTCTGAAGAGTGGGCTCGGCACGCCCTTGGGCTTAAGCACAGTGCGGGGCCGAGCCCAGGCTTTAGCCTGGGGATTCGCGGCCGCTACGTCGCTGCTCTCCGTCGCGGCCTGCGGCCCCTCCGATCCGTGCCGCGCGCCGGCCATGCGCCTCGTGAGTCGCTACTCGCAGCGCTACGTCGGTCATTGGGCGGTCGCGCGCGGCGACACGCTCACGCTGATCCAAACGGGCGACCGGTTCAAGCTGCGCGAGGTCGTCCTCGACACGGACCACGTCGCCATGGGGCAGGCCTGCCGCCTCCGGGGCGCACTGGTCTTCCAGGCCCCGCGCGCGGAGACGCTCGCCGTCACCTGGGTGGGCAGCCCCGAGCAGGCCCTGATCTACGGCTGGCCGACCGATCTGGGGCCGTTCGGCGGCATCGGCGCCGCAGTGTCCGGAGACTCGCTGCGCGGCGCGATCCTGTTCGAGCAGCGCGTGGGCATCCGAGTGACGCCCGGCACGACCGCGCGCTTCGTCGCCGGCCGCCTGCGTTAGCCGCTATCTTTGGGCCGGAACCCAGAAGGGAGTCACATGGCCCACTCCGCTCAGGAACGCACGGCGCTGATCGATCGCTACGCCCGCGGGCCGGCGCTCCTCAAGGCCGCCCTCGCCAAGATCCCGCCCGACGCCCTCAAGTGGCGCCCAGAGCCCAAGCGCTGGTCCGCGCACGAGATCATCGTCCACTGCGCGGACGCCGAGAGCAACGCCCACATGCGGCTCCGCTACCTCCTCGCCGAGGACCAGCCCGTGATCCAGGGCTACGACCAGGACCGCTGGGCCGCGCGGCTCGACTACCACGCCCACCCCCTCGACGCTGCCTTCGCCACGGTGGAAGCGGTGCGCGCCAACACGGTGCCCATCCTGCGTCGCATGACGGACCGGGACTGGCAACGGGTCGGCACGCACAGCGAGTCGGGGCGTTACGCCGCCGAGGATTGGCTGATGATCTACGCCGAGCATCTCGAGAAACACTCGGGCCAGCTCGAGCGCAACCTCGCGGCCTGGAAGGCCCGGTGAAAGGGTTCGTCTTCCGGCTGATCATCACGGCCCTGGGGCTGTGGGCCGCGGCCACGATCGTGCCGGGGGTGCAGATCACCGGCGTCGGAAACCTCGTCGTGGCGGCGCTGCTGCTCGGCATCGTGAACGCCGTGATCCGGCCGATCCTGCTCGTGCTGACGTTCCCGCTCACCGTGGTCACGCTCGGGCTGTTCATCTTCGTCGTCAACGGCGTTTCGCTCGCGCTCGTGGCGTGGCTCATGCCCGGGTTCACGCTCAGCGGGTTCGGAGCGGCGATCCTCGGCTCGATCATCGTCGGCCTCACGGGGTGGTTCGCCTCGATGTTCGTGGGCAGCGCGGGCCGTATCGAGCGCATCAAGCGCGTCGAAGTAAGGGGGCGGCGCCTGGAGTGACGCCGCGCGAACGGCGCGCCCTCCTGGCCGTGGGCGCCTTGTACGCCGCGGTCGTGATCCCGATCGGCATCCACAAGGGCGGTGACTTCACCCAGGAGCTGGGGCAGAGCGAGCGGTTGCTCCACGGCCTCCCGCTGTACGAAGCCAATCCGGAGAAGGGCATCTGGTGGCCTCCCTTCACCGCGCTGGGGCTCGTACCCTTCGCCCTGGTCGCCCGCTCGAGCCTCGCCCTCGCGAAGGCGTCCTGGGCGGCGCTGAACGTCTGCTGCCTCGGTTGGGCCCTCGTGCTCGCGCGACGCTGGACCACCAGTTGGCGTCCCATCGTCCTGGCGGTGGCGGCGGTAGCCAAGCCCCTCCAGAGCAACTTCGAGCACCTGAACGTCACGCCCATTCTGCTGGGGCTGATCGTCGCGACCGCCGCGGAGCTCGACCAGCGGCGCGAGGCACGGGCGGGCGGCTGGTTGGGGCTCGCGACGGCGATCAAGGGGTTGCCCGCTCTCGTGCTCCTGTGTTTCCTCGTGAGGCGGCGGTGGCGCGGGCTCGCCGCCGGGCTGGCCGTCGCCTCAGGCCTGACCGTCGCCGTGATGCTGCGGTACGGACCGATGGGCGCCGTGGACTCGCTCGCGCGATGGCTCCGGCTCAGTCAGCAAGGCACAACGCTCGGCAGCATGGGCACGCAGTCCCTCGCGGGCTTCGCGTTCTTCTTCAAGTGGCCGGCCGCCTGGATCGCCGTGGCGATCGGCCTGTGCCTGTGCGCGGTCCTGCTCGCGCTGCGGCGCCCGGCGCGCCCGCAGAACTCCCTGTCCGACGTCGGCCTCGTGACGCTGCTCGCCGTGCTGGTCTCGCCCGTCGCGTGGCTGTATTACCACACGCTCGCCTTCCCGGCGTGGGTCGCCGTGCTGTCGCGCTCCACGCCCGACCCGGCGCGCCCGGAGATCTGGAGATCGGCGCTCCTGTGTGCCGCCGGGATCCTCACGTCGGGGATCCTGACGTTCGGGCTCTATCCGAGCTGGTTATGGTTCGTCGGTCAGGCCAACTACACCTGGGGCAGCTTGCTGCTCCTCGTCGCGCTCGTGATCGAGCGCGTGCGCCACCCGCAACCCGTATCGTCACTGACATGACCACCGCTGCGCTCGTCACTGCGCCCCTGCTGCTCCGGGCCTCCGTAGACGACATCCGGTGAGAAGCCGGGGAAGGGGGAAGGGATAACCGTGTACGATCTCGAAACCCCCGCCCTGCTGCTGCACCGGGACGTCGTGCTGCGCAACGTGACGCGCATGGCTGAGCGGGGCCGGCAGCTGGGCGTGCGATTGCGTCCTCACGCGAAGACCCACAAATGCGTGGAGCTCGGGCGCCTGCAGCTGGAGCACGGTGCGCAAGGGCTCACGGTCGCGACGCTCGTCGAGGCTCGTGAGCTCGCGCGCGCTGGGCTGACCGACCTCACCTGGGCCTTTCCCCTCGACCCGACGCATCTCGCGCACGTGCGCGGCATCGTGGCCGAGACGGGGGCCACGCTGCGGGTCGTGGTGGACGACCTCGCGACGGCCCGGGCGCTTGCGGGCTCCGGCCTGCGGGTCTGGCTCAAGGTGGACTGCGGCTACCACCGTGCGGGCGTGGACCCCGCCTCGCCCTACGCGCTCGAAGTCGGTCGGGAGCTCGCCCAGGAGCGGGGCCTCGTGTTCGAAGGCATCCTGAGCCATTCCGGCCACGCTTACCGGACCAGCAACAAGGGCGAGGCGGCGCGAGTGGCGGAGGAGGAGCGCCGCATGATGGTCGGGTTCGCCGAGCGGCTGCGTGGGGAGGGCATCACCGTGCGTGGGATCAGCGTCGGCTCGACGCCGTCCATGGCCGCCGCGGACGACCTGACCGGGGTGACCGAGGCGCGGCCGGGGAATTACGTGTTCTACGACCGCACGATGGTGCTGATCGGCTGCTGCGCGCCGGAAGACGTGGGGGTCACCGTGCTGGCATCCGTGGTCTCGCATCAGCCGGGCGCCTCCTACTTCATCGTGGACGCCGGCGCGCTCGCGCTCTCCAAAGATGCCGGGCCGGGCCACGTGGGGCCGCCCGCGATGGGCGCGGTGAAGGGCCATCCCGAGCTGAGCGTGGCGACGCTATCACAGGAGCACGGCCTCATCCGCGCCGAGTCACGGGTAGCGCTCGACGGGCGGTTCAAGGTGGGCGAGCGGATCGAGATCATCCCCAACCATTCGTGCCTCACGGTGGCGCATTTCGACGAGTACTGCGTGGTCGAGAACGGGCGGCTGGCGGACCGGTGGAGGATCGCGCGAGGGCGGTGATGGCGCCGCCGCAGGCCGTCGCGGGGCTCGTGTGGGCGATGGTGGGACCGCCGCTCATCGCGTACGCCGCGACCCGGGTGCGCCGCGGGCGGCTGCGCCTCCACGCGGCGTTGATGGTTGTGTGGGTCGTGGTCGAGCTCGGAGTCTTCGTCTCCTTCACGTTCTTGATGCAGCCGAGCTCGCGGCGCCCGGCGCTGATCGCGCTGCCGATCTTCAAGATCCATCTCGCCTTCGCGGTCGCGACGCTCGCCGGGATCGCCTGGCAGCTCACGAGTCGCGCGGTGCCCACCCTCCGCCCGCTGCACCAACTCTCCGGTCCCTACGTCGCGCTGGTGTGGTGTGTCGCGCTGCTCACGGGCATCTTCAACTATGTGTTCCTCTACGTGATGAGGGCGCCATGAGAAGAATCGTGCTACGCCATCTGCTGCTCGCCGCGCTGCCGCTCGTGCTCGGGCTCGCGGCCGGCCACGGGTTCTGGCTGACTCAGAAGCAGTCCTGCAGTCGCCTTGTCGGCCCGCTCTTCTCGGCGAAGTGCCACGGGCGGCAGCTCGAGTACCAGTCCCTGTTCCAGACGGTCGGGACGGCCACGGGCAGCCTGCTGGCGGCGCTGGTGGGCAGCTGGTTGGAACTCCGGCGCCGGCGAGCCGTACAACAGCCGGACCCGACAGGAGAGTCCTCATGAAGCACATCAGCATCGCGGCGCTGGCCCTGCTCTTCGCGCAAGGTCTCGCCGCGCAGGACACGACCAAGGCCGCCGCACCAGCCGCCGCACCGGCTGCCGCGCCGACCGTGAGCGTCAGCGTCGCGGAGGCGGTCGTCGCGCGGTCCGTTCTCGAGCGGGTGCCGCAAGACACGGGGACCGCGTTTCCGGTGGACGTGGGCCAGGTGGTGCTCTGGACCAAGGTCACCGGCGCGACCGCCGCGACCACGATCCACCACGTCTGGTTCCACGGCGATACTCAAGTGGGCGACGTCGAGCTCGCCGTGGGTAGCTCGCCCTGGCGCACCTGGAGCAAGAAGACCGTACCCGCGGACTGGACCGGCGCGTGGCACGTGGAGGTGCGGGACGCGGCGGGGACGGTGCTGAAGCGAATCGACTTTACGGTGGGGCAGTAGACGCCGAGATTGACAGGTAAACGTCGAGGCGCATAGACGCCGAGTGGATGTGAGACGCGAGAGGTGAGGGAAGGCCTCGCAACCCGCTCCTCATATCCACTCGGCGTCTCGGCATCTTGGCGTCTACGTCAACGTCTGGGCGTCTCTCGCCGAATCGTGCTGCCCAAGCTCCAACAGCGGCCGATCAACTCCACGCACGCCAACCCGAACGCTGGCTACGGATCCGGCGTGACGTGGGCGCCCTGGCACGTTTCGGCGCCCCTCACTGCACCACGCGCACCGGGGTCAACCGGTCCGTCGTGGTCCCGTCGCCGAGCTGGCCCTCTACGTTGCGGCCCCAGCAATAGGCGGTGCCCGCGGCCGTGACCCCGCAGGTGTGGACAGCGCCAGCCGTCACCGCAGCGAAGCTCACACCGGCCGGCG
>Ga0209236_1001492_pt1 | contig 14093 bp, 14 predicted proteins | sample GraSoi013_1_40cm_FD_185819 | JGI IMG/M metagenome (GOLD analysis project Ga0209236, IMG submission 185819) | Grasslands soil microbial communities from the Angelo Coastal Reserve, California, USA - Sample 09_27_2013_1_40cm (SPAdes) (version 2) | ecosystem: Environmental > Terrestrial > Soil >... | reverse complement strand
CGATAGCCTGGTCAAGCCTGCAGTCCAGAGGCTCTACACGGAGGTTTCGGAACGACCTGACAAGGAATTTCACTTCCCCATCGGGAGAAGAGCAGCGGTTCTAGTAGGATACTCGAAAGCTGACCTTGACACGATTCCTCAAACAGCTTTGGAGTCATTTGCTGGCGTCGGGTATCCTTTCGCGGCTGAAGCCATCCTGAAAGGTGATACTGTCCTTGACGTGGGTTCCGGCTCCGGGACCGACATACTGGTCGCTGCTCACAAGACAGGCCCGAAGGGCGAGGTGTACGGACTGGACTTCACCGATGCTATGATCAAGAAGGCCGAATCTAACATTGCACGTTCGGGTTTACAGAACGTCAAGATCCTAAGGGGAGAAGCAACCAAAATACCGTTACCCGACAAGTCGATCGACGTGGTAACGAGCAATGGAGTGCTCAACCTTGTCCCAAACAAGCAGAAGGCGTTTCAAGAGATCTACAGGGTCCTGAAGCCAGGAGGCCGGATCCAGATATCAGATATTATCGTAGATATGGATGTGCAAAGCGCATGCGGGCTCGTTCCCCAGCTCTGGGCTGATTGCATCGGAGGAGCAGCAGTCGAAAAAGACTACTTGGCCATGATCAGGAAGGCAGGGTTTTCCAAGGCAAGAAGAGTGAGAAGCTTCGACTATTTCGCGGAGAGCGCGTCAGACGCGGTGAAGAGGCTGGCACGGACCTTTGGTGCTAGATCAGTGATCATAACCGCGGCTAAGAAAACTTCGTAGAAACTGGTTAAGAGTCAAGACTTTCCAGGTCCTCTCAGCCATTCCGAAATCCCCATGTCTTTGGCCCTTGGACTTTCCCCCCGCTTCTTCCTAAATTCTTCATAACGGCGAATCGAGTCCGAAGAAACCGAGGGCTGAACTCTTTTGAGAGCTTCAGTGAACGTCTCAAGTCCTAGTTCTACTTTAGAACGACCACCTACGGAAGGCTTCAAGGTTCTGGCCAAGGCCTCGCTGCAGAGAGCCGCAAGGTCAGCCGTCGAATAGTGCGCCGTCATGGTCGCTAATCGACCTAGATTCACGTCCTTTCCTATTGTCCTGCCCATGAGAAGGCTCTCCAGAACTTTCGTCCTTGAAGAAAGGTCCGGCAACGACACGTAGAGTAGCCTGTCTAGTCTGCCTGGTCTCAGTAGAGCGTCGTCTATTTTCTCTGGGTGCGTTGTTGCAGCCGCGACGATTACTTTGGACTCTGTCCCTAGTCCATCCAACTCCGAGGAGATTTGTTGAACTATGCCGGCGGCCGGGTCCGACAGGGAATCCGCCTCGTCGAAGAACAGAATCGCTGGGCTGTTGTTTCTTGCCCATTTGAACAGTTCTTCTATCTTCCTATGAGGTGATTCATCGGAGAGAAGTTGGAGACAATTTATGCTTGCGAAGTGAGCACCAACGGCTGAGGCAGCTACTCTGACAAGGTGGGTCTTGCCGGTTCCTGTTGGACCGTAGAGCAGGATTCCTCTGGGTGGCCTTATGTTGTGCTGTATGTAATCATCTGCATGCGTGAGGGGAAACTCTATCGTTTCTCTGAGAACCTGCTTTACCTCGTCCCCTCCAGCAATGGCGTCCCAGCTGAGCTTTGGAAGGTCGACGACCTCGGGTGGCTCTCTAGCGTTGTCAGTAAACCTGAGGAAATGTAGCTCCGAGTGCCTCGGTGGTAGCTGGTCCCGGTACTCCTTCGAACCGACCATTATGCCATCTTCCGTTATCCGGAAGGGATACCAGTCCGTTGAATGGCTGGTCCCGAGAAGACTGAAGATCCTAAGAAACCTCTGGAGCTGACCGCTGACCTCTTCCAGTTTCAGCTCAATTACTCCCCGGAAATAGGTGCGCAGCATATTCTCAAACATGGGATCGTGGGACCCACTTGTCACTGTGGCTACCCCCGTGGAGCGAGATGCTTCTATCCGCCGGAGACAGCTGAGGATAAACTGGAGTGCCAAGGATTCTCCTCCGCTGATTGCAAGGGCGTCTATGGAGTCGAATATGATGTAGGGTTGGGAGAATTTTGCCAGCTCTTTGTCTATGAGCCCGCCTAGCTTGCGCAGGTCAATGAGTGCGAAGCCTGTCTCTTCCTCCGCCGATGAAGCTTGGAAACAATCGACTATACTCGTCTGACCACCGAGTTTGCCTGACCAGCGGTCCACCGCTGACCTCAGCTCTGTGACGCTGGGCTGGGTTGATAGGACCAGAAGAGGCTGGTCTTTCTGCAGAGCAATTTTCATGAGGCTCTTGGCTAGGGAAGTCTTCCCAGAACGAGGAGGCCCTTGAATGAGAAGAACGCCAGAAGTCATCGCGCCGTAGGTGTAGCATTCGATGCAGAACCGGTCTGGAACAGTCCCTTTCTGATTATCAGACATGCACTAGCGCTTCCCAGAGAGGACTTCACACAATAACAGGATTTGAGTTGGTTCTCGAAATCAAGTGGCAGGCCATATGATTGGGTTAGCTTAGGACGACTTTATACTCGCCGGCCCCCAATTTCTGGACAAACGTTTAGTCAAGGTCGCAGAGAGCTTATATTCGTTCGGCAGATTCCCGTTCTCCTGTGCGTTTGTAGAGGGCATGGTACTTGGATAATGAAACCATTACGCCCTCCAAGTATGAGCGTTTCAAGATAGAAACCAAACCGGCTCCGCATGCTTATCAGATTCCGAACAAGTTTGACGTGAGCGCGCGCAAGGTGCGGCTTGCGGCTATGCTGGTGCATGAGGCTTTCGAGTTCAAGCTGAACAAGGAAGTTGTTCTGAGTAGGCCGTGTATCTACGGGGTCTTCGGCGGTCGCTTCGGCGGGTTCAAGCCGCTGAAGCACAAGTGTGTCGGGTGCATGAGGTGTGTCCAGGAATATCCGCACATTATGACGGTGAAACAGTCTGATGAATACAAGAGGCTGGGCGATTCGTTCTGGACGCCCGAGGCTGTTTTCACTATCTGGAATGAGGTGTCAACTGGAAAGATCCCAGTAAAAGGAATGGGATACAAGGGCGCGTTTGGTGGCGAGGGTTTCGATGGGATATGGACGGACATGTCAGAAATCGTCCGGCCCACGAGAGATGGTGTTTATGGTCGCGAGTACATCTCGACGTGTGTTGATGTTGGCAGAAAGCCTACGAGTGTCGATTATGGTAAGATAGATCACGCTCCTTCCACTGTGGAGATTCCTGTTCCGATAATCTTCGATGAGTTGCCTGTGGCAGATGAGGATGTTCAGGCGGCTGTTGGAATGGTATCCGAGAAGCTGGGGACATTCTTTGTCTCCAGAGAGACAGCAAAGGGCGGGTCTGGCAGCAAGAATCTCGTTCCGATTGTCGACGAGAAGAGCATTCAGGATTGGATAGAGAAAAAACCGGCTGTCGTAGAATACGATGCAGAAAGATCAGATCTCTTCGAGAAGCTGGCGAGCGGGCTTGCATCCTCGATAGTTCTCGCTAGAATGCCTTTGCGGGACGACTCTGCAGAGGTAGCGTGCAAGTTAGTACGTGAGGGAGTGCATGGCTTGCATCTGTACGCTGATTATCATGGCCAGGATTACTCCAAGGAACCGAGACACATCTCGGCTGCTCTGAAGGAGGTTCACCAAAGGCTGGTGAAAGAAGGGCTGCGGGACCAGGTCACGATCATCGCGGGCGGCGGGATAACCCTGGCGGAGCACGTGCCTAAGGCGATTATCTGCGGCGCGGATCTAGTCGGCATTGACACAACAGTTCTCGTAGCTTTGCAAGCGGAGTTTCAGGGCGAGACTCGGGACAGGGCGAACTGTCAGCTGAAATCGAGGAAGGTCGATCCGACGTGGGGTGCGCAGCGGCTCGTTAACTTGTTCGGGGTCTGGCATGATCAGCTGATAGAAATTCTCAGTGCGATGGGGATGCGTGATGTTAGGCGGTTGCGAGGGGATATTGGCCGGTCGATGATGGACTCGGAGCTGCGGGAGCAGTCGTTCAAGGGGATAGCATGGGCAACCTAGAACTTATTGTGGAAAAACATTCGGAGAGGATTCATCATGGGCTAGAGGTTCTTCCGAGCCTCCGTCATGGTTTGCCTGCGGGGTTGGGGAACAAGCGCTGGACCGCGGAGCTGATCCTCTCGACTTACGAGATGGCATTGACAGGGGATCTCCCGAAGAATGATCTGGAGTACAAGATTGGGGATTCGGGGGGTGGTTTTGATGTTCTGGGATGGAAGAACAATGGTCATGCAAAGATCGATGAGGATGATGTTGATCTCTCTATCGCATTGAACAAGAGAAGTGAAGGCGCGAGGATCAAGATTCCATTACCGATCTATGGCGGGGGAATGTCCTTTGGGTCCATCAGCCTCAACTTCATGCTTGCACGAGCCAGAGCAGCACAAAAAATCGGAACGTACACTTCTACTGGATGCCATTGTTCCGTATCGGGATCATGTGATTACGCAGGTTGCGACTGGTATGTTCGGGGTTCGGGAGGAGACGATACAGTACGCGCCGATTGTCGAGTTCAAGTACGCTCAAGGCGCAAAACCGGGTCTCGGCGGGCATTTGCTAGCCGATAAAGTGACGTCGGAGGTTGCGAAGATGAGGGAATCAACGATGTTTACCAGTCTATACTCGCCTTTTCCGTTCCATAGCGTCTATTCGGTGGAGGATCACAAGAAGCATGTTGACTGGATCAAGACCGTGAATCCCCGCGCGTTGGTATCGGTGAAAGTGTCGACGCCGACGGATGTGGATATGGTGGCGATTGGGAGCTACTATGCTGGGGCGAACATCATCCATATCGACGGCGGGTATGGTGGGACAGGGAGATCGCGAAGAAAAACATCGCAATGCCGATCGAGTATGCGATTCCAAAGGTCCACGATTACCTAGTCTCTGAAGGTGTCCGGGACGACATTGTACTCATTGCAAGCGGAGGTATCAGGACGGCTGACGATGTAGCGAAGTCGATTGCATTAGGTGCCGATGGTTGTGTAGTGGCGACTGCTGAAGCAGTGGCCGTCGGTTGCACGCATTGTGGAAATTGCGAAAGAGGGCGAGGGTGCCAGGTAGGCATTACGACAACGGACCCGGAGCTGTCACGGCTCATCGAGCCTGAATGGGGCGAGACGAGGATCGTCAATCTCTTCACCGCATGGTCGAAGCGGTTACGATCGATACTGGCCGGTTTCGGCCTAGAGAGCGTCCGGGACCTTCGAGGAAGAAGGGATCTTCTGGTGAGGTACAAATGAATTCACAACAACTGATGGCCAAGGAGTTCCACCGTCGGTTCGGGGTCTTCATCCGTTCTTCGCCGGGTCTTGTAGATGAGGCGACCAGGGAACTCAGGATAAGATTGATTCGGGAGGAACTGGGAGAGTTCGAGAAGGCGGCGAACGATAAGAATCTGGTCAAGATAGCCGATGCGCTCGCCGATCTCCTGTACGTCATCTACGGAACCGGCGTCTCGTACGGAATAGATCTCGAACCCATCTTCAAAGAGGTTCACGAGTCGAACATGAGCAAAGGAGATCCCGATGTCCTACGCTCCCCGAACGGCAAGATACTAAAGGCAAAGAACTGGAGGCCGCCGGATCTCCAACCGATCCTGGAAAGGATGTAACCGGGTGGGAACACTGTCCGGACATCGAATTATTGATTCAAGGAGATCATTGCCGACATCAAGGGTCAAGGTCGGCAAGCAGGAAGCCGAGGGTGGATGCGGCGTCGTGGGCTTAGCGTGTAATGCTCCGATTGAAGGAAAATATCTTCTCCAATCTCTCGTCCAGATGCGGAACCGGGGAAACGGAAAAGGTGGAGGCATAGCGGCTGTCGGACTTGTCCCCGAACAGCTTGGTGTCTCTAAGAAAATTCTGAAAGAGGATTACATTTTACAGGTTGCTTATCTCGATAAATTAGTTAGAAAAAAGGTCGAAGAGGAGCATATCCGGCCGTTCTTTCTGGTTGATCACGAGGCGAGGGTTGAGGCTATTGATGATTATCGTTCGATTCCGGGTCTAGAGGTGGAGCCGCCTGAGGTCTTTAGGTACTTTGTGAGGATCAAGAGAGACGTTCTTGCTGAGTTTGGTCGAAAAAACAATCTGGAGGGGCTCAAGGAGAGTGAGGTGGAGGATGAATTTCTCTACCAGAACTCTTACCGATTGAATCAGCAGTATTACTCGTCGCTGGGCGAGAAGAAGGCCTTCGTCGTCTCCCATGGAAAGAACATGGTTGTATTGAAGCTGGTGGGTTATGGAGATGATGTTGTCAGGTATTACGGGTTAGAGGATTTCAAGGCGCATGTCTGGATTGGTCATCATCGGTATCCGACGAAGGGCCGGGTCTGGCATCCCGGCGGTGCGCATCCGTTTGTGGGGTTGCATGAGGCGTTGGTGCATAATGGTGATTTTGCGAATTATCATTCGATAATGGAGTATCTGGCCCAGCGAAACATCCACCCATTGTTCTTGACGGATACGGAGGTCTCGGTATTACTGTTCGACCTGCTCAGCCGCGTCTACAAGTATCCACTGGAGTATCTGATTGAAGCTCTGGCGCCAACAACTGAGAGGGATTTTGAGATGCTGCCGGAGGAGAAGAAAAAGATCTACCGATTGATACAGTCGACGCATATTCACGGGTCGCCTGATGGGCCATGGTTCTTCATAGTCGCAAGGAATGATGTCGAGAAGAACGCGTGGCAGTTGCTCGGGATTACTGATACGTCGATGCTGAGACCCCAAGTGTTTGCTGTTCAGGAGGGTCCGATGAAGATTGGGATTATCGCGTCGGAGAGGCAGGCGATCAATGCTGTTCTAGGAAAGTTGCAGGAAGATCAGAAGATTCCGAGTAGATTTGCGGATTCTTACTGGAACGCTCGGGGTGGGAGCTTCACTGATGGTGGGGCGTTTCTCTTTACTGTGAGAGATGGGGAGAGTGGGAAGGAGTTGGAGTGCGTTGACAAGTTTGGAAAAGTGATTGAGCTTCCGAAGCAGGACTGGTTGCCGCAGGTAGGTTCTAGTGTCTTGCTGAATGCGAGTATTGCGATCCAGCTGCAGAAGGGTCCCAGTACGCAGGACCCGTTGGGATTCTATGAGTATGTTCGTCCCGCGTTGAGGGATGCGGGCTTCCAGTATGTGAGGGAGATTCTGGAGGAGCTGAAACGGCTGGCGATGAGGGGACAGGAGGCCCGACAATTCGCGATAAAAACACTCTCACTACTCTACGACAGAATCTACGATACTGGAAGAAAGAAACGAAGCTCGCTACTACAACTATACCACGAAGCGTTGAACGATGTCTTCTCTTCTGTTTCATTGTCGAATCATGAATTGTATACCCGACTGGATTGGAAGAATCGATCTCGATTGATCCATCCAGGGCTTGAGGAGCAGGTATTGGTCGTTGATGCTCTAGAATTTCCGGCTGAGGGAGAGGAAAGCGCTGCCAGGTTCGTGGTCGACGCATATGGAGAAGGCTGGAGGAACATTCTACTCTACAATCTGCGAGGACACCGATTCATTGGGAGCGGGCTCGGCGCTCGAACGAATGGTTTGAAGATTGACTGTTACGGAGACGCGGGAGATTACGTCGCATCTAGCATTGATGGTTGTGAGATCACGGTTCATGGTGCTGCTCAGGATCAAGCCGCGCAGATTATCAAGTATGGGAAACTAGTGGTTCACGGTGACGTGGGCCAAGCGTTCATGTACGCGGCGAAGGGAGGGGACGTGTATGTGCTAGGCAACGCAGCGGGACGACCACTCATCAACGCAGTCGGCAGGCCAAGAGTTGTGATCAACGGGACATGCCTTGACTACCTTGCAGAATCGTTCATGGCTGGTGACCCTTACAATGGCGGCGGGTTCGTTGTTGTAAACGGGTTGAGACCGTCGCTTGACGGACGATTCGTGGAACAAGTATACCCGTATCCGGGAAGCAACCTATTCTCCCTAGCCTCTGGCGGGGCGATATTCATCCGGGATCCATACCGAAAGGTGTCGAGCGAACAGCTGAACGGAGGACAACTCGCGGAATTCACTATGAACGATTGGGAGCTGATCTTACCGTTTCTAGAAGAGAATGAGAAGCTGTTCGGAATATCGGTGAAGAAGGATCTCTTGACCGTTCAAGAACGGACACTGGATCCACGCCAGGCTTATCGAAAAATCGAACCCATAACACTGCAAGAACTAGCCTAGATGGGAAGCATTAGGCCGCTATGTCTACCCCAAGCTCTTCTCAGCGTCGGGCTTGGAGACGTGCCCTCCAGTTTCTTGCCGGATGGGCAGGATGGGTCTACCTAACCTCGGCGACTCTTTGGCTTCTTGTAGTCGTGTTAGCGAGGCCAGCAGACTTCGCCCGAGACTTCAGGATTCTTGGTCTATTGCTGAACATAGTTGGAGCGACCATCGCCCTATCCCCGAGATTTCTGCGGGGCTATGCTCTCATCAACGAACGATTGGACACTCTTCTCGACCGTTGGGGCCTCGCTTTCTTGGCGATCGGTTTCTTCCAGCAGTTGGTCGGAAATGTGATTGGGTGACGACAGCTCTGAGGCTGTGCCATTATCAGGCGGAGAAGGCGGCGGCTCCGTGACTGGTTTGTCTTGCAATATGTCCTGAGGAAAGAGTTCGCGGTAACCGGTAATGATTCGTCGCGTATCTTGGCCGTCGATGATTCCGTAGTAGATGGTCTTTTTTTCCAAGAAAGACCGAGCGATTGCCATGTTCTTCATTTCTTCCACGATGCTCTCATCGACCTGTCCCCAATACTGAACGAGAAACACATCTGCCGGTGCCCGAAAGAGCCGTTCTATCTGGTCTCCGTCTTTGCCCATTTTCTTTGGAACGAGTTTTCCTTTGGTGCCTCTACCTTTGAGGCCGAATGCCACGCTCATTCGTTGACCTTTGAAGAGTAGGCGACTTGAAAACAGGTCATCGGTCTCTCCTCCCCAATCGTTGTGCTCTCCCTCTTCTTGGATTATCTTCTGGAGGCCCGCTTGGAATGCGTTCTCTCCGATTGCCACAAGCGTTTCCTTAGGACTCAAAGGAACAGCTTTCACTCTCTCGAATGAATCTATGTCGTCGATTTTGACCTCTCTGGCGTCAACCATGTTTTTCGGGGCAGAGAAGTTTACATTGATGACGTTCGCAGTTGTAGGCCTTGGGTTGCTCCTAGTTGGAAATTTTTCCAAAGCTTTTGGGTCTTTGGCGAGTTTCAGTATCAGCTTCAGTCGCGAGCTGAACCAGTCATCTTTTTCGTACGCCATCTCGCCGTTAACTTTGGTCTTCTTCACAATCTTCCCATTGTGAAGCCTCGCGCCCTCCTCTAAGACTCGCTTGTGTGAAAGTCCTGTGCGTTTCTCAATCTCCGAGATTAGCTTGATTTTCTTCTTTCCGAAACAGACTGCCTCGAAGACTTTCTGTCGATCCTCGCCAGTTCCAACCACTTCGGCCGCGTGCGCGATTTGATCCTGCGGATTCGATCTAATGTCCGTGGTCTCGGTTGCCATTAAGCTACTACCTCAACTGAAGTTCCCGAAACGTTCGAAGGAGCCTTCTCCCTCTTCGACCTCGGAAACAGTTCACTGATGTGACTCACACCCATACCGGTTGCCTTGTCGATCTCGTCTAGACTCGCTCCATTTTTCAGCGCGATTAGAACGAGTAGTTTCTTTATCGATTTCAACTCTTTCAACTCATCACTATCTGGCGTTCGATTCCACCTCCGATTTCTCGTTGTCATCATTCTTCGGTTCGGGCGATTCGGCCGCTGACTGGTTGTCTTTGGCTCTAACACTCTTCGGAACTTCTATCTCGAAATCCTCCAAGTCGAAAGAGCGTCTGAATCTCTCGCCGCCGCCTTTCACTTGAAAGCTCTCACCGAGGCCGAGCCTTCGCCACTTCTTCCACAAAACCTCAATCGTGGACTTGCTTCCGTAACCGGCCTTGCTTGCAACCTCTCTTGTCCCTTTACTCCCATCACTGACATGATAGGCCGCCCTTTTCTGCTCGGTATCCAAGCTGGTCTCCATGACCGCTTTGACCTCTTTGATCCCGGCGAACCTCACCCATTTCAGAATCTCTTTGAGAAGTTTGACATGCTCGGCTCCGGTGTCTTCAACGCTCACGGTGCTGTGACCTCCGGGAGGGTAGGAGTCTCTTCTTTGGGTTGCTTCTTCTTTTTCAGTTGATAGAGCACGACAGCTGAGTACCCCGCGCTCTTTCCTAGCAACCTGTCGATCTCGGAACCTTTGAAGCCCAGCGTGTCGAGAAGCTCTATCTTGTCCTGCTCCTTTGCGGTCCCTCTAACAGCCCCTAGTGCCTGCAGTCTCTCGATCTTGTCGAGTTTGTCAAGAATTGCTCGGAGCACTTTCAGCTCAGCCGATTCTTGACTCATACCGTGGTCATCTCCTGCTGACCTTGGGGCGTCGAAGACGTCTGAGTTGTCGATGACGACGTACCAGTTGCCGAAGGTGCGCCTGGCTGTGGTTGTTTCTTCTCTTTCAATCTTTCAAGTACGACTCGGGAGTATCCAACAGTTTTGCCCAAGAGCCGGTCGATTTCATTCGGCTTGAAACCGGCGGCGTCTAGTTCCTTGATTTTGTCCTTCTCTTGAGAAAGTCCTCTCACTGCACCAAGTGCTAGAAACCGTATCATCTTGTCGAGCTTGTCGTTGAGTACAGCGAATTGCTTCTCGTCCAAGTCTCTCATTCCCCTCCAGCTGGCGGTACGGCGATGACTTCAGATTCAGAGCCGGCCTTCTTTTTCAGTCCGGCCATGTTTACGCGGAGTTCTCTCAGCGTGAATCTCGCTTGGTGGTTTCGGAATGCCTTTCCCGGGGGAGCAACTATCCCGGCATCTGTAAACTCGTTAACCCATCGACTGATAGTTGCTTGAGGAATCTTTGTCATTTCTTGGAGCCTCAGCTGAGAGGTGATACCATCAAGCTTGCTGAATAATAGAGCCTTCTCATAGGTATCGAGGACCTCCTCCGCCATGGGTCGCAGAGCGACGGAAGCCATCGCCCTGAGGTATCCTAACACGGCCTCCCAACGACCGTCATCATTATCCATTGGACTTCAGTCTATATAAAAGAGGGGGCAATCTCATATATAAGCAAAGCCAATTTGAGCTGAAGAGGGTTGGATAGATACTCAGCATGCTTGGACCGTCACGTTAGTTCCAAGTATTCCTCTCACCTGAGGCTCGTGAGAAACGTGCAGGGTGCCCCATTTTAGTTGTCCCCCGTCAATCCATCTGTCTTTAGTTGTGTCTAAGCTCGTAATGCTTTACTGCCTCTCGATGCGCTCTTTTGAGCCTCGGTCTTCCGACGAGCCTTCTCTCGCTCTTTCTGCCCCGGATGAGCTAGCCTGTAGTTCCTCTGACTTCTTGAGCTTCTCTGCTTCTGGTGGACAAACCCGCGAAAACCAAGTTCCACAGCCGTTTTGCCCACTTCTTCCGGTGTCGGCAAGCCTCTGTCGATGTACCACTTTCGTGCCGTAGCCTTTGCCTTTGCCTCTGCTAGCTGACTTTTGAGGTTCGGGTCCTGACCTGACAAACCACTTGACAAAGGGCCATATCCATCCCAAAGAGTTGCTGAACCCGTTGTGGCGATCACGAAAACGGTCAAGCACTGTCTTTGTATCGGGCTAGCGTGATGTTTGTGTGTGCCATTTAATGTGTAGCGGCATATCGAGTATTTGTTGGTGACATGTTGGACATGTTGAGACTACTTGGCTGACTGGGAGGCTGAACCCCATGGTTTCTCTGAATTTCCTCTTGAAGTAGTAATCAAGATCGTTCAGATTCGAGGGATATATCGAGAGGAACCTGATGTTGTTTTTGCGGTATTGTGCCATTTTCCAGCGCATTGTCCTGATGTAGTTGTCCCTTGTTCCCGCGTCAGGTGAATCGACCAAGCCCCAGTACTCAACAACGAGGTTGTATTGTGGAAGGTAAAAGTCGGGTCTGCTTATCTTGGATTTGAAGATGAACCAGTCGTTAGTCGTTGCCATGGCTTCATAGTAATAGGGAATGCCGTGGCGAGTGAAATAATCGGCGACAACCCTCTCTCCTTGCTCCCCACTCGCGGAACCTTTGGCGTAACTGATGGCATACCATACTCCTCATGGGACTCAAAGAAGTCATTCAACCAGGAGAGAAAGCCAATCTTGGATAACAGCTCTCACCAACTCGACATTAAGGCCAACCCTATCCTTTGCACCTCGCCAGAATAATATGCGTCCCAGTCATCCAGAGACAATGATACTGGTGAACCATTCGATTCTCATTAGCAAGACGGAGCATCGGTTCCAGAACAGAGTTCTAGAACAAAGTTTCGGGGCTGTTTATACCGGGGCAGTCGATGGCTATTCTCGGACAAATTTATGAAACGATTGCTTAGAGCAAAATGGCTTAAGCTGATCTTCCTCGGGTTCATCGCGCTCATTCTGTCACTGCCTTCGATTGCGAAGGAGGCGAACGCCCAAGGCTCAAGCCCACTGTGCGCCCCTCAGCCAGCTTCTACACCGACACCTATGGGTTGCTGTGGACCCGTTCCGGCTAGCCCTGTCCCCGCAACTTCGTTGTCAGTGACTAGGCACGGAATACTGGCCAAGGGATCGCTCGTAACAACCTCGGTCATTGGCAACGGCCGAGTGGAGACCACAAGGACGTTTACAAGTAAAGATTTGTTGAACACTTATGGACAGCCGACGATATCCTGGTCTGAGAGTTCTCCAGCCCCGGAAGGCATAACCATGACATCGACCTCAAGCCAAAATACCGCCCTGTTCGTATTACGACAAGATGAAACTCCGCTCGCTTCGACATCTTCGGCTGTGGGAGGCTCGAGCATCAAGCCCAGTAGCATATTTGATGGCAACGGGTTAATTTATCCTCAATGGACGTACATTAGGTCGGGAGGGGCCTGCTCCGGATTCTTCTATGTCCAAGAAGACCCTATCAACTTCGCATACGAGCCTCACCCTTTAAACGATATAGTATCGTTTCTGATGAATTCGCGCGGTTGGTACGACAGCGGCAGTTGCTCGGGGGCTGCATATATCTATGACTTTAGCGGCTACGGCTGGAAAGTGTATGACCGTACCCTAGGAGCAGTTAACGGCTGCTTTTCGACGGACTACGGAAGGGTTCATGCGAGGTTCTTCGTGATGGCGAACGGAAGAATCGCAGCACCCGCTCATCAAGAGTTATGGAGCAATCAGTGCTTCTGTCATCGAGTTATGAGCTGGGAAAACGCTGAAGGACGGCTCGGGACCGACGAGACGGGCCAGTATACTATTCGTTGGGAATCCTATAACCTCCAAAACTCAGGGTATTTCGGTTACTACAACGCGTATAATGACGGCTCGGCAACTACGGCGGCTTAGAACTCCTCACGATTCGGATAACCCCATTTTTCTTGTTTGCTTGGCATCGGAAGAAGTGCCCCATTGATCACGTCCGATCAAGTAGCTAGATTCTTCTATGAGTTGGCTCGAAGGTCCATCTGACGTAGAATGATCAACTGGAAGCCTGGGCTCGCAAGCCAGCTCATACTCGTTTCATTGATAGCCTCCCTTTCGTTGTGGGCATCTATTCCGTTCTTTGTTGGACAATACGGCGGAGTATCAGGACCGCTAGGCGGGACCATAACAACTTTGGAAGTCTTAGTCCTCACGCTTCCAGTTGCAGGCATTGTCGCCTCTCTTTACGGCTGGTATTACAAGAAGCTAATATTGGCTTTTCTGATTGGAGCCCTGCCATATGTTCCCCTTATCTTCCTCGGGATCCCGGCGGTCTTCTTCCTTGGAGTGCCGATGGGAATGATCGGATCCGGGTCGACTTGGTTCAGGATGGGAAAAACGGTTAGGGGAAGCGTCCTGGCAATCTTGGGAGCGATGACCTGGGTAATAATCACCGCATTGATTCTCGGGGGATTCCGCTAGCTCGTCCTGCAGGAAGAGTTTCTACTGATGGATCCTCCTGGGCACGAAGGCTATGCTTTCGTTGTCGCTCATTCACTGAGGGTTCCCTTGTTGATCGCGCCACTTTACTAAGTCGGAAAGAGCACCTACAATAGTTAGGACCGCTCCGA
>Ga0209236_1001485_pt1 | contig 14111 bp, 13 predicted proteins | sample GraSoi013_1_40cm_FD_185819 | JGI IMG/M metagenome (GOLD analysis project Ga0209236, IMG submission 185819) | Grasslands soil microbial communities from the Angelo Coastal Reserve, California, USA - Sample 09_27_2013_1_40cm (SPAdes) (version 2) | ecosystem: Environmental > Terrestrial > Soil >... | reverse complement strand
CCAGAACTGCTCTACAAGTTTATAGAAGGCGGCGGACGGCGTGGTGACGGATTCCGCCATTGCCACCGAATCGACGAGCAGTAGAATCGGCTTATCTTCCGAACGGCCCTTGACTTCGAAAATGCGATCGATCGCAGCATCAGTGAATGGGTCGGCTCCCAGGCCATAAGCCGTATCCGTCGGGAAGGCGATAACGCCGCCGGAACGAAGCAAGCTGACGATCTCATCGTAGCCTGAATCCTCGAGAGTTTCGGTGCGAAACACCCTCACCCGCGGATTGTACTACGAGCGTTCGTAGTACAATGCCTCTCAATCGTCCGTTTGATGCAGATTGGCAAACACAGTCGAAAACTCGCGGCGCTAAGGAAAGCCACAAAGCATGGAAATCTCACGAGCGATGGGTTGCTTCCGATCGAAGGGCCGATCCTCTTGGAAGAAGCACAGCGCAGCGGAATTGAAATTGTCGACGTGTTTCGCAAGGCCGGCGCGCCAATGCCGGCAGTAGAACCGGACGCGATCTTTGAAGTTTCGGAGGAGGCTTTCAAGACAGTCCAGGACACGGAACACTCCCAAGGAATCATCGCGACAGTTCGGCCGCGCCAATACACGCTCGGAGATATATTCGCAGTCTCGCCAGAATTGATCATGGTCTTGGGCCGTCTCCAGGACCCCGGCAACGTCGGCACGATCCTCCGGATTGGCGAGTCTTTTGGTGCGACCGGTTGTATCGCTCTGCGCGGAACAGTCAGTTTTTACAACGGCAAAGTCGTTCGCGCAAGCGCAGGCAGCGTATTTCGTTTTCCCCATATCGGATCTGAAACCCTGGATGAAACCGTCTCACTCTTGCGCTCCCGAAGAATCGGCCTCATCGGCACTTCGCCCAATGCGGCGGACACAATCGAACAATGGGATTGGCGCAAGCCTTCTGCAATCTTGATTGGAAATGAGGGACAGGGCCTGGATCCGAAAGAATTGGCAACGTGCGATAAGGTGCTACGGATCCCACACAAAGGGACCGTCGAGTCCTTGAATTCGGCTATCGCCGCCGCCATTATTCTGTACGAGGCTTCCAAGCACAGACGGTCATAAGGGGAGCGAATGCAAGCCCGATAGAACGCTAACTGGAACCGCATCGTAATGGAAAACGTTTTATCCAGATTAACGGGAAGGCAAGTTGTGGTCGATTTAGGCTGCGGACCAGGTAGCTTTCATTACGAATCGTACACATGTCAAATCATTGGAATTGATCTGACTGTTTCTCGTAGGGCCCCTCGAGCGCACGTCAGTTTTGTTCAAGCAAATTCATCGCAAATCCCACTGGCAAGCAATTCCGTGGATGCTGTCGTTAGCCACCACACGTTGGAACATTTTGGTGATTTCAGGACGACTCTGGGAGAAGTCAATCGGATCTTAAAAGACGACGGCCTAATCTGGATCGCAATTCCCAACGGTTATGGCTTCGATGACACGCTTTACCGTTTTGTTTTCTCCGGAGGTGGACACATAAACCGCTTTAGCCGGGATCAGTTAGTAGAAGAAGTGCATCGCCTCACGAGGTTTCGACTCATTCAGGAGGTCGATCTCTTCAGCAGTTTTATTTATCTCAAGAAACCCACCGCTGAGGAATACCAGTTCTATCCTCGAACGGCTCGCTTCCTCTTCCATATTCCGGACGGAACCAGCACAACGGGTATCTTGGTTATGAATGCAGCCACGCGTCTGATTGATAAGTTATTCGGAAGCCGAGTCAGTCAGTATGGTTGGGGTTTTGTGTTCGCGGCCGACAGCGTTTCTCTGACTCCCTTGCATCGCCCCTACTTCAATGTCTGCTCGAACTGTGGTTCCGGAATACCGGCAATACGACTTCGCAACCAAGGCCAGTTGAAACAGTTCTGTGGAGTGGGTTTTTATCGGTGTCCACACTGCCGGAAGCTCAATGCATTTGTCGCCCCTCCCGCCGGGTGCGACTAGACGGCGATTTAGCCTGTCGGGAAAAGTAGCATATGAACGTACTGCGGTTGACGTTTGGAATATGGCTGGTTGTTGTCGCAGTGCGCTTCTGTATCACTCTCATCAGAAGCGTTGCCAACCCGTTCAATAGTGGATGGGACTGGATGTGGTGCAGTGGGTGGACTATTTGCTGCGCAGTTCTCCCGATTTTAGCCGCGACCTCGACCTTCAGAAAAAGGCGAATTTGGCTGATTCCGCTGCTTCCGGCGATCGCGATCGTGTATTTGAGTGGCAACGTCGGGCCTGCGCTTGCTGCGCTGTGGCTTTTTCTTCTGTCCGCCGGCGTGGGCGCATTCATCCTGCGAAAAGTAGTTGGCAAAAACGAGGCGACAATTGATTACCTCGTTTGCGGAGTCCCACTCGGAACAGCAGTCATCTCTCTGACCATACTCATACTTGGCCTCACAGGACATCTGACGGTATTCGCCGTCGCTACTTTTTGTTTGGCGCTCTCGGCCGCGAGTGTCGCCTGGGGGTGGCGAGATCTATATCCGCCAGGGGCGCAGCCTGCCACGACGCCCGAAAAGGACACGAGGTTGTTGTGCGCCCTGATGGGCGCGCTCGGACTGGTGTATCTCGTTTGGGCAATCGCGCCCGAGATTCAATTCGATGCACTGAACTATCATCTCGCTGTCCCGGAAAAATATCTCGAGAACTCCCGAGTCGTTGATCTCCACTTTTTCCACGCGTATTTTGCGCGCTTCGTCGAATTTTTCTTTGCCGCATGCCTGGCATTGGGTGGCGCGGCAACAGTAAAAATCTGGATTTTTCTGATGAGTTGCACTGCCGTCTGGGCCGTTTACGCCCTCGGCGAATGTTCCTTCGAGCGACGAGTGGGTTTCTGGGCCGCTGCGTTGTTTATGGCGACACCAATCGTCGGATGGCTCTTCGGTACGGCCTACATCGATAACGTGATAGCGCTTTTCGTTACCGCATCATTTGTGGCGCTCGTCCGGTGGACGGATTCCCACAATGAACGCTGGCTGTACGTCGCCGGAATGATCGCTGGAATGGCCGTGGGTTCAAAAGTAAGTGCGTTGCTGGCCTACGCAGTCGTCGCGCCAATCGTTGCGTTTCGACTCAAACGTGACATCCGAACTCTGGCACTCGCTGCTATAGCTTTCGCAGTCGTTGCCACGCCAACCTACGTCCTGATCTACTCTTTGACGGACAATCCCATTTTCCCATTGATGAACGGGGTGTTTCACAGCCCGAAGTGGAGCTTCGATAACCGAATTATGAACGCTGGGGATTATGGACTTCCAGTGAGCTTTGCGTCTTTTATCCGGTTTCCGTTTCGCTTCACGTTCGACACAATTCGATTCGGCGAGGGCCTGCCTCGTGGTTCTGCCGGGTTGACTCTGCTGTTTGCGTTTCCATTTGCCGCGACCCTATGGCCAAAAGCCAGGACGGGACAGCGTCTGATGATATTTGCGGCCGCGGGGTTCCTCGTCCTGCTCTTCTTCACGATGCAGTATGCCCGCTACTACATCACGATATTGCCGATCATCGCGGTCCTCGGTGTTGCTACGATTTTTCATCTGGTACCGAACGGGAGGGCTCGTCCGGCCACAATGGTGTTGTTGATCGTGTTAATGGTGCAGCCGCTCGTACATTCGGTGCAGTTCTGGAATATTCCGGATCGCTTTCCAGTTGCGCTGGCAACCGGGCTCGAAGACAAAGAATCGTTTCTCCGCCGTGCCCTAGCCGGTTATTCGGCAGCCGAGTATTTAAACCGTGTCACTACGAAAACCGACAGAATTTTGGGTGTCGAAACGGAGAATCTGCGTTTCTATTTGGGAGCTGAACTCCAAACAATGCCGCTCTCGCTCTATGGCGATGCGATAAGACGTCTATCGGATATGACGCCAGACGAGGAATTGGCTGCATCAATAAAGCGCCTCAATTTCCGATACCTATTGGTTTTAAGAACGGCGCTCGAGAATCCAGCACCCTGGTATCCCTATCTTCAACGAGGATTTCTAGCCGTCCATGCAGACACAGCTTACGAAGACGAACACGTTGTCGTGTACCGGCTGCGCTAATGTAGGCGTCGCGATCCATAGCTCGTTGTATCGGTAATCGGCGTCTTCGACGTTTTATGACATCAATTATGTTTTAATCAATTGGCAATTGCGGAGAGCTTTCTCCCTGCTGGGAGCGCGCAGCCTCAAGGAAGAACGCAGCCATCAATGAAATGAGCGGATTCCTCTTTGAAGAAGACAAGCCGTCCAGTCCACCCGTCGACGCTCCACTCGCCGACCGCATGCGACCGAAATCGTTGGACGAAATACTCGGGCAGGGGCATCTGCTGGATCCCGGAAAACCGCTGCGAACAGCAATCGAACGAGATCAGGTCCCGTCTATGATCTTGTGGGGACCGCCAGGCGTGGGCAAGACGACTCTCGCACAGATCATCGCGAAAATGACCAAGTCCACATTCATTTCTTTCAGCGCCGTCTTGTCCGGTATCAAAGAAATCAAGGACATCATGGCCGCAGCCGAAAAGGCCCGCCGATTTGGCAAGCGGACGATCGTATTCGTGGATGAGATTCACCGGTTCAATAAAGCTCAGCAAGATGCGTTTCTGCCGCATGTCGAGCGTGGAAACATCACCCTGATTGGAGCAACGACCGAGAATCCGTCGTTCGAAGTCATTTCTGCTCTGCTGTCGCGCACCCGTGTTTTCGTGCTCAAGCCGTTATCCGATGAAGATGTCGCCACTGTTCTCGGGTGTGCTGTGAGTCGCGAGAATTTCAACATTGATGAAGCATCCATAGGCGCGATCGCATTGCTTGCGAACGGTGATGCCCGAACGGCGCTGAACATCCTCGACCTGGCTATGCAAGGAACACCCTCAGGTCAACCGATTACCAGAGCAACAATCGAGGAGGCTTCCCAGAAAACGTTTCTTTATGACAAGACCGGTGAAGAGCACTACAACATCATTTCGGCGTTGCACAAATCTCTTCGCAACTCCGATGTGGACGCCGCCTTGTATTGGCTCGCCCGGATGCTCGAAGCCGGTGAAGATCCCCTCTACATTGCACGCCGGCTCGTGCGCTTTGCTTCAGAAGATATCGGCCTTGCGGACCCGCGCGCTTTACGAATCGCGCTGGACGCTAAAGATGCGTTTCACTTCATCGGTCTGCCCGAGGGAAAACTCGCGTTAGCACAATGTGTGATCTACTTGGCTGCAGCTCCGAAGTCGAATTCCGTCTACACAGCTTACGCAGAGGCAGCGGGCGACGTGGAAAACACACGGAATGACCCGGTACCTTTGCACATCCGAAACGCTCCCACTGGGTTGATGAAGAATCTTGGATACGGCAAAGGCTATCAATATGCGCACGACCTCGAAGACAAGGTCGCCGATATGGATTGCCTTCCCGATTCGCTAAAGGGCCGCAAGTATTACCGTCCTCAGGAAATCGGAGAAGAAGCCGCGATCAAAAGTCGACTTGAGGAAGTGGAGAAAAAGAAGCGGAAGAAGAAATAGCCTACCTCTCCCTTTGGTAGAGGGTAGGGTGAGGGCTCAGGTTGGGATAGACTTGTAACCCTCACCCGGCGCTGTCGCGCCGCCCTCTTCCAGAGGGAGAGGGTAAATACTGCATGTGGTCTTGCAGGATACAGCGGTCCATCACCACCTCCAAACCCGCGGCGCGGCCCAGAGCGGCAGCCGCTTCATTCACGACACCCAATTGCATCCAAATAACGCGGGCACCGCGGCGGATGGCGGCCTCTACAATGTCCGGAACGTATTCGGGCCGGCGGAAGATGTCGACGATGTCAAAGGGTTCGGGAATGTCGTCCAGAGTCGGATAGGCCATCTCACCAAGGACTTCGGTCTCGAGGGGATTCACAGGGATAATCCGATATCCGGCACTCTGCATGTATCGGGAAACCGAAAAGCTCGCGCGCCACGGATGAGAGGACAGTCCGACAACTGCAATCGTTTTGTATTTCTCAAGGATCTCCTTGATGCTCATAGTGCCTTATCCAGGGCGGCAAGAAACGCTTGATTCTGCTCACGCGTGCCAACCGAAACACGCATGCATGCCGGGCAACCCCAAGCCGGACGCACAATCACACCTTGCGTGAGTAAAGCCGATGTGACCTCGCGCACAGGCTTTCTCAATTCCACGAGAACAAAATTGGCCTGCGACGGAATGTATCCTAAGTGTCGCTTTGACAGCTCCCTGTAGAGAAACTCCAGTTCGACGCGGTTCGTCTCAACGCTCTTTTGGACGTGTTCGCGGTCATCCCAAGCTGCGAGTGCTGCAATTTGCGCGACGCTGTTCGTGTTGAACGCCATCCTTACCTTATACAACGCCGCGACGATTTCCAGGGTGCTGATCCCATAGCCGATCCTCAGACCGGCCAATCCGAAGACCTTGGAAAACGTCCTTAGAACCAGAACCGGCCTTCCAGCACGAACATAGTCCAAGGAATTGGGATACCTCGAATCGCTGACATATTCGAAATACGCTTCATCAAGAACGACCAACACGTGGTCCGGTATCCTGCTCATGAACTTGTCGAGTTCTCGACGACGGATGATCGTGCCTGTCGGATTATTCGGATTCGCCAGAACGACCAGGCGGGTTCCCGTCGTGATGCGCTCGGCCATTGCCTCCAGATCGAAGGCGTATTCCTTCATTGGCGTTCGGACCAGCGGCATGTTCAGAATCTCCGCCAGTTGGTAGTACACAATAAACGAGGCTTCGCCGGTGAGCACCTCGGCCTCGGGGCTATGGAGGGCATCATAGGTCATGGCAAGGATATCGCTCGAGCCGGCACTGACAATAATCTCGTCCATCGAGATCTGGTAGTGGCTGGCTAGCCTCTGACGCAGGAGGTAAGCACTATCGTCGGGATACGGCGCAATTTTCTCCAAATATGCTCGCGCAGCTTGGACTGCCTTCGGCGAAGGACCAAATGGGTTTTCGTTCATCCCAAGCTGCACGATCGGGATTCCAAGTTGCCGTTCGATCTCCTCGGCCGGATTTTCGGATTTGTAAGCAGCGATCCGCTGGATATGCTCGGAAATCATTTGGGAAGAGCTCATTTCCGAAACTCCCGTTTAAATTGATTCACTTCTTCCTGCGTGAGAAACCGCCAGCCGCCTGGCCGAAGCTTTTCGTCATCAAGGGAACCAATGCGCACGCGGCGGAGTTTTTCCACCGGGTGACCGATCGACTGAAACATCCGCCGGATCTGTTGATTCTTGCCCTGGTGCAATGTGACCTCGAGCCACGGGTTTTCGCCACTTTTCAAACGCTCAATCGACGATGGTGCCAGCCACTCATTGTCAATGTAGGCTCCTCCCCGCAGGCGGTCGAGGTCGCGTTCGGCCGGTTCGCCGGCAACCTTGACTCGATAGACCTTTTTTATGTTTCCGGCCTTCGTTAGGAATCTCGTAAGCTCACCATCGTTCGTGAGGATGATTAAACCTTCCGATCCGAAGTCGAGGCGGCCTACCGGATAGACTCGTTCTCTGATCTTGCCCTTCATGTAATCCACAACGGTCGGACGCCCTTCAGGATCGCTCGATGTGGACATTACATTTTTCGGCTTATTCAGCAGGATATAGATGTGGCGTTGGGGCGACCGGACTCTTTTCCCATCGACCTTGATGACATCCTCATCGGGATCGGCCTTCGAGCCCAGTTCCGTCATTCGGTGACCGTTCACAGTGACTCGTCCGGCTTGAATTATTTCTTCGGCGTGCCGGCGTGAAGCAATACCGGCATGCGCGAGGATCTTCTGGAGCCGCTCCCGCATATTTCAATTGTATCGGGTATTTACTAGTGGGCTAGAGGTTGAACTGTCTTTTTCAAGAAGGGGAAATGATCTCTTCTTCAGCACCCACCTGAGCTTTGATCAGTTCCTCGAACTCCTCCATGCTCGGCAACTCAGCCAGATCTTTTAGGCCGAAATGCATGAGAAATTCTTTCGTGGTTTTGTAAAGAATCGGCCGGCCGAGAACTTCTTTGCGTCCTGCAGTTGTGATCAGTTTTTTGTCCAGGAGCGTTTTGATCACGCTGCTGGCATGAACCCCTCGAATGTCCTGGATTTCGGGAACGGTCACAGGTTGCTTGTAGGCGATGACGGCAAGTGTTTCCAAAGCCGCCAGAGATAACCGAGTTGGAGGAATCTGGGTTTTGATGAATTCTTTCAAAACCTCATGGTGTTCAGGTTTCGTGGAAAAGCGATAACCGCCGGCAACCTCACGTATTTCGATTCCATGGTGTTCGGTGCGGTATCGTTCGATCAATTCGTTCAGCGTTCGTTCGATCTCGATCGCATCTACCTCCGGCACCGCTGCGTGAATATCGTCCAGAGAGACAGGTTCCTTGGCCAGGTAAACGATGGCTTCAAGCAGGGCTGAAAGATTTGGATAACTCATAACTTGGATTAGCTCGAGCGGTGATTTCGCCAAAAGCGCTGTTCTGTTTGAGATAGATCGCATGAAGGCGCGTCAGCTCAAGGAGCGCCAGGAACGCTGTAATCAACGCCCTCCGCGATGCGATTTCAGGCAGAATCTCCGACAGTGCCACGCCGGCCGGTGCTGCCACAATCTTCTCGAAAAGAAATGCCATCATCTGCTCGACCGAAAATTCCTCGCGATCGACCTGAATCAGCGGCCGTTGCTCGGCTCGCTTGAGAACATCCCGAAAGACGAGGAGTAAATCGTACAGAGTGACAGCCATCTCGGGTTCCAATTCGCTGTCTTCCATTGCAATCGCACCCGGATTGGACCACGCGGCATTTTCGACCAGCTCGCGCTGATACAGCATCTGTGCGGCATTCTTGAACTTTTCATATTCGAGCAGCCGCCGGACGAGTTCGGCCCGTGGATCCTCCTGCTCTGCGGGATCCGCGTTCGGGTCCGGCGGGAGCAGCATTCGTGACTTGATGTAAATGAGTTGCGCTGCGATGACCAGGAACTCCGAGGCCACATCCACGTCGAGCTCTTCCATCAAATGAAGATACTCGAGGTATTGTTCGGTGATTTTCGCAATAGGGATGTCGTAGACGTCCAACTTCTGCCTGCGTATCAACTCCAACAGCAAATCGAGAGGCCCTTCGTACAAAGGCAGTGAGATTTTGAGATCGTCGAGCATGAAAGTCTAGATCTTCATCGCCTCTCGAACTTCAGACATAGTTTGACCAGCCGCAATCTTCGCCTTCTTCGAACCTTCGCTGAGGATGTCTCTCGCATCGCCCGGATGAGCCTCTAATTGCCTACGTCTTTCGTAAAGCGGACCCAACCGTTTCTGCAGGCTATCGAACAGCCACATCTTGCATTCAACACAGCCTATTCCGGCCGTGCGACAACCCTGGTCCACTTCGGCCACCCGGATTTTGTCGGAAAAGACATCGTGGTAGTCGCCGACGGGGCAAATGTCGGGATTGCCGGGATCGGTACGCCGCCCGCGAGCCGGATCCGTCACCATATTCCGAACGATCTCTTTCATCACGACGGGATCTTCACTGAGAGCAATGGTGTTGCCGTAACTCTTGCTCATCTTGCGCCCATCCGTCCCCGGCAACTTCGGGACTTCCGTCAGCAAGGTTTGCGGCTCTGGAAAGACCTGACCGTAGAAATGGTTGAAGCGACGCGCGATTTCGCGCGTCAGTTCGATATGTGCCACCTGATCGCCGCCGACGGGCACAGCGTTCGCTTTGTAAATAAGGATGTCGGCGGACTGCAGCAGCGGATACCCGAGAAAGCCGTAGGTGTGGAGATCGTGATCCTTGATCTCAGCCATTTGTTCTTTGTAACTCGGCACGCGCTCCAGCCACGGCAAGGGTGTGATCATCGAGAACAACAGATGAAGCTCAGCGTGCTCCATCACATGCGACTGAATGAACAATGTCGATCGTTGGGGATCAATGCCGGCCGCTAACCAGTCCATCGCATTGTCGATAATGTTTTCGCGGATTCCCTCTGTGGAGTCATAGTGAGTCGTCAGCGCGTGCCAATCGACGATGCAGTAAAAACATTCATAGTCGTCCTGCAAGCTCACCCAGTTATCGAGCGCTCCGACCAGGTGGCCAAGATGCAGCTTGCCGGTCGGCCTCATACCGCTTAAGACTCGTGGCTTTGTCATTGCTCAGATTAGATACGAAAGGACGAAGTCTCTCACGGGATAAAAAAGCATTCCCGGAACCCCGAGATAGAGGAGGGCCAGAAGCAGCATAAAGCCGTAACTTTGCATTTGCTCCAGTGCGTTCGCGAGCGATCGCGGCAAGAGGCCCGATAAAACGGCTGCACCATCCAAAGGCGCAACCGGAATCAGGTTGAAAACCGCCAGGAGCAGATTGAGCATCATCCCGTGGTAAGCGACAAGAGTCAGCGGCAGCAAAATCGATTGTCCGGAGATTTCGTTCGCCGCGACCCGGTAGATGATCTCCGAGCCGGTAGACGAAAAGAACTTAACCATGATCAGGAACGTGAACAGGACTGTGGCAAGCAGGAGATTACTGAGTGGGCCGGCAGCCGCGACCACCATATGGTCGCGGGACGGATGCTTCAGCCGCGATACGTTCACAGGGACAGGCTTGGCCCACCCGAACATGGCGCCACGCAGCACAAATATTCCTAATAAAGGAAAAACAATTGTGCCCATGAGATCGGCATGAACCATCGGATTCAATGAAACGCGGCCCAAATATCGCGCCGTGGGATCGCCGAAACGATCCGCGGTCCACGCGTGTGCCGATTCGTGAATGCTCAGCGAGAGTAGGAGAACGATGAACTGGACGATACCAACGTAAATCTCGATTGTCATTAGAATAGACTGTCATTATCGCACACGGAGGCGGGTCTGAACCATGTGCTATAATCGCCGCCATGCATGTTGTCCTGCTCAGACTCGCGCTGGGCCTGTATTCCTTTGGTTTTGCGCACTCCGTTTTAACTGCTCTTAAAAAAAAACAAACGTTTTTCCAGCCGGCTTTGGCGGCAGTTTTCGCGGGTTTCATCCTTCATGTTGCATCGATTGCCCTCCGCGCTCTTGACGTGCGGTACCTGCCGCTGACGCAGCAGTACGAAGCCTTCTCTTTTTTTGGCGCCCTGACCACGTTGGGTTTTCTTATCGCTTACGCGAAATATCGTATCGCTCCCTTGAGTGTATTCGCCTTTCCGTTAATTTTTATCATGACGTTCGTAGCGAATCTCTTTTACGATCCGTCGGCATCCATTCCGCCGGTCCTGCGCAGCAATTGGATTTACATCCATACGCCTCTTGTTTTTTTTGGATACGCCGCACTGTTTATCGCCTTTGCTGCCGCGATTATGTACTTGATTCAGGAGAGAGCGCTCAAGTCGAAACATCCGATACGTTTCCATAACTGGTTGCCCTCACTCGAAATCTGTGATGACCTGGCGTACAAATCGCTCGCCATTGGCTTCCCGCTGATTACGCTCGGTATTGTGACCGGGGCGCTTTGGGCGCAGGCTGTTTGGGGCGTCTGGGCGAGAGATGCGAAAGTGCTGTTTTCGTTTCTCACGTGGTTCGTCTACATGATGTTGATTTTCTATAGACTCATCGCAGGTTGGCGTGGTCGTAAGGCCGCATACCTGTCCATCGTTGGTTTTATCGGGGTTCTGGTCACCTTCCTCGGCGCGAATTATTTTGGAGGACTTCACACGTTTCAGTGATGCAGCTTGCACTGGTCGGACTCAGTCACAAAACGGCGCCCGTAGAGATTCGCGAGCGCTTGGCGTTCAGCAATGACGCTCTTCGATCGGCTTTGACATCGCTTGTGGACCGCCGGCGAGTGAATGAGGCGATGATTCTTTCGACATGCAATCGTGTCGAGGTCGTTGCCGAGAGCCCTGATGACCGGCTGATTCGCGACTTTATTTGCGAGTTTCACCAAATTTCCCACGATTCGGTTTCAACTCATCTCTACAGCTACCGCAACGTCGAAGCGATCCGGCATGTTTTTCGTGTGACGGCGAGCTTGGACTCAATGGTAATCGGGGAGCCGCAGATCCTCGGTCAGGTTAAAGAAGCGTTTAGGATCGCTATGGATGCAGGGACTGTTGGCATGCATCTAAGCGCGCTTATGAATCGCGCCTTCGCCGTCGCGAAAAAGGTTCGGAGCGAAACGGGAATATCGCAATCCGCAGTGTCCGTCAGCTACGCCGCGGTCGAGTTAGCCCGGAAGATCTTTGGAGATCTGTCGGGCAAAACGGTCATGATCATCGGCGCCAGCAAAATGGGTGAACTCGCAGCAAAACATCTCCGACGAGCGGGCGCTTCTTCGGTGCTCGTCACGAATCGAACTTTCGAACGCGCCGTCGAGTTGGCAAAAGTGTTCGAGGGCGCAGCGGTTCCGTTCGAACATTTCACCGATCACATGACTGGCGCCGATATCGTGATTACTTCAACCGGGGCGCCGCACTTCATTATCGGAAGGAATCTGGCAGAGCAGGTTATCCATCGGCGGAAAAACAAGCCGATATTTTTCATTGATATCGCTGTCCCGCGTGATATCGACCCGGCGGTCAACCAGATTGATAACGCATTCCTCTACGATATCGACGACCTTCAGCAAGTGATCGATGCCAATCTGAAAGAACGGTTCAAAGAAGCTATGCGCGCGGAACAAATCGTCGACGATGAGGTCGAGGCGTTCTGCTTGAAGATGCAAACACGGGATGTTGTGCCGACAATCGTTCAGCTCAGGGACAGCCTCGAGAAGGTTCGGCGCGATGAGATTGAACGCAATCGCCGCCACCTCAAAGATCTATCGCCGGATCAGCAGGCCGCCGTGGATCAGATCACGAAATCCATCGTGAACAAGATTTTGCATCCCCCGATCGAGCAATTGAAGCAAATGGCCCATGATCCTCAAGGCGCTGATCTCGCCGATCTCATTCGAAAGATCTTCAACGTTAAGCCACAATGAACGTCCGCACCCTCCGGCTTGGAACCCGCGGAAGCGCCCTGGCCCTTTGGCAAGCGAACTGGACGAAGAGCCAACTGGAACAGCGCTGGCCGGCCTTGGCTGTTGAACTTGTGCCGATCAAGACGACGGGCGACAAGATACTTGATGTTCCTCTGGCGAAGGTCGGCGGAAAGGGACTGTTCACGAAGGAAATTGACGAGGCGCTGCTGAATGGCAGAATCGATCTAGCTGTCCACAGCATGAAGGATGTTCCTTTCCAGCTTCCCCCTGGAATTGTGTTTGGCGCAATACCGGAGCGCGAGGATCCCCGTGACGCTGTCATCTCTAATGGTCCGACGCTCGAGGCGTTGAGCCGGGGCGCGACTATCGGAACCAGCAGTCTCCGCCGCCAGGTTCAACTTCGCCATCGCTTTCCGGCCTTTAATCTCGTCGCGTTGCGTGGCAACGTCGACACACGCCTGCGAAGACTAGCTGCGCACGACTTTGATGGGATTATTCTCGCGATTGCCGGATTGAAACGTCTTGGCTATGAGTACCGCATCACTCAAATACTCGACGACGATCTGATGCTCCCCGCCGTGGGCCAGGGTGCCTTAGGCATTGTGTGTCGTGACGAAGATCATTCGACACGGCGAATTCTTCAGGTTCTGGATCACGCTCCCACTCGCACCGCCGCGACTGCCGAGCGCGGGCTTCTGCGCGCCCTTGGAGGGAGTTGTCAGGTTCCAATTGGAGGAAAGGCGAATATCGCCGCTGGCCGCTTAACCATTAAGGGCCTGATTGGAAGTCTCGATGGCGCGCGAATCGTTGCGCATGAATTGAGCGGCTCACCCGATCAAGCTCTCGAGCTGGGAATCGAGCTTGGCGAGAAGCTGCTGTCGATGGGAGCCGGAGAAATTCTCGCGGAGATCGCCCAGTATGGAGTTGATCGGTAAAACCGTCCTCATCACGCGGGCAGCTTCGCAATCCGCTGAATTGCGGTCGCGCCTGGAAGACCTCGGCGTGCGAGTCATCGAATGTCCCACGATTCAGATCGTCCCGCCAAAAACCTGGAAACCTGTCGATGACGCCATTCGGCGGCTACAGACATACCATTGGCTCCTATTCACCAGCGCGAATGCCGTGGAACAATTCATGGACCGAATGGCCGGCTTGTCCTTCACGCCCGCTCACCG
>Ga0209236_1001483_pt1 | contig 14121 bp, 13 predicted proteins | sample GraSoi013_1_40cm_FD_185819 | JGI IMG/M metagenome (GOLD analysis project Ga0209236, IMG submission 185819) | Grasslands soil microbial communities from the Angelo Coastal Reserve, California, USA - Sample 09_27_2013_1_40cm (SPAdes) (version 2) | ecosystem: Environmental > Terrestrial > Soil >... | reverse complement strand
GAAGATCAATCCACTACGCTCGAAATGTTCGAAACTGGAATCAAGGTTGTGGATTTGATTGAACCGTACGTGAACGGTGGAAAGATCGGCCTTTTCGGCGGAGCGGGCGTGGGCAAGACCGTGCTCATTCTAGAGCTTATTCACAACGTCGCGATGCAGCACGGCGGACTGTCCGTATTTGCCGGCGTTGGCGAGCGTACCCGCGAGGGCAACGACCTTTGGTTGGAAATGTCCGAATCCGGAGTCATCGTCCCGGGCAATACGGAGAAATCACGCGCCGCGTTGATTTACGGACAGATGACCGAGCCGCCCGGGGCGCGCCTGCGCGTCGGATTGACGGGCCTCACGGTTGCGGAATACTTCCGGGATCAGGAGCACCTGGACGTCCTGCTGTTCATCGATAATATTTTCCGCTTCGTTCAGGCGGGTTCCGAAGTATCGGCGCTGCTCGGGCGCATGCCTTCAGCCGTTGGTTACCAGCCGAACCTCAATACGGAAATCGGCGAACTGCAGGAGCGCATCACTTCGACGAAGTCCGGTTCGATCACGTCGGTGCAGGCGATTTACGTCCCGGCGGACGACTACACGGATCCGGCGCCGGCGGCGACGTTCACGCACTTGGATGCAACCACAAACCTGAGCCGGCAAATTGTCGAGCGCGGAATCTATCCAGCTGTCGATCCGCTGGCTAGCTATTCCCGCATTCTCGATCCGCGTATCGTTGGCGCCGAGCACTACGCCGTGGCGCGCGGCGTAAAGTCCATTCTGCAACGTTACAAGGATTTGCAAGACATCATCGCCATTCTGGGAATCGAAGAACTTTCCGACGAAGATAAGCGCACCGTGGCGCGGGCCCGTAAGATCGAAAGGTTTCTCTCGCAGCCGATGTTCGTTGCCGCGCAATTCACCGGCCTCGAAGGCAAGTACGTCAAGATCGAAGATACGGTTCGCAGCTTCAAGGAAATCGTGGAAGGCAAGTACGACGACATGCCGGAACAGGCGTTTTACATGGTAGGCACGATCGAGGAAGCCCTCGAAAAGGCCGAAAAAATGAAGGCGAGCGCGTAAAGAAAGATGATGCCCGACGCCATTGCGCTGGTGATCGTTACGCCGGAGAAGCAGTTGCTCCGCGGCAAGGTCGCCGATGTGCAGATGCCCGGCGAGAACGGTTATCTGGGGATTTTGCCGGGACACGCGCCGCTCATGACGGAACTGGGGATCGGTGAACTCAGCTATCACGACATGGGCGGCAAGGAATCCGCGCATGTCGCCATCGTTCGCGGATTTGCCGAAGTTCTGCCGGACCGCGTCACAGTTCTTGCGGAGACCGCCGAGCGCGCAGAAGAGATCGACTTGCAACGCGCCAAGGATGCGTTGGCTCGCGCCGAGAAGCGCCTAGCCACGAATGATCCAAATATCGATTGGGACCGCGCCAACATTGCACTGCAGCGCGCGCTGATTCGCATTCAGGTGGTCACCAAGAAGCGCAGCCCCCTTGTTTCAGGCTCCTGAAGCATCTGCTACCGCTTTTCGGGTTACACCGCTTGCGACTTCCCTCCGCTGCCCGCATCTAATGGAATGAAGCTGAGTAAACGATGGAACCGATAACGATGTACAGCACCAGATGGTGCCCCGATTGCTGGCGCGCTAAATCTTTCTTGAAGGAACGCGGCGTCAGCTTTCGCGAAGTGAATATCGAAGAAGATCCATCCGGGGAGGAAATCGTCATCAAGGCTAACAATGGCCTGCGGAAAGTCCCCACGATGGAAGTCGGCGGGCGCTATTTTGCCTGCAGCCCGTTCGATGCCGAGCAGCTCGCCGAGGAACTCGACATTCCGCTGAATCCCTAGTTCAACGCAATACCTCGGGCCCAAACTCCCGCCAGCTGCAAACCTTCATCGAGCAGCAAAATATCCGCATCCGCTCCCACACGCAGGAAACCTTTCTTGAATTCGATGCCGAGCAAGGAGGCGGGATTCAGCGTCAGCATTCGCACAGCGTCCGGCAGAGATATGCCCAGCGCCACGATGTTTCGCAGGGCGCGGTCTAGCGTCAGAGTACTGCCTGCCAGCACTCCATCGGCGTTCCTGCATACGCCTCCGCTGACGGTCACTTCAAATCCACCTAACATGTATTTTCCGTCCGGCATGCCGGTCGCGGAGAGTCCGTCACTCACGAGGGTTACGTGCTCGGCTCCCTTGGCGAGGAGAAGCAACTTCATGGCGGCTTCTTCGACGTGTACTCCGTCGGCGATCAACTCTGCGTTGACCTCCGGCGAAGTGAGCACCGCGCCGATGACGCCCGGGTCGCGATGCGAAAACGGACGCATCGCGTTGTAGACGTGAGTGGCGCTGTGTGCCCCTCGGGCCATGGCCGCACGGGCCTCCTCGTAGGTTGCATCGGTGTGGCCGATTGAAACGACCAATCCTTCTTCTCGCGCGGCATCGATACATGGAGCGGCGCCGAGGACTTCCGGGGCAATCGTCAGGATCCTGGCATTGCCCGCGGCGGCTTTGAGGAACCGGCTGAGTGTTTCCACCGACGGCAACTGAATCCATTCGGAGGGATGCACGCCGCGGCGCTGTTTGCTGATAAATGGCCCCTCGAAATGGATTCCAAGGACTTCCGCGCGGGGTTCCTCCGTCTCGTGTTGTTGGGCGATGTACCCGGCGATTCCCTCGACCGCGAGAAGAGTTTGGTCCGTGCTGGCGGTCACCGTGGTGGCGACGAGTGACGTGGTGCCATATTGCGAGACTTTGCGGGTGATAGAGCGCAATGCCGCGCTGGTTCCTTCCATGACGTCGTGGCCGCCGGCCCCGTGGATGTGCAGGTCGATGAAGCCGGGTATGGCGGTCTTGTCGGTCGCGCGAACTTCCTGCGCCCCTGCAGGTAAGGTCATCCCCGCGCGCGGACCGATCGCTTCGATCACGTCCTCGCGAATCAGGATGCCCGCGTCGTTGATTTCAGTTATAGGAGTCAGAGCACGGCCGACGTGAATGAGAATGGTTGGCATAGCAGCACAACATCGTATCGGAAATGAATCGCAGCACAAAACAAAACGGGCGTCCCGATTCGGGACGCCCGTCATAATGAAATGCACAAAAGATTTACTTGGTTGCGGCAGGTGCCATGTCGATGCTGGTCAGTTTGAGCGTTTCGCCTTCCACGGTGCCCTTTACGGTCACGTGATGGCCGGCATGCGCCGCCACTTTGTCCTGCGCATCCACGACGTACACTTTCTTGTCGGCGTCGTTCACGAACACGTACTTCGCGCCATGCTCCTTGACGCACTTGGTCGTGCACTCGCCTTGGCCTTCCTTTGCACCATTCGCTTTGCACTGGCTGTCTGAAATCCAGCCGGTCCAAGAGCCATCGGCCGCCATCGCGAGAGCACCCGCGAACAGCGTCGCTGCCATTGCCACTGCAAATCGTACTTTCATGATTTCCCCCTCCAGAAATCCACTGCGGTTTTTTGATTCCCTGGGCCGCCACTAGATTGGCACAGCGACGGTCTCGTGTCCAGCCACTTCCTAAGACCCATTATGGAGGATTCTTATTCCCGGAAGAGCGCCAAAAGAAAAAAGGGAGGATTCTCTGGAATCCTCCCTATCTTGCTGTGCCATCAAGCAGTTGAAGACTAGCTACTGTGGAACTTGCTTACTGCCCGGACGTTGCTGTGCTGGCCGAAGCCGCTCCCGCGGACTTCGGGACGCTCAGGTAACCTGCGGCAGTCGTCTTGGTGACCTTGTTGACCACCAGTTCCAGGGCCGAGCGGTTCCCGCCGGTGTAGAAGAAGATCGGCTCATTCACGGAGCGATCCTTTTTTTCGAAGCTGTTGTCGTCCGCCAGGACGTTGATGGTGTAACGGTTCTTCTTAATGTTGGTGTCCTTCAGTTCGATCCGGATGGCGCCAACCTTCGTCGCACCGCCCTTGCGCTGCACGGTGAACTCGAAGTAATCGCGCTGGCCCATGCGGCGGAGCTGGTCGATTTCATCATGGTTCCGTGCGATGAGCGTTCCCATCTCGCTGCGGGCCATTTGAATGCTGTTCTTGGTAGCATCCAGATCGCCCTTTACACCTGTGACGTCGCCATTCAGCCTGTTGACGTCGTCGCTGCTTGCCTTGGTGGCTAGTTCCGCCTTTACGGAAGTTGCCAGGTTGTCTACCTTCTTGTCGACCGCAGTGGTCGCATTCTTGTTTTGCTTGCGGGCTGCAATCAGCTCGCCTTGCGTAAGGTTCAGTTTGTCGGTGACCACCTTCACGTCGCTTTGCACCTGCTGGTTGATATCATCAGCCTTCGCCAGCCTTTGCGTCAGCGCTTCATTGGCCTGCTTCACGCTGGCTTGCGTCGATTGCTCGACACTCTTGGCCTGATTCAATGCGCTCCAGCCCACTCCTAGGCTTAGAAGCGAGATGCCGCCCAACACTGCCACTGCCAGTCCAACCCAACGGGGTGTGCCGGTCGTGTTGGCCGAATCTTGAAAGTCGCTCATATACTTCGTTTCTCCTTTTGGCTTTTCGCCCTGTGCTATGGGAAGGAGCATCCGTTTCACCAAATGGTTTGTCTGCGCTAAACTCCTCCTAAGTTATTCATAACAAGCCGATTAAAGTAGATTGAAGGGAAGACCGGAGGGGGATCTATAAGTACCAGTACTAGTAAAGATTACGTGGTTCGCCCGAAAACCGTATAATTTGCTGTCGTTACTGTTAGGGAACGTCGATAGCAGAGATCTGTGGGGTCGGCTCAGAGAGGGGGAGGGAAGAGAACGAAACGGTAGACCGGAAACATCAATATTTCAATGACTTAGCGATGGAGGGATCAAGCAGCGCGAAAGCCACCTTCGGACCCGGCAACGCGTTCGGCGCTGAAATAACGGTCCAGCGTGTTGATGGCCGCGTCGAGGACGAGGTGGCAATCAGAACACGATTCCAAGTGGCGCTTGATCTCGACCTCAACGGACGAGGAGAGTCGCCCCTCTAAATACCAACAAATCAAATGGATGGTGTCCTTACAGCTCATTTCCCCTGTCCCCCCAGGTTCCCAAAGACGATAATACGACCCATCAAGGAGCGTGCATTTCTCGCACCAAATCCAGCTTTGGGGATCCAAATATTATCTGCTGATAAATCAGAGGTTTAGCCAGGATTACAATGCATCCGGGAGTCAGAGCATGCGGCGAGTTTTGAAAAGATTACACGTGGGTTGGTTCAAATGTGCAGCATCTCGTCACAAAAGGCACTACCGCTGTGGCGTTACCGTCATCTCCCGCAGGGCCTGGATACGCTTCTCAAGAGGCGGATGCGTGCTGAACAGAGAGGATAGGCCCCCGCTGCCGAACAACGGCTTTACAATGCACAACGCCGAGGTCGATGGAGAAAACGAGGTTGTGTGTATGCGTTCGTTGTAAGCCCCTAGTTTTTGGAGCGCACTCATTAGGCCGTAAGGCTGGCCTACCATTCTTGCGCCCGTTTCATCTGCAGAGAACTCTCGCTGGCGTGAAAGACCGAGCTGCAGCAAAATTGCCCCGAAGGGCGCCAGAAAAAATAGTAGTAGCCCAAGGATGCCCGCGCCGCCGCCTCGGTCGCGATCGTCGCGGTCGCCGCCCCCGAGCCACGGGCCCCAATGTGCTATCCAGGTGATGGCACCGGCCAGAGTCGCCGCGACGGAGCTAATCAGAATGTCGTAATTTCGCACGTGCGAAAGTTCATGAGCGATCACGCCTTCGAGTTCTTCGTCGTTCATCAATTCAAGCAGGCCCTGGGTAACCGCCACCGACGCGTGTTGCGGATTGCGTCCAGTGGCGAAAGCGTTCGGAGCGGCCTCCGGAACAACGTAGAGCTTCGGCATGGGGAGGCGGGCTTTGGCGGCGAGACGTTCCATCACTTCGTAGAGCCTGGGCGCCTGCTCACGCGAAACTCGCTGTGCGCCGCTAGAAGCAAGCGCGATCTTATCTGAGAAGAAATACGCGAACGCGTTCATGCAGATAGCGATCCCCAGGCCAAACGTCATCCCGTTCCGCCCGCCAAAAATCTGGCCCACAAACATGAGCAAGAGCGTGAGAGCCACCAGCAAAAATGTTGTGCGAAAGATTCTCATTCTGTCTATTCCATCCTAATCGCGTATCGAGAGCAATTGAGTTTCGCTCTTTTCACTAACTGAAGCGTCCAGACCGTTCCCCCATATCAGTTAGATTCCTGCGGCAGCAACAGGTTGTTTTGCTGCCGCGCGTACAAAACACATGGCGTCTTTCTGGCCGTCGCGGTCCACGCGCACATGATCGCCGGGTAACACGGTGCCTTCCAGGATCTGCAGCGCCAGGGGATCCTGAATCAGCCGCTGAATGGTTCTGCGCAGAGGGCGTGCGCCGTAGGCGGGATCGTAGCCTTCGCGCAGGAGCAGTTCTTGTGCCGCCGGCGTCAGCTCCAGCGTAATCTGCCGCTCCTCAAGCAGTTTCTCGACGCTCTTCAGCAGCATGCCAACGATTCTCGCCAACTGCTCCTTGCCGAGCGGGTTAAAAATCACAATCTCGTCGATGCGGTTGATAAACTCCGGCCGGAACGACCCACGCAACGCCTCCATCGCTTCCTTTCGCGCGCGCTCCGCATCTTTGTTCGCCAATTCAAAGATGGCCGTGGATCCGACATTGCTAGTCATCACTAGCACGGTGTTCCGGAAGTCCACGGTGCGGCCTTTGCCGTCGGTGAGCCGCCCGTCCTCGAGAATCTGCAACAACACGTTGAACACATCCGGATGCGCCTTTTCAATTTCGTCAAACAACACAACCGAATACGGATGACGCCGCACCTGCTCCGTGAGCTGTCCGCCCTCTTCGTAGCCAACGTAGCCTGGAGGCGCGCCGATGAGCCGCGACACGGAGTGCTTCTCCATGTACTCGCTCATGTCGATGCGGATCATCAGTTTTTCTTCGTCGAAGAGAAACTCCGCCAGCGCTCGGGCCAGTTCCGTTTTGCCCACACCGGTGGGTCCGAGGAAAATGAACGAACCGATCGGCCGCTTGGTGTCGGAGAGCCCTGCGCGGCTGCGCCGCACGGCGTTTGAGACGCGGCCCAGCGCGTCGTCCTGACCGACAACCCGCTGCCGAAGCCGTTCTTCCATGCGCACGAGCTTCTGTGCTTCGCCTTCCAGCAACCGGCCCGTGGGAATTCCCGTCCACTTGCTCACCAGTTTCGCGATGTCTTCCTCATCCACTTCTTCCTTCAGCATCGGCGCGTCTTTCTGCACCGCGGAGAACCGTTCCTGCGCCTGCTTTAGATCGCGCTCGGCCGCTGCAATCTTGCCGTAGCGGACTTCCGCCACCTTGGCCAGTTCGCCGGCGCGTTCGTACTTCTGCTCCTCTGCTTTAAGCTGTTCAATCTGTTCCTTGAGCTTACGGATTTTCCCGATGGCCTCTTTTTCCGCCTGCCAGCGCGCTTTCCGCCCGCTGGAATCTTCTTTCAGGACCGCCAGTTCCTTCTCGATCTGCTTGCGCCGTTCTTTTGAGTGCGCGTCGCTTTCTTTCAACAGCGCCTGGCGCTCGATTTCCAACTGCATGATGCGCCGCTCGATCTCGTCAATCTCCACCGGCAGGGAATCGATCTGCATCCGCAGGCTGGCTGCGGACTCATCGATCAGGTCAATGGCCTTGTCTGGAAGGAAGCGGTCCGAGATGTAGCGGTTGGAAAGCGTGGCGGCCGCGAGAATCGCCGCATCCTTAATGCGCACACCGTGGTGCACTTCATAGCGCTCCTTCAATCCGCGCAGAATCGCGATGGTGTCTTCGACCGTCGGCTCGCTGACCAGGACGGGCTGGAACCTGCGCTCCAGCGCGGGATCTTTCTCGATGTATTTCTTGTATTCGTTGAGCGTTGTTGCGCCAATGGCGCGCAGCTCGCCCCGCGCCAGCGCCGGTTTGAGCATGTTGGATGCGTCCATCGCGCCTTCCGCCGCGCCTGCCCCCACCAGCGTATGCAGCTCGTCGATGAACAAGATGATTTGCCCCTCAGCCTCGGTGATCTCTTTCAGTACGGCTTTCAGCCGGTCTTCAAACTCGCCGCGGAATTTCGCTCCCGCCACCAGCGCCGCCAGGTCCAAGGCAACCAGACGCTTGGTCTTCAAGACGTCCGGCACGTCGCCGGAAACGATGCGCTGCGCCAAGCCTTCCACAATCGCAGTTTTTCCCACGCCGGGCTCGCCGATCAGCACCGGGTTGTTTTTCGTGCGCCTCGCCAGAATCTGCATCACGCGGCGAATCTCTTCGTCGCGCCCGATCACCGGGTCGAGCTTTGATTTTCGGGCCAGCTCCGTCAGGTCCCGGGCATATTTTTCCAGCGATTCATAGGTCGCCTCGGGATTTTGTGAGGTCACACGTTGCGTTCCGCGTACTCCAGTCAGCGCCTGAAGAATTGCTTCGTGCGAAGCACCTTTCTTTTTCAGAAGCTGTCCCGCGGGGTCTCGCTCCTGCCCGGCAATCGCGAGAAAGAGGTGCTCCGTGGAGACATACTCGTCTTTGAAGCTGTCCGCTTCCTTGAACGCGCGCTCCAGCACGTCGTTCAGCGACCGCCCCATGTGCTGCTGGCCGAAACCCTGCACTTTCGGCAAGCGGCCAACTTCCCGCTCAATTTCTTGCGACAGTGCTTCGCTGCGGACTCCCAGGCGCGCGAGCAGCGGTGGCACCACGCCGTCGGCCTGTGACACCAGTGCAGCAAGCAAATGCACGGGCTCGATCTGCTGGTTTTCGTGGCGCGCGGCAACTTCCTGAGCGCTTTGTACGGCCACCTGCGCTTTGACGGTCATTTTTTCAAATCGCAACATGCCTGCCTCGTTTTCTGCCAGTACTCTGCAAAAAAGGGCTGGCACCCTGGCCAGCCCCTTAATTTACCCCTCTACTGCGACGCTCGGCCAGAATTACTTGCCTGCGGCAGCCGCGGCCATCGCCGGAACGCCGACGCTGACCTTGATCTGCTTCGGCTTCGCTTCCTCGCGCTTCGGGATGCTTAGCTTCAGCACGCCGTTCTGATAGTCCGCCTTGATCGCTTCCGAATTCGCGGTGTTCGCTAGCGTAAAACTCCGGGCGAAGGAGCCATACGAGCGCTCCACGCGCAAGTAATTCTCCTCGCTCACATTCTTCTCGAACTTGCGTTCACCGCGAATCGTCAGGATGTTGTTCTCCACACGGATGTCCAGATCCTTGGGATCGACTTCCGGTAGATCGGCCTTCACCACCAACTCATGCTCGGTTTCGTAAATGTCAACGGACGGCGCCCAGGCAGTGAGGCTGGACTGCTCTCCCGTTCGCTCGAGGACATCATTGAACAACCGATTCACTTGGTCTTGCAGGGTAGTAGCCCCGCGGAAAGGTTCAAATCGAGTAAGTGTTCTCATGTTGCGCCCACGTCCAAAAGTGATTGCAGCAATATAATAAAATATGAGTGTATATATGTCAAGTACAGATTCGAACTCATCAAGCGAATGGATAAGTGATTATAATTCATCATTTTACAACACTTCTTGCTCCAACGAGAATCTCCTCTTGTAGGGCTTAGTGTCGGCGCAAAAAAGCCCTCCTGACGGCCAATTCACTTGTTTTGTTTGCCTCAGACGCTTTGCTGTTAGACTGCCGGTTCCCATGCGTTTGGACGAACTCGACTACCGTCTCCCTCGAGAACAAATTGCGCAGCGTCCCCTGGAGCGTCGCGAGGCCTCGCGCCTCTTGTTTCTTGATCGCACCTCGGGCAGCTTCAAAGATCGGTTCTTCACTGATTTCCCCAGTCTATTGCGAGGCGACGAACTGCTCGTCCTGAACAATGCCCGGGTCATCCCGGCCCGCTTGTTCGGAAAGCGTGCCGGTGTCCATTCGCAGCCACCATCGCGTGCCACAAAATCGGAGCACCTTACAGGAAAAGTCGAAATCTTTCTCACCCGCGAAGTCGATTCCGAAACTTGGGAAGCGCTGGTTCGGCCTGGCCGCAAAATGCAGGTTGGGGAGCGGGTTCTCTTCGGCGAGGGCGAACTGGAAGCCGAGATCCTCTCGCGCGGTCAGCTTGGCCTGCGTACGGTGCATTTTGTTTCTCACGACGAGAACAACGTCGGCCAGCATTTCGAGCGGCTCGGACATGTTCCGCTTCCGCCATACATCGAACGTGCGGATGAAACTTCTGACCGCGAGCGCTATCAAACCGTTTTTGCCAAACGTCCCGGCGCGATTGCGGCTCCGACCGCTGGTCTCCACTTCTCAACCGAAATTCTGCAGAAAATTCGCGAGCGGGGCGTGGAGGTTTGCGAACTCACGCTGAATGTCGGCCTCGGCACGTTTCAGCCGATCCACAGCGAAACGCTAGAAGGTCACGTGATGCATTCCGAGGGTTACGACATTCCGGAAGCAACTGCGGAACGAATTCGGGCAGCACGCGAATCCGGACGCCCCATTCTGGCCATTGGTACGACCGTAGTTCGCGCGCTGGAAGATTCCGCTCTGCGCGCAGCTGAAGCGGGTTCTGCGAATCTCGTGCTCTCAGGCAAGGCTGAGGCACGCTTGTTTATCGTGCCCGGCTTTCGGTTTCGTGTCGTGGAAGGCCTGCTAACAAACTTTCATTTGCCGCGTTCCACGCTGCTTGCGCTGGTGTGCGCGTTTGCCGGCCGTGAACGCGTCCTGGCGGCTTACGAACACGCCGTCGAAGCCAGCTACCGCTTCTACAGTTATGGAGATTGCTTGCTAGTTCGTTAGTGCTTGGTACGGGACGCTTGATCATCCGTGGTGATTTTGCGCACGCCTGGTGGAATGGGGTGCAGTAACCCGCTTCCGGCCAATACAGGTCTTGCCAGTTCAGAAGTTGCGCCGCCAAAATGACAAGCAGAGAGGCCACCCGCCACGGCGGGCAGCCTCTCTCTCGTCCATCGGAAAGGAGTCACGAAATCTCCTCGTTTATTCGCTGAAGACGAAAACACGTTTTTGGCCGGCAAAACGGACTTCCTTTACCTGCCCATTTTCCCCGACCAGAACGGAGTCATAGGCGGCCTTGGTGCTGCGGTCTTCCCACCGTCCTTCAGATTCGGCAACAACCTGCTTACCTCTCTGCACGGTGGCTTTGTTTCCATCGATCTCCAGGCGGTACTCTCCGGCTCTCAATTCGGATTTGCCGAGTTTCGCGGCCTGCGCAAAATTGATGGTTTTGGCAAAGGGCTTCGCAAAAGCCGGTACTGCCAGTGCGATGGCGGCTAGCAAAGCCATGCTGCGGACAAATGAATTTGATTTCATGCGCGTCAATTTCCTTTCAAATAGGATCGAGTCAGCCGCACCGCAGGCTGTCGTTGGCCAGAGGGAGTTGACACGCATGTGGCGGACGAGTACTCTCGCCCGTGAAGACACCTACTCTTCCTGGACTAACGGCCGGAAAGACTGCGTGTCACGACCCCGCGGCTGCCACCGCGGGGTTTTTCTGAATCTCGCCAAGAATAAGCCTGCGAGCGGTTGCATCCGTATAGACGAATCACTGGGGAGGAATGTTTCGTTATCTCATCAGAAAATTTTGTGCTCACTCGAAACAGCCACGGCTAATTTCTCCCTCGTTTGCTTCATTTGCTCAACTCGGTATCTATGCGGTCTTAACGATGGATAAGCAAATAGGTTTTTGTTAAGAGCTGCTGTTTTTCCTTGAAGCGACGATTTGCCGGGCTTTGTGCATCGCGCCGTGCATCGGCGCGATTGTTCATTTATACTCAGTGGCACTCTTCGGATATTACGAATGCGGATTCTCGTTCTCAGCGATTTACACTCGAACGCCGCAGCACTCGATGCCGTCCTCGATGCCGCGCAGAACCGCTGGGATATTTCCGTCTGCCTTGGCGACGTTGTCGGCTATGGCCCCGATCCCAATGAAGTCACGGCCCGTTTGCGCGAACTCGGCACACAGACCATTCGCGGAAATCACGACAAAGCGGTTACTGGGTTAATGCCCACGAACGACTTTAATCCGGTTGCGAAATCCGCCGTGGATTGGACGCGTGCGCAGCTCAAGCCCGAGCACCTCGCGTGGTTATCGGCGTTGCCTCAAGGACCCCTTGCGACGGACGGTATCGTGCTCGTCCACGGCGCGTTTCAGGATGAAGACGAATACGTGTTCACCCCCGCGCAGGCACTCGACGGCCTTCTAGACTCCACTGCCGCCGTCACGTTTTTCGGACACACCCATCATCAGGGAGGTTTTTCCTATCAGGACTCACAGTTGGAGGTCCTGCAGATTCGCCCTCGCGCCGGCGAATCGTTTGCCGCGCTGCACACTGAGCTCCCGCGCCGGTATCTGCTGAACCCCGGTTCGATCGGACAGCCGCGTGACGGCGATCCGCGCGCTGCTTTTGCGATTGCTGATCTGGAGCACCAGATTGTCGAGTTTTGGCGGGTGCCCTACGATATTTCCGTAGTCCAGGGTCGCATGCGCGCCGCCCACCTTCCGGAGCCGCTGGTCCAGCGGCTCGTTGTGGGCCGGTAAGGCAGTAAGAGTTGCTGGCCTGTTATCCAAGGTAGAAAACATATTTCTGCAACTACGTATCTCATTTATACTCTTGCCGTGGAATTCGCGGCTGAGTTGCAAGCCAGCCTCCGGGAGTTCACCGCCTCCGGGGTTGTTGAAGTTCGCGAGAACGGCGGCAGCGTTGCGCCTTTTTCGGGGATGTCCTGGGAAGTGCGCGGCGACGGTGAAAAACCGTTGCTTCATCTTTGGTCGGAACAGTTTAATCTCACGCGCCGCGTCCTTGCGATTACCGATCATTCCGAACAGCGGTTGGCGTTGGCCGTGGAGCGCTTCGGCCGCGCCAAACCGGACCGGCTCGAGTTCATTCGCAGGGAATTTGAGCGCGGGCCCCGCGAACTCTCACGCGAAGAATTCCGCGAGCGCCTCACCCACCTTCTTGCCGAGCAGTTCCCCGACGAAAAGCTAGAATCGCTCGTGGTCTCTCCCGATCTCGAGCACTCCCTCTCGGGTAACTACGCCCGGGGAATTCTCCGCCGCGGCTCTACATGTATCGCGGTACTGGCCGTGCCCGGAGGTGAGTCATCGGACGCCACTGACAATAGTCTGACCTTTGCTCTAATCTGGTTGCAACATGCGCGTCGCTTGAGCTCGCGCCGAGCGATAATCAGCGTTCGCCTGATTCTTCCCAAGGACACTTGCAGCACCGTCGCGCACCGTCTTGCCGCACTCGATCCGCAACTCAATTTCGAACTTTACGAGCACGACCCTGCCCAGGACATTCTCGAAAAGATCGATCCCCGGCGCGCGGGCAACCTGGATACCTGGCTCGTCCCGCATCGTGAAAGAGAAGCTCTTCTCAATCAGGCGCGGCCATCCTTGGAAGCTATCATCTCACTGGCGCCGCAAGCCGTGACTCTGCATCCCGCGGCACAGTCCCGCGAAGTGTGGCTGCGTTTTCGCGGCCTCCCCTTTGCGCGCTGGCATGATGGCCGCGTCTTTTTTGGAATCAACGACGCCCGCAAGGAACTCACTTCTGCTTCGCGCCCTGCTCTGAAGCGTCTTCTGCGGGATCTGGAAGCGCACCGCAGCCCGCTGGCCAACGACACGCGCCACTCGCTTTTCCGCGCTCAGCCGGAGCGCTGGCTGGAATCCATCGTTCGCGAGGACGTCACGCGCGTCGATGCCATGCTCGACCAGCGATTCGTTTACGCTCAGGTTTTTGCCAATGCGGGCGGCGAACACGGCATTCTCGACCTCCTCACCGTGACGCGATCGGGACAGCTAGTGATCATTGAACTGAAGGCCAGCGAGCACATTCACTTGCCGCTTCAGGCCGCGGATTACTGGCTGCGCGTTCGCCGGCAGTTGCAGAGCGGAGAGATTGCTCGCTATGGCTATTTCCCAGGGGTCACCTTGCAGCAGGCTTCGCCACTTGTTTATCTCGTTGCGCCGGCGCTGAGATTCCATCCGACAACGGACCAGCTCTTGAATTGTCTCTCTCCGGAACTTGAGATTGTGCGTGTGGGGCTCGCGGAAAGCTGGCGCCGGGGCCTGCGTGTGGTCATGCGCCAGTAGCTGCGCAGGATAAATCCCCTCGGCATCGGTGAACCCTGCGCGATCCACATCAATTTTCTATCGCCCCGAAGTTTTCT
>Ga0209236_1001477_pt1 | contig 14137 bp, 12 predicted proteins | sample GraSoi013_1_40cm_FD_185819 | JGI IMG/M metagenome (GOLD analysis project Ga0209236, IMG submission 185819) | Grasslands soil microbial communities from the Angelo Coastal Reserve, California, USA - Sample 09_27_2013_1_40cm (SPAdes) (version 2) | ecosystem: Environmental > Terrestrial > Soil >... | reverse complement strand
GCCAGGATCCCCAGAACGTACTCACTGCCGGCCAAGCTCAGCGCCGCGCGAATGACCTCGTCTTTGCTCCAGAAGCCGGCGGTCACAATCGGGAAGCCGCTGATCGAAAGCGTCCCGATCAGAAACGTCCAGAAGGTCACGGGCAACCCAGCCCGGAGGTTGCCCATGTGGCGGATGTCCTGGTCCTCGTGGAAGGCGTGGATGACATTGCCCGCCGCGAGGAAGAGCAGGGCTTTGAAGAAGGCGTGCGTCATGAAATGGAACATGCCGGCGGTGTAGGCGCCGATCCCCACCGCGAGGAACATGTAGCCGATCTGGCTCATCGTCGAGTAGGCGAGGATCCGCTTGATGTCGATCTGCGCCGTCCCGATGGTCGCCGCGAAGAGCGCGGTCACGCCGCCAATCACGGCGACCGTCGCGGCCGCGGTCGGCGCCCAATCGTAGAGCAGGTGCATTCGGGCGACCAGGTAGACCCCGGCCGTCACCATCGTGGCAGCGTGGATCAGCGCCGAAACCGGCGTCGGTCCTTCCATGGCGTCGGGGAGCCAGGTATGGAGCGGGAGCTGCGCGGATTTCGCCACCGCCCCCAGCAGCAGGAGCAGGCAGATGGCGGTGATGACGGTCCCGCCTTTGGGCAGCTGATGGACGCGGCTGAAGAGTCCCTGGAAATCGAGGACCCGCAGGTTGAGGAAGATCAAGAAGGCGGCGAAGACCATTCCCACGTCGCCGATGGTGTTCATGACGAACGCCTTGCGCGCCGCCAGCACCGCCGAGCGGCGTTCGAACCAGAAGCCGATCAATAGATAGGAGCTGAGGCCAACCAGCGCCCAGCCGATGATCAGCCAGACGAGGTTGCCGGAGAGGACGAGCAGGAGCATCGAGAAGACGAAGAGGTTCATGTAGGCGAAGAAGCGCGAGAAGCCGGCGTCCTCTCGCATGTAGCCGATCGAATAGACGTGGATGAGGAAGCCGACGCCGGTGATCACCAGGATCATCAGGGTCGAGAGCGCGTCGACGTAGAGGTTGAAGGGGACGTTGAAGTCGCCGCTCTGCCACCAGGTGAAGTAGGTCTGGTCGAGCTTCTGGCCGCCGAGCACCTGGGACAGGATCACGAGAGCGAAGACGAAGGCCAATCCGATGCTGCCCGCGCCGACCCAGCCGACCACCCGCCGGGGCAACAGCCGGCCGAGCAAGGCGTTGACCAGGAACCCCGCGACCGGCATGAGGAGGACCAGCGGCGCGAGGATGTCCATCGTCCGCTACTCCTTCATCAGGTCGAGTTCGTCGACATCCATCTGCCGGCCGGCCCGGTAGACCTGCACGATGATGGCGATCCCGACCACGACCTCGGCGGCCGCGACCGTGATCACGAGGAAGGCGAACACCACGCCGTCGAGCGAGTTCAGGTAGCGGCTCATCGTCGCGAAGGCCAGGTTGACGGCGTTGAGCATCAGCTCGATGCACATGAAGATGACGAGCGGGTTGCGCCGGACCATGAAGCCGATCGCCCCCAGCGTGAAGACGGCGCCGCTCAGGAGCAGGAAGGTGTAGGCAGGAACCGGCATCATCGAATCCTCCGCATCGCCAGGTAGACGGCGCCGACCGCGGCCACCAGCAGCAGCACCGACGTCACCTCGACCGGGAAGAGGAACCGGGTGTAGAGGGCGATGCCGATGGTCTGCACGTTGCCCGCCGCGGCGATCACCTCGGGCGTGAAGGCACCGGGACGGCCGGTGAGCCCGCGGTTGAAGAGCAACGCGGCGAGGAGCGCCGCGAAGATCACCCCAAAGACGACGCCGTAGATCCACTCCGTGCCGCGCGGCCGGAAGCTGATATCGGCCTCCGGGTTCATGAGGGCGATGATGAAGACGAAGAGCACCATCACCGCGCCGGCGTAGACGATGATCTGGGCCGCAAACAGGAACTGCGCGTTCAACATCAAAAACAACACGGCGAGGCCGAGCATGTTGGCCACCAGCGACAGCGCGTTGTACATCGGCTTTCGGAACGCCACCACGCCCACCGCCGTCACCAACTCCCAGGCCGCCACGATGGCGAACCCGACTACCACTTGCGGGGCACCGGTTGGGCGGAGGGGGCGCCGGACGGGCGCGCCGTGTCCTGAAGGCTGGCCGAGAGCGGCTCCAGCATGTCCTCTTTCACGGCGATGAACTTGTCCGGGTGGTCGTCCGCGAGGTCGTAGCGAGGCCCCATGGTGATGGCGTCGTAGGGGCAGGCCTCCTCGCACATGCCGCAGTAGATGCAGCGCAGCAGGTTGATCTCGTAGCGCTTGGCATAGCGCTCGCCGGGTGAGACGCGATGCTCGGGCGTGTTCTCGGCCGCCTCCACGACGATGCAGCCCACCGGGCAGGCGATGGCGCAGAGCTCGCAGCCGACGCACTTCTCGAGGCCGTCGGCGTAGCGGTGCAGGATATGGCGGCCACGCTCGCGCGGCGGAACGGGCTTCTGCCGTTCGGGGTACTCGATCGTGACGATCGGCCTGGTGTTGTGCTTGAAGGTGGTCGCCAGGGCACGGGCGATGTAGATGGGGCCAAGCAAGATCTCGCGCAGTGCCATTAGAGGGTCCCCTGGGCAGCCACCACGACAATGGCGGTGACCATCATCATGGCGAGCGAAAGCGGGAACAGCGATTTCCAGCTGAGCGCCATCAGGCGGTCATAGCGCATGCGCGGCAGCGTGGCTCGCAGCCAGACATAGATGTAGAGCAGCACGACCACCTTCAGCAGGAACCACCACGGGCCCGGGAGGATCCCCAAAGGGCCCCACCAGCCCCCGAGGAAGACGATGGTGGCGACCGAGCTGACGATGATCATGTTGATGTATTCCGCCATGAAGAAGAGCGCGAACCGTATCCCGGAGTACTCGGTGTGGTAACCCGCGACCAGCTCCGTCTCCGCTTCGGGAAGGTCGAACGGCGCGCGGTTCGTCTCGGCAATGCCGGCGATCAAGTACAGGAAGAATGCGGGCAGCAGCGGGAGCACGAACCACCAGGTGTGCTGGGCATTGACGATATCGACGAGCCTGACCGAGCCGGCCAGGATGAAGACCGGGACCAGCGAAAGGCCGAGGGCCATCTCGTAGCTGATCATCTGGGCGGACGAGCGCAGGGCGCCCAGCATCGAGTATTTGCTGTTCGACGCGTACCCCGCCAGGAAGATGCCGTAGACGCCCACCGAGGTCACCGCGAAGTACCAGAGGACGCCGATGTTGACGTTCATCACGTACCAGCCGATCGAGTGGCCGAAGAGGTTGAGCGTCCCAGGCCCGCTGATCGGGATGATGGCGAAGCTCGCGAGGGCCGCCATGATCGAGATCATGGGGGCGATCAGGTAGAGAAAGCGATCGCGGCTGGAGGGGGCGCTGCTTGACTTGAAGAACAGCTTCAGGCCGTCGGCCGCCGGCTGGAGCAAGCCCCAGGGGCCGACGCGGTTGGGGCCCGGCCGCTGCTGCATGCGGGCCTGCACCTTGCGCTCGAACAACGTCAGGTAGGCAAAGCCCGTTAGGAGCGCGCCGATGACGATCACCGCCTTGATCAGCGTCTCGACGACGACCTCGAGGGTCATCGCGATTCGCTCCAGAGTACCCGCGCGCCCTCGTTGACGGCCCGATATGGTGGCAGCGCGCGAACGAGGTCGCCCGTGATCGCCTCCACGCTCTCGTAATCCCAGTTGGCGCCGAGGTGGTTCGCGATTTCCTGGAAGACGCGCCAGTCCTCACGGATCCAGGCGGCGTCGATCCCCTTCAGGATCCGCTGCACCCGCCCTTCCATGTTGGTCACCGTGCCGTCCTTCTCAGTGAAGGCGTGCCCGGGGATGATGACGTGGGCGACCTCGTCCAGGGGCGACGGCTTGAAGCGATGGGAGATCACCAGCGGCAGTCCGGACAGCCACATCGATTCGGCATCAGTGGGAACGAAGCCGTGCATCGGGCTGGACTCGTGCACGTAAAGCGCCTTGACGCCGGCGCCCGGCCACTCCACCCTCCCCTTCCCGGACTTTCCATTGAGCGAGACGTAGCCGGGCCCGCTGTGCGGAAGGATGCCAAGGTCCTTGGCACCCCGCCCGTTGGGGCCGGTGGTCACGATCAGGCGCCGGACGGTGCCCTTCACTTTCTTGACGAGCTTGCTCTGAAGCTCGACCGCCGCCTTCTTGTTGGCCTCGGTCGCGAGGATCCCAACCACCTCCGCCTCCGCCGGGACGGCGTCGAGTGCTTTCTTGACGTCGGCGGCGCCGACCTTCGAGACTTGCAATCCCTTGCGCTGGCTCTTGAACAAACGAAGGTGGAGCACCGGCGCGGCGTCGATGACATCCTGGCCACCCAGCACCACGACGTGGTCGCAGCGCTCGATGTCGGCGATCGGCAGCGTCATATCATCCGGCTCCGCATCCTCGAGGACCCCGCTTCGGTGATCCAGGTTCGGCGACGCGAGCACCTCGCGGAAGAGCCGCTGGAAGAGGAAGAGTTCCTCGTTGCTTGCCGCCGGTGAGGCCCAACCAGCGACATGGCCACCCGCCTGCTGCAGCGCGTCGGCCGTGAACGCGATCACCTCGTCGTAGGTCACCTGCTCGAGCGTGCCGTCGCGTCGGACCTGCGGCCGGTCCTGCCCCGTGCGCTGGAACTGGGGGAAGCTGTAGCGGCCCATATCGCAGAGCCAGCCGTCGTCGACCGCGAGATTTTCCCGAGACTGAAAGCGTCCGATCCGGTTGCTGCGCGCGTCGAGCTGGATGTTGCAGCCCATGCTGCAACCAGGGCAGACGCTCGCCGTGCGATCCAGGTCCCAGGGCCGGCTGACGAAGCGGTACTGCCGGGAGGTTAGCGCGCCGACCGGGCAGATCTCGGTCCAGTTGCCCTGGTAGTTCGACTGGGCGGGTTCGTCATTGAAGGTGCCGATGATGGTGTGGACGCCGCGCTGGATCAGCGCCAGCTCGCGCTCGCCCGAGATCTCCTCGCTGAAGCGCGTGCAGCGCCAGCACAGGATGCAGCGCTCGCGGTCGAGCACGATCTTGTCGGAGAGCGGGACCCCCTTGTCGAAGTGCGCCTTCTGAAACTCGAAGCGGCTGGCGCCGGGGCCGTATTGAAAGGTCTGGTCCTGCAGCGGGCACTCGCCACCCTTGTCGCAGATCGGGCAGTCGAGAGGATGGTTGATAAGGAGGAACTCGAGCACGCCTTTCTGGTACTTGCCGACCTGCTCGGTGGTCGTCTTCACCACCATGCCCTCGGCGACGTAGACGGCGCACGCCGGCTGCAGGTTCCTCACCTTCTCCACCTCGACCAGGCACATTCGGCAGACGGCAACGGGTGCCATCTTCGGGTGCGAGCAGAAGATCGGGATGTCGATGTTGAGGGCCTTGGCGGCGTCGAGGATCAGGGTGCCCTTCGGCACCGTGACGGACTGCCCATCGATGGTGAGCGTGACCTGGTCCGTCTGCACGGTCGCCATCAGGCGACCGCCTCCTGCGCGGTCTTCTTGAAGGGGCAGCCCTTTTCGGAGATGTGCTCGAGGAACTCGTCGCGGAAGTACTTGATGACGCTGCGCGGGAACCAGGTCGAGGCATCGCCGAGCGGACAGAAGGAGCGCCCCTCGATGTTGTAACCCATCTCGAGCAGCAGGTCGATGTCGCCTGGCTTCGCGTCGCCGGCCTCGAAGCGATCGAAGAGATTCGACATCCAGAAGGTGCCTTCGCGGCAGGGCGTGCACTTGCCGCAGCTCTCGTGATGGAAGAACTTCACGTAGCGCCGGGCGGCGTCGACCATGCAGGTGGTCTCGTCCATGACGACCATCGCGCCGGCACCGGCCAGCGAGCCGGCCTTCTGGATCGCATCGAAGTCGAGCCCCACATCGAGGTGCTCGGGCACTAAGACCATCATCGAGGCGCCTCCCGGCTGGAACGCCTTGAGCTTGCGGTTCTTCCAAACGCCGCCGCCGTGCTCCTCGATCAGCTCGCGGATGGGCGTGCCATTCTCCATCTCGTAGTTGCCCGGCCGGTTGACGTGCCCGCTCATGCACCAGATGCGGGTCCCCGCGCCGGTCGGGGTCCCCATCGCCTTGAACCAATCGGCGCCGTTGATGACGATGTGCGGGAGGTTGGCGACGGTCTCGACGTTATTGACAATGGTTGGTTTTCCGTACAGCCCCTTCACCGCCGGGAAAGGCGGTTTGAGCCGTGGTTCGCCGCGATATCCCTCGAGCGAGGTCAGGAGCGCGGTCTCCTCGCCGCAGATGTAAGCACCCGCCCCCCTGTGCAAGATGACATCCACGTCGTAGCCCTTGCCCAGCACGTTCTTGCCGAGGTATCCCGCCTCGCGAGCCTCGTCGATGGCGGCCTCCAGCGCCTCGTGCTGCGGAAGGTACTCACCGCGGATGTAGATGAAGGCCAGGTTGCACCCGATCGCGTAGCTGGCGATCAGGATCCCTTCGAGTACCTGGTGCGGGCTTTTCTCGATCAGGTAGCGATCCTTGAAGCATCCCGGCTCGCTCTCGTCGGCGTTGCAGACGAGATAGCGCGGATAGACGCCCTTGGGCAGGAAGCTCCACTTGTTGCCCGTCGGGAAGCCGGCCCCGCCGCGGCCGCGGAGTCCGCTCGTCTTGACCAGCTCGACCAGCTCGTCGGGCTGCATCTCGAGGGCTTTCTTGAAGCCGGCATAGCCGCCCGTCCGCTCGTAGACCGCCAGCTCCTCCAGGTTTTCGGTGTGAAAGTCCTTGGTCAGGACCGGCTTGAGCCCCATCAGGCCGGGGTCCTCTTCGCCCGCGGCCGCGCGACCGCGGCGGCTTTCTCGGGCTTCGCAACATCCGGCCTGGCGCCATGCGGCGTTGGGTCGGTCCGAAGTCGCTGAATGATGACGTCGATCCGCTCCGGCGTCAAGTTCTCCTCGAAACGATGATCGACCTGCATCATCGGCGCGCCCCCGCAGGCACCCAGGCACTCGATCGTCGAATGCCAGGTGATCGCCCCGTCCTTCGTGGTCTGGCCGTCGCGAACGGCCAGCTGCTGGGCGAGGTAGGCGGCCATCTCATCAGCGCCGCGCAGCATGCAGGGCGCGTTGACGCAGATCACGACGTCATGCCGGCCCTCCGGCCGGGTGAGGAACATCGAATAGAAGGATGCGGTCGCCTCGATCAACGAGGGCGGCAGGCCGAGGATCTGCGCGATCTCCCCCATCGCCTCTTTGGTGACATAGCCCTGCTCGTACTGGACCGCCCACAGCGCCGGGATGACGGCCGATTGCTTGGACGGGTAGCGCGCGGCCCGTGCCTTGATCTCGTCGAAGGTCGGCTTGGCCAGCGCCATCAGCGGTCGACGTCTCCCAGGATGAAGTCCATGCTGCCCATGATGGCGATGACATCCGCCAACAGGACACCCTGCACCAGTTTCTTGAGTGGCTGGAGATTGCAGAAAGAGGGCGGGCGGACCTTCATCCGGTACGGCTTGTTCGTCCCGTCGGAGACCAGGTAGAAGCCGAGCTCGCCGCGCGGGCTCTCCACGAAAGCGTAGACGTCACCGACGGGGCCCTTGAAGCCCTCGCTCACCAGCCGGAAGTGATGGATGACCGACTCCATGCTCTTGCTCAGCTCGCTCCGAGGTGGCAGCGCGACCTTGCGATCGTTCGTGATCCACGGTCCGGAGGGGAGCGTATCGACAACCTGTTGCAGGATCTTCAGGCTCTCGCGCATCTCCTGCACCCGCATGCGGTACCGGTCGTAGCAATCGCCGTTGGTGCCCAGCGGCACCTGGAAGTCGTACTGCTCATAACCGCAGTACGGGAAAGCCTTGCGGACGTCGTAGTCGACGCCGGAGGCGCGCAACATGGGACCGGTCACTCCCGTCGTGATGGCCTCCTGCGCCGACAGGGCGCCAATGCCCTTGAGGCGCTGGTGCCAAATCGGGTTGTCGGTCAGCATCGCCTCGAAGTCGTCGATCCGGCCCGGCATGACATCGATGAACCGCTGCAACTGCTCGATCCAACCCTCGGGCAGATCCCAGGCGACGCCACCGACCCGGGTGAAGGAGGTCATCATCCGAACGCCGGAGTAGACCTCATTGAGATCGAGCACCAGTTCGCGGTCGCGCCAGGCGTAGAAGAAACCGGAGTAGACACCGAGGTCGAGGCCGGCGGTGCCCAGCCAGAGTTCATGGCTGGCGATCCGCGCCAGCTCCATCATCATCACGCGGATCGCCTGCGCCCGAGCCGGGACCTCCACGCCGATCAACTTTTCGACGGACATCACGAACCCGACGTTGTTGATGGGCGGCGCCAGGTAATCCATCCGGTCGCTGAAGGTGATGCCCTGCGTGTAGGTCTTCTCCTCGAAGGACTTTTCGAAGCCGGTGTGCAGATATCCGACGTCGGGATCGGCATCGCGCACGCGCTCGCCGTCCAGCTTCAGCCGCACCCGGAGCACGCCGTGCGTGCTCGGATGCTGGGGTCCCATGTTGAGCTCGATCCAATCGGTGGGCTGCTCGTGCTCCGGGCCGAACGGCTCCTGTGCCGGGCCCGGCCCGAACGGCTCCTGCGCGGGGCCCGGGCCGAACGGTTCCTGCACCATGCGCGTCTCAGCCACGGATCGCGTCGGGCTCCAGCCCTTCAAGCTTCTGGTCGCTGAAGATGACCGGCTCGCCGAACGAGACGTAATCCTTCCGCAGCGGATGGCCTTCCCAGCTCTGGGGCATGAGCAGCCGGCGCAGGTCAGGATGTCCGTCGAACTTGATCCCCAGCAGGTCCCAGGTCTCCCGTTCGTGCCAGTTGGCCGCCGGCCAGACATCGGTCAGGGTCGGCACGTGCGGCTCGGGCATCGCCGCCGTCGTCTTGATGCGGATCCGGGTCTTGTTCGCCAGCGAGCGCACCTCCCACACGACCGTGAAGCGGGGATCGCGCGCGGGCCAGTCGACCGCCGTCGCGTAGAGGAAGTAGTCGAAGCCCTCCTCATCCCGCAGGTAGCGGGCCACATCGACCACGGCGCCGGGGTCGACCACGATGCTCAGGTCGCCGCGAAAGTCCGAGCTCTCCCGCAACGCTTGCGTGAAGCGATTGCCCAAACGCTCGACGAGCACAGTGGCAGTCAGGCAGGGCGCTTGACCAGCGGCTCACCGCGGATCTTGCGCTGCAGCTTGACGACGGCATCGATCAGGGCCTCCGGCCGAGGCGGGCAGCCAGGGAGGTAGATGTCGACCGGCACGATCTTGTCCACGCTCTGGACGATCGCGTAGTTGTTGAACATCCCGGCGGAGGACGCGCAGGCACCCATCGCAATCACCCATTTGGGCTCAGGCATCTGGTCGTAGATCTGACGGAGCACCGGCGCCATCTTGATGGACACCCGTCCCGAGACGATCATCAGGTCGGCCTGCCGCGGCGACGCGCGGAAGAGCTCCGAACCAAAGCGCGACAGGTCGTGCCGCGGCCCCACCGTTCCCATCATCTCGATCGCGCAGCAGGCGAGCCCGAAGAGCGCCGGCCAGATCGCGCTCGAGCGGCCCCAGTTGATCACTCTGTCGAGCGTGGTGGTGAGGACGTTGTCGCCGAGCGCGTTGAGCGGGCTGGGTCCGGCCGCGCGGCCGGTGGGCATCGGGCCTGGACGAAGCGTCAGCTCCCCCATTCCAGCGCCCCCTTCCCCCAGACGTAGATGAGGGCGACGAGCAGGATGGCGGCGAAGATCCCCATCTCGATGACCCCGAACCAACGCAGGCCCTTCAGGATGACCGCCCAGGGATAGATGAAGATCGCCTCGACGTCGAAGATGATGAAGAGCATGGCCGTCAGATAGAAACTGACCGCGAACTTGCGCCGGGCGCCGGAGCGGGGCACGATGCCCGACTCATACGGGAGGTCCTTGGCCGATGAGTGCCGGTGGCCCGCGAGCCAGGGCGGAAAAAAGAGAGCGATGAGGCCAAAAATGAAGACCGCGGCTAGGAAAATGAGCAAGGGAAAGTAATCGCTCAGCACGGTACGCGGCTAGTCTAACAAAGAGGTTTCCGAATACAGACCGCCGATCGAGCGGCTCTGATCGAATCAGGTCAGCGCCCTATGGCCGCAGGTCTTCCAGCTCCCATAGTGCGCCCGGGTGATGCGGTGGCGGGAAGCGACCATCGGGATTTTCCTCCCGAAACTGGCCGGAGTGCTTGCGAAACCCGCACACCGTGCACAGGTACTGGCCCTCCACCGGGATCGGATCGCCGGGCTTGAACCGGTCGCCGATCCGAAACCCCTTACCCGGCTCGGTCCGTGGCGCGGCCTCACCCGGCGACCAGGCGCCGCTGTCCACCAATGGGCGCGGGGGGACGCCGCCGTTGGCATCGGGCTTGACCGGGGCGGCCGAGAGCGGTTTGGGGAAGTACGGCGGCGCCTCTGTTCCTGGTTTGCGTGGGTCGCGCGTCCAGCCCAGGGTGGTGACCTCACGCAGCCAGCGCTTGAGATAGACGCGCTGCTTGACGTCGCTGACGTCGACGATCTCCTCGAAGGGGATGTAGAGGTCGGGCTGGCCGGGACTCACCACTCGCATGTAGGGCTCGCTCGACACGAAGAGCCCTTGCGCGGACTGCGGAGGCCCATCGAAGATCTCGCGCACCACGCCGAGCGCACCGTCGCGCGCTTCTGCGGTGTCGCCAATCCTGACGACCCACTGGACTACGGGCATGGAGAAACTCCCACAGTCATGGAACCGCGCGTATTGTAAGTGAGATGGCCGTTAAGAGGTTCGGGCCGAACACCGCCGACGTAGAGGCGCTGCTCGACCGCCTTCGCCGGTTGACGCCTGAGGAGTGGGAGGGGGTCGCGAAGGCTGCCCCCGGGATGGGCGCCGTCCCCGACCTCGAGGTCAAGCAATCGCCTGAATACTTCAAGGCGCTGGAGGTTGCGACCCGCATTGCCAAGAGCGGCGTCTTTCCCGGGTCCGAGTCCGCTTTCTACGACGCGATGCGCACGGCCCAATTGGTTGCTGATGCGAGTGCCTTTCAACCGTCGAGCCGGCCGGAGCCCGCGAGCTCCGCGGTCGTCGACGAGCGCCTGCCCCCCGATGCGGAGGCCGAGGCCATCATCCGCATGATGTCGACGGCCTACGAAGAGGAGTCCTGGCGCCGCGTCATGAACGCCTGCATGGTCGCCGCCGGCGCCCTGGTGGTCCGCGATTGGATGACGCCGGGCGTCTACGCGCTGCTGTGGCGGCCGATGCAAATCGACTAGTTGACGGTCTGGGTCAGGTTGCCGCCGGTGCTGTTGCTGTAGTTGCCACCTGCGGCCGTGAAGACGGCATTGACGGTGTGGCTCCCCACAGTCAGGGTGCTGATGGTGCAGGCCGCCTGGTTGCTCGCGGCTCCCGATCCGAGGGCAGCCGTGCAGAGTGTCGTGGCGCCCTCCATGAAGGCGACCGTGCCGTCGCCAACGCCCGGGTTGGCGAAGGTCGAGGTTACCGTGGTGCTGAGCGTGATCATCTGACCGAAGGTGCTGGGATTGATGTCGCTGCTGGTGTTCGCTGTTTGCGTCGCCGCCGCGTTGACCACCTGGCTCAGCGTCGCGGCAGCAGTGCTGTCCTGGAAGTTACCGCCGGTCGCTGTATAGACGGCGGTGATCGTGTGGGTCGCCACATTTAGCGTGCTCACCGCGCAGGCCGCCTTGTTCGTCGCACCCCCGGTCCCCAGGCCGGCGCTGCAGATGGTCGTGGCTCCTTCTTTGAAGGCCACCGCCCCTTCGCCCGTTCCCGGATTGAGGTTTGCGGACGTCACCGTGGCGCTGAGCGTGATCAGCTGGCCGTAGGTACTCGCGTTGTGGTCGCTGGCGGCTGTCGATGTCGTTGTGGGCGCAATGCTGACCGTCTGGCTCAGTGTGCTGGCGGCGGTGCTGTTCTGGAAATTGCCGGCGACCGTGGCGGTGAAAACGGCGGTGATGGTGTGCGAGCCAACCGGCACCGTCTTCAGGGTGCAGGCCGCCTCGTTGGTCGTTGTCCCGGTCCCTAGCGAAGCCGAGCAGATCGTGGTCGCGCCCTCGGTGAACGCCACCGCCCCATCGGACGCTCCGGGGTCGATGCCACCGGCGACGGTCGTCGTCACCTTGGCGCTCAGTGTGATCGACTGGCCGTAGACGGTCGAGCTCGCCGTCGTGACGGCCTGCGTTGTTGCGGTCGGTGCTTGGGTTACGGTCAGGGCAGCCGTGATCGGGCTTCCCAATGCGGCCGGCGCGGGAGTGTAGAAGAGGTCGGGGTCACCGGCATAGCTCGCCTGGACGCCGCCAGGGTACGAACCGGCGTTTATCGTTCCGAGGCTGGCGAGCAAGGTCGCGTTACCGTTGGCTCCCGTGATCGCGGTGCCGGCTGCCGATCCGTTCAGCTTGAAGCTGACAGTCTGGTTCGCCAGGTCCACGCCGTTGGAGGTGAGATGCGCCACAACCGTGGCCTTCCCACCGTAGGCGCCGGCGGCAGCCGACGGAACCAGCGACGTCGGTAGGATCGACGCGCTGAATGACTTGCTCGCGGGCGTCACCAGGTTGCTGTCCGGGTTGTTGAGGTTGGCAACGGCGTCGTCGACCTCGGGGGGGACGCAGCCGCGGGCGCCGCTCACTGTAAGACTGTCCAGCCCAGCACTGGCATGCGCCAGGTCAAGCGAGTATGGGTTGGGCGACCACTGCTGAGTCGTGATCCACCCGTTGTTGAGCAAACCCGTCAGTGTCGTCGGCGGCCCGGGAGGAGGAGTGAATGCGACGAGCGGCACAACCGCGGTGTTCGCCTGACGGTTCATGTCCGCCGTGAGCGTCATGTGGCCGATCCCGAACGCCTTGTTTCCGAACTGATCGTTCGCCAGTTGGTTGTCACCGGTAAGGGTTAGGGTTGCAACCGGCCGTTGGGCGGTAAGAGCGCCGCTCACCGCAACCGGTCCGGTGATCTTCGGCGACGCGGTGAGCCAATCGGAGTCAGCGTGAAGATTGGCATTTCCGACGAGGTCAGCGACGGAGTTGTTGTAAACATCGCTCTGGCTGACGGTTCCGTAGTCAGCGGCGACACCGGTGCCGTTCCCGCGGATGCTCGAACAGGTGACGGTCAGTGGCTGTAAGCCGGAGCTCGAAAGGGCGGTTCCGGTCAGCTTGTAGAAGGTCGCCCCACTGACATCGAGTTTCGCGTTGCTGATACTCAGGCCGGCGGTTGCGTAGAACAGCTTGCCCTTGGTGAACATGCTATCGGTCGCGTCGATATTGATGCCGGACCAATCGGTTGAGGCTGGCACGCCTGGACAGAGATCCGGAATGAAGACCGAATGACAGGCCAGGACCCCCACGTTGTCTTTCAGGCTGGTAAAGGTGGTGCTCACCGACTGGAGCTTGCCACCGTTGATCTTGATACCGCCGTTCATGGTCTTCACGATGTCGCCGTTGGTGGCGAAGTCACCATCCACGCTCAAGGGCCCATCGAGGAGATAGCCAAACGTCACATCGGTCGTGCCCCCGGATGAGTCGGCGGGTGTCATCCATGTGAGCGTCTTCGTCGCTTCGCCGTGGAAGACGATCGCATCGAGCCCGGTCCACTTTCCCGTGTTGCCCTGCACGATGGCCCCCACACCCGGATTGACCTCGAAATCGGCCTTGACGCTACTCAGATAGATCGGGGGGTACCGGAGGACGGCCGCGCCCGGCACCGCCGCCTTGCGCACATGATTGGTGGTCAGCGTCAACTGATCCGCGCCGACGAGACGAATGCCATAGGTGCCGGCGTCGGTGACGGTGTTGTCGCTGATGATCGTCGGCTGCCCCGAGAGACCGTTGGCGATGATGCCGTCCTTGCCGGCGCCGGTGATCTTGGCACTCGTGACGTTTAGCCGGATGCACGTGCCCACGGTCGGAACCGTCGAGGCACAGTTCGCCGGGCTAAAGAAGCTCGCGATGATCCCGTTGGCGCCAACGTTTTGGACCAGGGTGGAATCGGTCACCGAAAACGGCGTATCGAGACTATTGATGCCGTCCTTGCTGGCATTGCTGATCGTCGTATTGGCGACGGTCAACCTGAAGTTGGCCGGCACCGGCTCTGGATTGGCAGGGATGGGCCCACTATCGATCGAGATCCCGGTGTTGGCGTAATTAATGAGCCCGTAAGTGATGTCGCCGCGCCCCTTATCGCCGGCGGCGTCGCTCGTGATCA
>Ga0209236_1001475_pt1 | contig 14151 bp, 12 predicted proteins | sample GraSoi013_1_40cm_FD_185819 | JGI IMG/M metagenome (GOLD analysis project Ga0209236, IMG submission 185819) | Grasslands soil microbial communities from the Angelo Coastal Reserve, California, USA - Sample 09_27_2013_1_40cm (SPAdes) (version 2) | ecosystem: Environmental > Terrestrial > Soil >... | reverse complement strand
CTCAACCAGCTTCGCAATGCCTAGCGCATCTTTCGAGAGCTCCTTGACACTCCCAACTATCCTGGCACCTGTAGCCTTCGACAGTTTCTCCATATCACCGCTGCTGACATTCTTTATTGTTGCAATGCTCTTCTTTGCCAGATAGTGCAGGGCCACGTCGTCCACTCCTTTCTCGCAAAAGAGAACATTGGCGCCAGTTTTTTCAACATCCTCTACCATGCCACTCAGCATTTTTTCCTCCTCTTCTATGAATAGCCGCATCTGGTCAGGGTTATTGATATTGATCTTCGCGTCGAACTCCGTCTTTTCGATCTCAAGCTTGGCGTTCAAAAGCGCGATCTTCGCGTTCTCGACCTGTTTCGGCATCTGAGCATGCGACAGTTCCTTGTCGACGACGATCCCTTTCACTAGCTCTGTCTCCTCCAGGCCCCGCCCGTGCTTCTTGAGAATCTTGATGAGTTCAATGTCCGCCTTGATCTTGCCATCGACATCTTCAGCTATCTGCTTAACGGCTTTCACCGCGATGTCTGCGAACTTTTCCTTTGCAGTGGCAATTCCCTTACTATACATCGAAGTTATAGCGACCTGTCGGAGCACCGCATCATCCTTTTCCGAAATAGGAATGGCCAGCTTGTCCAGAATCTCAATGGCCTTTTCTGCCGCCTTCTTGTAACCATCGACAATGACAGTCGGGTGGACGTCCTTGTCCAGAAGTTTCTCTGCGCGCTCTAAGAGTTCTCCGGACAACAACACAGCGGTAGTCGTCCCATCTCCAACCTCATTATCCTGTGTCTTGGAGACCTCAACGAGCATCTTGGCAGCCGGGTGTTGGACATCAAGTTCTTTCATGATTGTTGCTCCATCGTTAGTGATGGTTACATCCCCTATTGTGCTGACGAGCATCTTGTCCATTCCCCTAGGTCCAAGGGTTGACCGAACAGTCTCGGCAACGATCTTAGCTGCCGTTATGTTGTTCCTCTGCGCATCCTTGCCTGTAGTTCTTCCAGTTCCCTCTTTGAGGATAAGAACAGGTACTCCACCAACTCCGCCTGCTGACATTGTCTCAAACAACCCTTTTGATACGGAAATTGCTCCGAAAAAAAGGGAGAAAAACCCCGATTCTTAAGGTTTACCCGAGTCAGTTCTGTTAACTTATCGTCGGATGCCTCTCTGACGTATATGGAGGGTTCTGGCTCTTATCGTTCGTTGTTGGCTGTCAAGTCAGTCAGGCAACGCTATGCTCCGACACTGGACGTTCTAGGATTACTGGAGGTGTTCAGGAGGATGGTCAACGAGTCCATACGGATAGGTCTAGCGAACAATGTATCCTCGCTGAGAAAGCTCTCACTACTCTCCTACAACCAGCTCGCCCAGTACAATTCACCTAGCTGCTACAAGCTCTGCGCCATATCGAGAGCAGCAGGAATACTAGCGGCCAGGAAGAAGTCTCTCAGGAGAGGCTTCCCGACTAGAGACCCCTATTCTGTCAGACCACAGCTCGTATCATGCTACGGCTACAAGACGAAGAACGAAGGACTAGAGATCCCGATTGCAAGAGGGAAACGTCTCAGCATACCCCTGACCAAGCATACTCTAGCGGTCATTTCTCAACCGGGAGTCGAGATTCGTTCTTTCACCCTCACCCGAAACAGGCTCTGCCTCTGCATCGCTCGTGAAGTTGCTCCGGTAGACTGCTCGTCTACCGTTGGTGTAGACCGTAATCTTCGCAATCTCACAGTCGGAAACGACCAGGAGACAGGTCAATACGACCTCTCGAGGACTGTGCGTATAGCCAGTACTACAATACGCATAATCGCATCTTTCAAACGAGACGATGCGAGGATAAGAACGGGTATAGCCTCGAAGTATGGAGAGCGTAGAACCGCTCGGACCGGCCATCTCCTCCACACCGCCACGAAGACGATTGTGGCAGTAGCCGTCCAACAGAGAGAAGCAATAGTTCTCGAAGACATCCGGGGCATACGTGCTCTCTACCGTAAGGGTAATGGTCAGGGTAGAAGATATCGTGGTAGGATGAACGGCTGGAGCTTCGGAGAGGCTCAACGTCAGATCGAGTACAAGGCCCGATGGATTGGACTACCGGTTATCCGTTTGTCTAGGCGTGAGACCAGAGCTTCCAGTCTGGTTTGTCCGAGATGCGGGGAGAGACTCCAATCGGACAAGAGACTGACACGCAAACTCTGGTGTAACAAGTGTAGAATACTGATGGACCGGGACAAGATAGCAGCGGTTAACCTGGCCTGGCGGGGACGGGTGAGGTTCGCACGTTCCCGGCCTCCCATAGAGGCGCAAGGCGGAGCAGGTGAAGCCGTGAAGGGGAACCCGACGCCTACGGTAATCCCTGGAGTCGATGCCCCGAAGCTAACTCAACCGACGAAGAGTTAACAGAACCCCCGAATCCGAGCCATGGAGAAAGGCGGAGAGCTTGATATCCGCGGGGCTCGCGTTCCATAGCCCTCTTCCTTCGGGCTCGGTTGAAACCCTCAGCAACGTTTACTGGTATCGCTTCCTTCTTCTTGTCAGAGACGCGGCCCATATTCCATGAGTTCATCCGAGAACCCGATGGCCTACCTTCTGGAGTTCGGGTTGCGCAAGGTGGAGCGAGAGAGGCCTGAGCTGTCGAGCGACGGGCAGTACCAAGCGCTGAAGGATCAGCTAATGAGAGATGCTGACGGACACTTTCAAGAAATCCAGGCTACCTACGCCACCGTTCTGAAGACCCGCTGCACTTGCGGTGGCCAGCTCGAGCCAAAGGACCACGAATTCGGCAGGGCAGGAGACACAATCTACGACAGCGTAATTGCGAAGTGCAAGGCCTGTGGTTCCGCACAGGAGTTCCAGTTCCCTAAGGACGGCTTCATATCCGAGGCCCGATCAGCAATGGCTCTGCGTGACTATCTCAAACAGAGTTACGGAATAGACTACGCTGACATAATCATGGGCGAGTTGCAGGCACGACAGCATGGTGCTTAAGGCATCGCCCGTGAAGTACCAATAGTCTTCTCATACATTCTACGGAAGGTCCAACGGACCTTGTCTTTAATCTCGTTTAGCCGTCTCGGGTCCCCATAGTTCCTAATTCGAAGCTCTTTCAGGATTCCTGCTTCGTGGTCGATTGTGTAGGACATTACTCTCTCCGGCTGGACTTCGTGCTTCCTGGCCGATTCTTCATCGCTCTTCCGCATAGGTTCAAGGACTTTCTCGACTAGAAAACTTCGGAACGGCGGTGAGCTCACGTCGAACCTGACACCGCTGGCTGGCGCAATTATCAAGTCATGTCCTTTCACCGCTAGCTCGGCCAACTGCACGCCGCTCATCGTGCTAATGACTTGTCCGATCGCCTCTCTTGCTCCCTTCGAGATCGTCCCTTCGAGTGACTGGGAGACGTCGACTCGTCTGTAGCTTCTTTCGGCTAGGAGGTTGTCAACGGTCTCGAGAAACGACTTCAGGGTTCGAATCTCGTTCTCGTGTTCCGTTACTCTCTTTTCCAAGTAAGCCTTCAGCTCGGCAAGCTTCTTGATTCCCTGGTCCGGTGTCTCGGGCAATTTCCTCGAATCTTCTCGGAATAGCCTCGGATTTTTAAATGATGCAAGGCCCTGAGGCTTCATGCTGGAGAGCGGGGCCTTGGCTAGTGTAACTTGGGTCAGAGAGGTGTTGGATGGAGGACTGGACGGTAAACGGGTCACAGTGCGGGGCTGGTTGCAAAACAAACGATCTAGTGGCGGGTTGCAATTTCTGCTCATCCGTGACGGAACAGGTGTTCTTCAATCGACTCTTAGAAAGGAGGATGTGCCCATCGATGTCTTTGAAAGCTTCCAAACCGCGGGGGTCGAATCAACTGTGGAGCTCTATGGGCAGATTAAGAGGGACGTCCGTGCGCGGGGAGGCTGGGAGCTAAAGGCTGAACAGGGCAGGGTAATCCAGCGTGCCTTGCAGGAGTTTCCGATTGCGAAGAAGTTTCATGGGCCGGAATTTCTCTTGGACAACCGTCACCTTTACGTTCGAAGTGATAAGCTTCAGGCGATTCTGAGAATCAGGGCTCGGCTGCTCTCGGCTGCCAGAGCCTGGTTCGAACAGCACGGGTACACCGAGGTGCATGTTCCCTCGTTGACCGCGGCCGCCGTTGAGGGCGGAGCGACACTGTTCGAGGTGAAGTATTTCGAAGAGAGGGCCTACCTGACTCAGAGCTGGCAGTTGTACGCGGAAGCGCTGATCCCGAGCGTTGGCCACATTTACACTGTTGCGCCGTCTTTCCGGGCTGAAAAGTCAAGGACGAGGCGTCATCTAACCGAGTACTGGCATCTTGAGGCTGAGGCTCCCTGGTGCGACCTGGACTGTATCATGAAGGTCGAAGAGGAACTTCTCACACATATTGTAGGGAGGCTGCTTGAGACCTCGATGGAAGAGTTGAAACTGTTCGGGCGAGACCCAAAGGATTTGCAAAAGGTGCGGCTGCCTTTCGACAGACTAACCTACGACGATGCGTTTAGGATGATTGGCGAGGAAAAGTCTGGAATTGAGTGGGGTGATGATTTGGGGTATGAGCAGGAGAAGATGTTGACTGAGAAGTTCGATCGGCCTTTCTTTGTGACTCACTATCCTAAGAAGGCGAAGGCGTTCTATCATAAGCCGGACCCTGTTAGGCCAGAGGTGACTTTGTCTGTGGATTTGTTGGCGCCTGAGGGGTATGGTGAGATTACTGGTGGTGGGCAGAGGATTGAGGATTATGACGAGTTGTTGGGGCGGATTCGGGAAGAGGGTTTGGACCCGAAAGCGTACGGGTGGTATTTGGATCTGCGCAAGTTTGGGAGTGTTCCTCACGCGGGTTTCGGACTTGGAGTGGAGAGAGTGGTGTCTTGGGTCTGTAAGCTAGACCACATCAGGGATGCGATTGCGTTTCCACGGCTCATCAACAGAATCTACCCTTGACCGCGTCTTGCGTGTTTCTTAGACGATAGACGAGGGTTATTCTGCCCTAACGATTGGTTTGTTCGGTCATGCCTCTTTTCGTTCGGGCTCGCTGTCTGGAGATTAGGCACACCCTGGGGCCCATCAAGAATGTTTGAAATTTCCCTATGAATTCTGGCCCGTCTTCTGGTGGAAGAGAAGTCTTGGACTCGGGTCTTTGCGTCTCAAACGGCGCGTCCGTGCCTGGTCGTTTTTTCGGGGGTCGTTTTCTGTCTGCCGGGGAGAATGGGCGAGTCTGGGCTGATAAGGCGTAAGACAGACGATTGTTCAGTGTTCATGATCCCATGATCGTCTGCAATTCAAACGGGGGATAGTGTGGCCGTTCATGACAGCTGACAGATCGCGATTCAGGGCTCATTCTAGGCGATTTCTGCCTTCAGTTCCAATCTGGGTTTTCCCTGGCTTTGGGGAGGCGTTCGCGGAGACGATGTCTATGTCACTTGGTCTTGCTTGTTTCGTCTATGATTCTGTTTGCCAGCTCGACACTTTCTTTCAACTGCGCCTGTAGGGTTTGTGCCCCGATGTGGCAAGTAGTCACGGTCGTCCCGTTAGGGAGGCTTATCATCGCCTGCTCCCATTCGTCCACTGGCGGCTCTAGATGGTACACATCCAGGCCAGCACCAGCAAGCCTTCCTGTTTTCAAGAGTTCTAGCAAAGCTGGTCCATCCACGATGTCTCCTCGCGACGTGTTGACCAAGTAGGAGCCTGTTCTCATGAGCCCTAGCCTTTTCACATTTAGTAAATGATGTGTCTGAGGCGTATACGGAACGTGCACTGTGACAATGTCTGACCGTTCCAGAAGGTCTTCGAGAGAATCGGCCATCTCCAAGGTCAGGCCAGGGACTCCTCTGGGTGGAATCACGTCATAGCCGAGGACCTCTGCTTGGAACCCTGCCGTAAGAATTCGCGCGACCTCGCCGCCTATCCTCCCCGCACGGCCGATGACGCCCACCTTCTTGCTTTGAAGTTCTTCGCCCATTAACTGGTTCTTGACCCATCGACCAGCTTTCATCTCCCTGTCTGCGAACGGTATCCTCCTCAACAACGAGAGCATCAATGCGACGGTTAGTTCTGCAACGCTCGTCGAAGGTGCCGCGGGAGTGTTGATGATGGTGATGCTTTTCTGTTTTGTGGACTGTGTGTCGATGTTGTCCAACCCCACTCCTGCGCGGCCAATAATCCTGAGCTTCCTGCCAGCAGCGATAACTGACGAGTCAACCTTTGTTCTTCCCCGGACGATCAGAACTTCGTAGTCTTCTACCTCTCCGAGTAGCTGGGCCTTCTCTATTCCCGCCTTGTCCTCGACGCTGAAACCTTTCTTTCGAAGGAGTGCGATTCCGTCCGGATGGATCTTGTCACAGACGAGAATCTTCAGCTTTCAGTCAGCTCCTTGGAGCCTGCAATTCCGAAGGCTTCCGAGTCGATGACAGTTTCCTCACCAGCGCTTGAGCGGCTATAGTCACTGGGTCCCAAACCGGAGCAAGAGGGGGCGAGTAGCATGTCTCGATGTCCGAAAATGCCTCAACTGTCAAGCCCAAGTGCCCAGCCATCGATGCGAAGTTGGCACGCAGGGTAGCGCCCTCCTCGCCGACCAACTGGGCCCCAAGTAGTCTTCCACTTTGGGGTTCAGCTAGCAATTTCACTGTAAGGTCCTTTCCCCCCGGGTAGTATGGGAGCCGGGTTGACCCCGTGATTCTGACCGATACTGGATGAAGGCCTAGTTTCTCGGCAAGGGCAGTGGTCGGTCCGAATGAGGCAACCTCCAAGTCGAACAGTTTCACCGTGGTGACTCCGGTCGATCCAGGGTACCGAGCGTTTCCGCCTCCTGCGTTTGTTCCTGCCACCGCAGCCTGTCTCACAGCAGTGGTTGAGAGTTGAAACAACACATGTCGCCGAGTCATTCTATCATAGGTTTCAACGCAATCTCCCGCGGCATACACGTTCTTGGCCGATGTTTGCATCCTCTCATCAGTTCGAATCCCGCCGAATTCTCCAAGAAGTAAGCCACCCTCCTTTGCGGTTTCGGTATTTGGTCGGACCCTGACAGCAACTATTACCGCTTGCACCTCGTGGTTTTTTCCTGAAATCTGAACGGCCGACACTTTCCCTTTCTCTCCGAGAATCTTATCCAGACTTGACGCAAGATAATACTCGACTCCGTGCTCTTGCGCTCTCGCTCGAACCAGCGAGGCCATGTCCGGGTCCAGTATTACCGGAAGTATTTCGGGCGCTATTTCGGCCTCGATTACGGAAACTCTCCGAAGGAGAAGTGCTTCTGCCATCTCCGATCCTGTTAGCCCAGCGCCGATAATCGCGGCTTTCTTCGCACTTACGGTTGACAGGTGGTTTGCAAGCCCTTCGATATCGTCTATTGTCCGAATCGTGAAAACCCCGTCTAACTCTGCTCCAGGGATTGACAACTTTCCAGGCCGTGCCCCCGTTCCGAGTATTAGCGAGTCATATTCTAGGGTCTGCTTCGTTCCATCTGATACCTTCGATATTTCGACTTGCTGAAAATCCGTCTTGATTCTGTTCACTTTCCAGCCCAGTTGCAAGACGACCCTGTTTGTTTGTTCGTAAAACACCTCATCGTATCCCAGAAGAGAATGGGTTTCAGGGACGACACGGCTAAAAGCATACGGCAGGCCGCAGCGTGAATACTCAGGTAGGTCCTCGTCTCCCACAATCGTGATTTGAGCAGTTCGGTCTGTTTTTCTGGCATGAAAGGCCGCTGTCGTCCCGGCAACGCCACACCCGACGACGATGATTCGTCGCACCATGCAACGGCGAAATCTCTGTTATCCGATAACGGTTTGCCTAGATTTTGCCTGCACTCTCGGTCGAGCGAAAGGTATTAGTTTCCTACTTGGCCTCCGGAACGATGTCCTCTAGATGAACACGAACACTCGAATGAACACCTTCCTCCGTGATGGGAAGGGACTATTGCTGGCATACGACCAGGGATTCGAGCACGGACCCTCTGCTGACTTTGACGATAAGAACATCGATCCCAACTACATACTGGACATCGCCTCTAAGGGCGAGTTCACCGGGGTTGTCCTTCACAAGGGCATTGCCGAGAAATACTACAATGGCAGGGTTCCTCTTATTCTGAAGCTCAATGGCAAAAGCAGCCTTCCGAAAGGAGAGCCGATATCCACACAGATATGTACTGTCGAGGAGGCAATCAGTCTCGGTGCCAAGGGGGTTGGCTACACAATCTACCTGGGAAGCGTCCACGAAAACATAATGCTCCAAGAGTTTGGAGATATCCAGCGTGAAGCCCACGAAGAAGGCGTCCCGGCAATCGCGTGGATCTATCCAAGGGGTGAGGCTGTCAAAAACGACACGGCCCCTGAGATTGTTGCGTACGCTGCGAGGGCAGGGCTAGAGGTTGGAGCCGATGCTGTGAAAATCAAGTACACTGGTGACGCCGGAACGTTCCGCTGGGCGGTAAAAGCGGCAGGTCTCGCTCGAGTATTCATGTCAGGGGGGCCGAAGGCTCCGACCGACGAGACTTTCCTCTCCCAAGTCAAAGGAGCAATCGACGCAGGCGCTTCGGGGCTTGCTGTCGGCAGAAACGTGTGGCAGCACAACGACCCGCTGAAGATGGCCGCGGCTCTGAAGGAGATAATTTTCGATGGCGGAGAGCTACAGAAAGCACTGCAGCACGTAGTGGCTCAATAAAGAAGCAAGCTAGGTTGCCGGTTCGCACTCTCGCCGACGTGCTTCACGGGGAAGACCAAAACTTCCGCAAGCTCGTCTCGCTACTCTCAGAGCTTAGCTTCCAGATCGTCGCGGAGATCCCCAGATCGCTAGGAACAACCGAAGGAGTCAATATCTACGGAGAGACCCAGACAGCAATTGACGTATGGTCCAACGAGCTCCTAACCAAGAAACTCATCAAGAGCGGGCTCGTAAACCAGGTGGCATCGGAGGAATTGGACGAACCCCTTCAAGGCGTGCACGGAGAGTTTGCGGTTGTTTTGGACCCTTTGGACGGGTCTTCCAACTTGAAAACAGACAACCTCGTAGGGACAATCGTAGGGATCTATCATGACACGAAGCTCCCCGCCAAAGGCCGCGATCTTTTGTCCGCGCTCTACTTCCTTTACGGACCCTACGTGGAAGCAGTCTTAGCACTAAAAGACGCGACCTACATATCGGTAGGAGCCGGTAAAGGCTCAGGCTACGAGAGGTTTCTTACGAGTGGCGACCCTCATAGGCTCCCCGGAAAAGGCTCGATATATGGAATAGGTGGCTCCAAGAGGAAGTGGATACCCGAGCTGAAAGAGTTCGTCGAATCACTCGAGACGAGGAAACTCAAGATGCGCTACGGAGGATCGTTCGTCGGTGACTACAACCAGGTCCTTCTGAACGGAGGCTTCTTTGCCTATCCCGAGTTGCTCGACGCACCGGAAGGGAAGTACCGTTTGCAATTCGAATCGAACCCTGTCGGATTCATAACCGAGAAAGCTGGCGGGAAGGCAAGCACAGGACGAGGAGCCGTTCTTGATGTCGAGCCGACAAGCATCGCTCAGAGAGTCCCGACCTATCTTGGCAACAAAGACTTGGTCCTGGAGTACGAGGACTTGCTCAAGAAGCAAGGTACAACAGAACGTTAGCGCGTTTCTGGAGTGAAGGCGAACTTGAACCAAAATCATCCTTTGCTAGTTGTGAACTTCAAAACCTACCTTGAGGCAACCGGCAAGAAGAGCGTCGACCTGGCTAGGGCAGCCGAGGGAGCATCTAGGGAGAGAAGCGTGATTATCGCGGTTGCCGTACAGTTCACGGACATCAAGCCGGTTTCAGAGGCCGTCGAAATTCCGGTCTTCAGCCAGCACATCGACCCGATAAGACCGGGAGCGCAGACGGGACACATACTGGCTGAAGCAGTCAAAGCGGCCGGGGCCAACGGGACAATGCTGAACCACTCTGAGAGGAGGCTGAAAGTCTCGGAGATTGAAGAGGCGATAGAGATAGCGAGAGGGTCCGGCCTGCGGACGCTAGTATGCGCAAACACCTCGGGAGTAAGCGCGGCAATCGCTTCCCTCGGGCCTGAAATGATAGCCATAGAGCCCCCGGAGCTGATCGGAACCGGCGTCTCAGTATCAAAAGCGCAGCCCGAACTGATAACAAGAACAGTCAAGAAGATACGAGATGTAAACGCGTCGACTCAAATACTGTGCGGAGCGGGAGTTGCCACCCCTGGCGATGTTGAGAGGGCAATTGAACTCGGTTCCGAGGGCGTGCTGGTGTCTAGCAGCGTGGTCAAGAGCAAAGATCCCGGCAAGCTTCTAGCCGAGATGGCGGATGCTGCACTAAAAGGCCGCAAGTCAACCTAACGCCTGCAATTTCACGGAAGTAGAAGGCACAAATGTTGCTTCAGGGGCCACACTCGGGAGGTTCTGGATTGAAAGCCTTCCACGCGCTAGCCTACGGGTCTGTCTTATCAACGTATACCTTGATAGTCATAGGCGCTGTGGTTCGCTCTACCCTCTCGGGTGACGCATGCCCAGACTGGCCGACCTGTAACGGCCAGCTCATTCCCCAGCTAACTGGGAAAGTTCTCATCGAATACACTCACAGATTGTTCACACTAGTAGTGACAGCGTTCGTGCTTCTCACGACTTTGACCGCCTGGGTCAGAAACAGGTCTAGCCGGGGGCCCCTGGTCTTTTCGACTGCCAGTTTTCTTGCGCTAGTTGTGCAAATAATTCTAGGAATGGTCACTGTCAACACTGACCTTGACCCTGCCGTTGTGACAGCTCATCTTGCAGTCGCAACAGCAGTTTTCGGGCTTGTTCTTGTTAACGCAGTTCTCGTAAGAAATCTCGAAGTGCGAGCCGTCCGACAAGGGTAGCAAATTTAGCCCCGATTGGTCTGCTTATTGCTGTCCTTTTCACGGGTATAGTCAGTGCGTAACCTTTTAAAAAAGACGACCATCGACACCGAGAAATTGAGGTCGTAGTTGACAGCTTCCAATACCGCCGACTTGTTCTATCAGCTCTTTAACACGTTCACTTTCCTCGCGGTAATAGTCGGAGGAATCGTTCTCGGCCTTATGGCCTACCTAATTGTAAGATTCAGAGGAAGAGATGGGTTCCCAGAACCGGCGGACGCTCCAACTCTGGGTCACATTCCACCAGCGAGAGGGCATTTGAAAACTGTTGCGATCTCTGTTACTCTCTCAGCAATTGTGCTCGGGGTTCTGATTTTCGGGACACTGAACGCCACCGAGGTAATTACCACGGTTCCCTCTGAATGCCGTCCACTACAGTCCTCGCCCTATGGGAGTGCGCACTGTGCGTACATCCAGGTAACTGCCTTCAGATTTGGGTGGAACTTCACATACCTAAACACGATTTTGGAGGGGCAAACGCTAACGGGGAATCTAACAATCCCATTCGCGACGAACGTCATCCTACAGATTAGGAGCATGGACACTGGAGGGCGTCAGGGAGTTTTTCATGCCTTCGGCGTCGATGACTTCAAGATAAAGAAAGACGCCATACCCGGACTGACTAACACTCTCTGGTTTAGAGCCACCGATTTGGATCCACACACGATCCGATGCTTTGAGTTCTGCGGAATAGGTCACTCGGGAATGACCGGGAAGGTCAACGTGGTCCAGCCAGGAAGCCTAGGTTGCTCTAGCACGGGCTGCTGACGGAGTCAACGCCTCACGATGCAAATCAGTGGCCAAGCAGCAAAGTACTGGCTGTATAGCACTAATCACAAAGATGTAGGAGTACTCTACACAGTAACTTCACTTCTCTTCTTCCTGATCGGAGGAGTCTTAGCTCTCTCTATGAGAGCTCAACTTGCCAATCCTACGCCTGGCATTCTCCCGACGTCAACGTACAACGAATTTGTTACCATGCATGGATTGCTGATGATTCTCTGGGTCCTGTCACCGTTGGCGATAGGGCTTGCTAACTATTTCATTCCCCTACAACTAGGGGCGCGAGACTTAGCCTTTCCTCGTCTAAACGCGCTGAGCTATTGGCTCTACCTGTTTGGAGGAGTGGGTATGGTTCTGACATTTTTCGTGGGAGGGGGTCCAAACACTGGTTGGACTCTCTACAATCCACAAACGGCTTGTAGTGACCCCCTCTGTGCTGGAGCGGGGCTAAATGTTGCTACAGGAGCGTTAGTACTCTTGGTCGCGTCAATAACCCTCGGGTCTGTCAACTTTATCGTAACCATGTTCAAGATGAGAGCACCAGGCCTCAAGTTCAGCCACTTCTCGATGTTTCCATGGGCTATGCTGGTGACCGTGGTCATGATGCTGTATGCCTTTCCTTCATTCCTAGCCGGACTAGTGCTTCTGTTCTCTGACAGAACGTTTCCAGCTAGGCTGTCTTACCTTTCCTCGTCTCAGAGTGGAAACATTCCCTCATTGCTCTGGGACGATGTCTTCTGGTTCTTCGGTCACCCTGAAGTGTACATCGTTCTTTTTCCTGCGATAGGGGTCATCGGGGAGATACTTCCAACCTTTACTCGTCGACCGTTGTATGGGGCAAAATACGTTGCCTGGTCAATGATTGCCGCGGCGGTTCTCAGCTTCATCGTTTGGGGTCATCACATGTTCATCACAGGGGTGAGCCCGTTGAGTACCCAGCTCTTCACAATAACGACAATCGGCGTGTCTCTTCCCTTTGACGTGATTACGATTTCGATGATCGAGACCCTGTACAAGGCGAAGATTAGGATGAAAGCCCCCGTACTTTTCGCCATAGGGGCTGTTGCGCTCTTCGTTATAGGCGGAATTACGGGCGTCTTCCTTGCTTCGATCGCTCTTGACCATCAGCTGAGGGGAACTTACTTCGTCGTTGCTCATTTCCACTACATCATGGTTGGAGCGGGGATTCTCGCCCTTATGGGAGGACTCTACTACTGGTTCCCAAAGATGACGGGGAGAATGTACAACGAGAGAATTGCGAAATTGCACTTCGCCCTCTCTTTCATTGGGTTCAACGTTCTCTATTTTCCAATGTTCTTCCTTCTCGAAATGCCGAGGAGAATCGCGTCCTACACGATCAACACCGGGTGGCTCCCCCTGAACCAGATGGCGACCATCGGAGGGTTCATTTTCGGCCTTGCACAACTTCTCTTGTTTGCCAATCTAGGGAGGAGTCTGAGAAATGGAACCCCCGCAGGCCCTAATCCTTGGGAAGGCTGGACCTTCGAATGGTCAACCTCCTCTCCACCTCCACCAGAAAATTTCGGAACAATTCCCCAGGTGGCATCTGATGGAACTGTAGACTTCGGAAGTGGACACCGCGGGTCACTGGCAACCGGATTGCCTAACGGCCACGGTGCCCATCCCTCACATCTCAGCCGATGGCCGATCATCATGGCGCTTGGCGCCTTTCTGTTCCTGCTAGGCCTGACCGTAAGCAATCCCCCACCCAACTATTTCCTTCTGGTCCCCGGAGTAGTGGTCGGGATGTGGGGTCTCACGGGTTACGGAAGAGAGGCTTTCGTTGTTCCGGAGGGTGAGAAAACCGCCGACTGGCCCTTTGCAGGGATTCCGAGAGCCCGTTTGGGCGTCTGGGTCTTCCTTGCATCGGAAATAATCTTCTTCGGGGTGCTCCTTGGCGCCTACGCGTTCGTTCGAACCAACGCGGCTACATGGCCGGCGATAAACTCCTTGTTCGAGATTTCGCACGGAGCGACAAACACGTTCATTCTCTTAGCAAGCAGCTTGACAGCGGTTCTCGCGCTGGCGTGTGCCAGGCAGGGCTCTAAGTCAGGCCTGGTGGCAAGCCTAGTTGGAACCTTCGCCCTCGGCACCCTGTTTCTCTATAACAAGGCAATGGAGTGGCAGCAGCTAGCATCCGCTCCGGTGTCAATATTTGCCAACTTTCCGCTTCCCGCGACCACATATTACATCACCACAGGAGTCCACGGCGTACATGTCTTTGCTGGGCTTTTGATGATAGGATATCTCATTCCCAACGCGCTCAAGGGCAAGTACTTTGGGCATGGGGAGGAAACAATCCATCACTTCGGTCTATACTGGCACTTTGTGGACATCGTCTGGATCTTCCTGTTCCCGCTCTTCTATCTCATTTGAGGGAGAAAGGGTTGAGCGTTCGGGTCTACATTATCGTCTTCGCGGTCTTGATCGGGGTTACCGCCGGCGAGCTTGAGCTG
>Ga0209236_1001467_pt1 | contig 14180 bp, 10 predicted proteins | sample GraSoi013_1_40cm_FD_185819 | JGI IMG/M metagenome (GOLD analysis project Ga0209236, IMG submission 185819) | Grasslands soil microbial communities from the Angelo Coastal Reserve, California, USA - Sample 09_27_2013_1_40cm (SPAdes) (version 2) | ecosystem: Environmental > Terrestrial > Soil >... | reverse complement strand
CGCTCGATCCTCGCCTTCGTGTGCACGCTGTCGGTGATGATGCCGACCTGGCGCCCCGTGAAGGAGCGGGCGTCGAAGCCCATCGCGCGCAACGCCATCGCCAGCAGGGCGATCGTCACACGCTCCCCCGTGGAGAGCAGCATGTCCATCTCCCGCTCGTCGGGGAACTCGGTGATCGCGTGCGCCAGCTTGACCAGACGATCCGTCTCGCCGCTCATGGCGGAGACCACCACGACGACAGTGTCGCCCGCCTGCCGGGTCTTGGCAATAAGCCCCGCCACGTGCTTGATCCGGTCGATGGTCGCGACCGAGGTCCCGCCGAATTTCTGAACGACTAAGGCCATTTATTTCCCGATCAATTTCCCGATCAGCTTCGTCGCGTCCGCCAAGACCACCTGCGTGGCCTTGGCGTCGGCCTCGTTAAAGCCGCGCCGGGCATCGGCCCGATCACGGGTCGCGGGCCCTTCGTAGAGGGCGAACGGCACAGGGTCGTTCGTATGACGCCTGAGCGCGACCGGCGTCGCGTGGTTGCAGACCGCCAGCACGCGATGCGGGCCCCGCTTCGGCAATTCCTTCAGCAAGGTGCCGACCGTGTGCTCGTCGAACGACTCGATGGCCTTCATCTTGGCCTGTACATCCCCCTGGTGGCTCGCGTCATCCGTCGCCTCCAGATGCACGTAAACGAGGTCGCGCTTCTCCAGTTCCTTGAGAGCGCACTCGGCCTTTCCGCGATAGTCGGTGTCCAGGGCTCCCGTGGCGCCGGGCACCTTCATCACCTCGAATCCGCAGGCGAGGCCCAGACCCCGCGGCAGGTCCAGCGCCGAGATCATGGCCGCGGAGAGGTTGTATCGCTCGGTCAGCTTCGGCAGCTTCGGCGCCTTGCCGTGCCCCCACAGCCAGATGGCGTTTGCGGGGCGCTTGCCCGCCTCGACCCGCTCCTGATTGAACTGATGGCCGCGCAGGATCGCCAGGGCCTCCTCCATCAAGGTCCGCAGGACCTTCTCGCCTTCGCCTTTCGGCAGGTACTCGCCGACCGGCTGCCCGACGATGTCCTGGGGCGGGGTCAGCGCCACGCGGTGCTTGCCCTCGGCCCAGACCATGAGATTCCGGTACGACACGCCGGGATAGAACTGCACGACTTCGGTGCCCAGTTGCTCGTTCACGTCGTAGATCAGCTCCTTTGCCTCGAGTGAGTCGATCTCCCCGGCGCTGTAGTCCTCCATCACGGCGTGGGGCCCCAGCTTCTTCACGTCATAGCTGCCGGTGTCCGCCCGCAAGGTCACCAGGTTGCACCGGTAGGCAACGTCGTCGGGATTCAGCGCGACGCCGAGGCCGGCCGCTTCCAGCGGCGCAAGGCCCGTGTAGTATTTCTTCGGGTCGTAGCCCAGAATCGCCAATTGCGTCACGTCGCCGCCCGGATAGAAGCCGTCCGGCGTCGTCTTCACCAGCCCGAGTTCCCCATTCCTGGCCAGGAAATCCAAGTGGGGGGTCTTGGCCGCCTGGAGCGGCGTGCGCCCTCCGAGTTCCGCCAAGGGATGGTCGCCCATCCCATCCCCCAGCAGGATCACATATTTCATGCGAACCAGGTGCGCCCTCCCTTGCGCAATCGTCAGTAGCCCAAGACCCTCACGACGTCTTCCATGTTGGCCTGAATGGTGGCCGGCTTCTGCGACACCGAAATCGCGATGTCCACGTCCTTGAGCCCGTGCCCGGTCAGCGTGCAGACGGCCGAATCGCCGTCCTTGAACAGCCCCGCCTTCTGCATCTTGATAAGGCCCGCGACCGAGGCGGCGGAGGCTGGCTCGCAGAAGACGCCCTCCAGCGCCGCCACCATCCGGTAGGCCTCCACGATCTCGTCGTCCGTGACCAGATCGATCTTCCCGTTCGACTCCTGCATCGCGCGCACCGCCGGGACCCAACTGGCCGGGTTGCCGATGCGGATCGCCGTGGCGATCGTCTTGGGCTTCTCCACGACGTGTCCCAGCACGATGGGCGCGGCGCCCGCGGCCTGAAACCCCATCATCCGCGGCAGCCGTGTGCTCTTGCCGTTGCGAAAGTATTCCTGGTATCCCTTCCAATAGGCCGTGATGTTGCCAGCATTCCCGACGGGGAGAAAATGATAGGCCGGCGCAGCGCCCAGTTGGTCGCATACTTCGAACGCCGCCGTCTTCTGTCCCTCCAGCCGGTACGGGTTGACCGAGTTCACGAGGATGATCCCATACTTGGTCGAGATCTCCTTCACGATCGTCAGGGCCTGATCGAAGTTCCCTGCGACCTGCAGGACCGTCGCCCGGTGCATCATCGCCTGGGCGAGCTTGCCCAGCGCGATCTTCCCTTCGGGGATCAGCACGAAGACCTGAAGCCCGGCGCGCCCCCCGTAGGCGGCCGCCGACGCCGAGGTATTGCCAGTGGACGCGCAGATCACCGCCCGCGCGCCCTCCTCCACCGCCTTGGAGATGGCCAGGGTCATGCCCCGGTCCTTGAAGGAGCCGGTCGGATTGGCGCCTTCGAACTTGAGATAGAGATCGATTCGGGGCGCGATTGCTTCGGCGAGGCGCGACGCCCGCACCAGCGGCGTGTTCCCTTCTCCCAGCGTCACGACCGGGGTGGACGCGGACACCGGCAGATAGGCCCGATACTCCTCGATCACTCCACGCCAGGCACCCATGTCACCGGTCCTCGCCTTCGATCCGGATCAGCGTGGTCGGAGCGGAAACAAACGGCAACGCAGCGATCTCGCGCAGCGCCGCTTGCACGTTGCGCTCGACGGCCGCGTGGGTCGTGAGCACCACGGGCACGGTCTGCCCAACTTTGCGGCCCCGCTGCAGGACGGAGGAAATGCTGATGTCGTGCTTGCCCAGGACGCCGGACAGCTGCGAGAGGACGCCGGGCCGGTCCAGCACCATGAACCGCAAATAGTAGAGGCTGCTGATCTCCGCGATCGGGCGGATGCGCAGCGGCCGCCGCTGGTCCGGCTGGAAGGCGCACGGTGGCACGCGCCGCACCGTTCCCTTGAGAATGTTGCGGGCGATGTCAATGACGTCGCTCACCACGGCGCTGGCGGTCGGGAAGCTGCCCGCCCCCTTGCCGTAGAGCATGACGTCTCCCACGGCGTCCCCCGTCACCTGGATCGCGTTGTAGACCCCGTCGACGCGCGCGATCGGCGAATCCGACGCGATCATGGTCGGGTGGACACGCGCTTCAAGTTCGGCGGGGGCCCGTGCGCCCATCGGAATGGGCTCCGATGCGCCGGTTTGCACCCGCCCGCCCCCGGTGCGCCAAGACGCACCGTCTTCCACGGTACCCCGCGCTCGCGTCGGCGAAGCCGAACGCTCGCTTTCTCCCATCGGAAGGTCCTGAGTCTCGCTATGGAGCTTCGCGATCGCCAGCAGCTTGATCGTGTAGCCGAACTCGGTCGCGTAGGCAATGTCCATCGGCGCGATGCTGGTGATGCCTTCGACGTACACGTCCTTGAAGTTCACCGGCGTCCCGAAGGCGAGGTTCATCAGGATCGCCAGCTTGTGGGCGGCGTCGATGCCCTGTACGTCGAACGTCGGATCGGCTTCCGCGTAGCCCGCCGTCTGCGCTTCCTTCAGGACTTCGTCGAACGGGCGACCGGCTTCGGTCATCTTGGTCAGGATGTAGTTCGACGTGCCGTTGACGATCCCGTAGAGGGACAGCAACCGGTTGGCCGCCAGGCCTTCGGTCAGGGCGCGCAGGATGGGAACCCCGCCGCAGACACTCGCTTCAAAGCCGATGTCCACACCGGCCCGGGCCGCCGCTTCAAAGAGCTCTTCCCCGTGGATCGCCAGCAGCGCCTTGTTGGCGGTGACGACGTGCTTGCCTTGGGCCATCGCCTCGAGCAGGAACCGCTTGGCCGGATCGTAGCCCCCGATCAGCTCGATGACGATGTCGATCGCGGGCTCGTCGATGACCTCGCGGGCGTTCGCAGTGAGGACCCTGGGGGGCAGCGTGATGCCGCGGTCGGTTGTGAGGTCGAGGTCCGCGACCTTCACCAAGGTGAGCGGGACGCCGAGGCGTTGGCGGATCACGCCGGCATTGGTCGTGAGGACCTTGGCCACGCCAGTCCCGACGGTGCCGAACCCGATCAAGCCGACTGCGATGCGGTCTTTCACGAAGTCGGGCCTATTCTTCCCCGCCGGAGAGTTTGAGCGCCTTCTTGATGCCGCGAATCGCCTGTCGCGTACGGTGTTCGTTCTCGACGAGACCGAAGCGGACGTACTCGTCGCCGTACTCGCCGAACCCGATGCCCGGCGACACGGCGACCTTCGCCTCGTGCAGGAGCAGCTTGGAGAATTCCAGCGATCCCATGGTGCGGTATGCGTCCGGGATGCGGGCCCAGACGAACATAGTCGCCAGGGGCTTTTCGACCTTCCAGCCGACGCGGTTCAACCCATCCACCAGGACATCGCGACGCTCTTGATAGAGCTTCACGGTTTCCCTGACGCAGTCCTGGGGACCATTCAGCGCAATGATGGCGGCGATCTGGATCGGCTGGAAGATGCCGTAGTCGAGGTAGCTTTTGATTTTCTGCAGGGCGCCGATCATCTTGGAGTTGCCCACGCAGAACCCCACCCGCCAGCCCGGCATGTTGTAGCTCTTGGACAGGGTGAAGAACTCCACACCCACGTCCCTGGCGCCAGGGACCTGGAGAAAGCTCGGGGCCTGGTACCCATCGAAGACGATGTCCGCATAGGCCAGGTCGTGGGCCACATAGACGTTGTTTTCCTTCGCGAAGGCCACCACCTTCTTGAAGAACGCCAGGTCCACGACGGTCGTGGTCGGATTGTGCGGGAAGTTGAGGATCAGCATCTTGGGACGTGGCAGCGTGCGGCGATAGGCCTGCATCAGGTCCTCGAAGAAATCGCTGTCCTGGCGCAGCGGGATCCCCCGCACCTCACCGCCCGCGATGATGACGCTGTACGGATGGATCGGATAGGTGGGCGTGGGGGTCAAGACCACGTCACCCGGCGACACCATCGCGAGCGCCAAGTGGGCCAACCCTTCCTTGGACCCGATGGTGACGATGGCGTCCGTCTCGGGGTCGAGTTCCACGCCGTAGTTCCGCTGGTACCGGGCAGTGATCGCATGGCGGAGCTTGGTGATGCCTCGCGAGGCGGAATAGCGATGGTTGCGCGGATTCCTGGCCGCTTCGATGAGCTTCTCCACGATATGCGGGGGCGTCGGCCCATCCGGGTTGCCCATCCCGAAGTCAATGATGTCCTCCCCGCGCCGGCGTGCCTCCAGCTTGAGGGCCTGCACCTCGGTGAATACGTAGGGTGGTAACCGATTGATTCTAAAGAAGCCTTCGTCCAAGCCTCGCCTCCTCAGTCGCTCTCGTCGTTGGAATGACGGAGCACCAGACGAAAGCTGAATTCTAAGTGAGATGGCCGATTTTGTCAAATAATCTAAAGTGTTCGGCGGGTCGAACTACATTCTACTTACAGCGAAGATTCTCGTCCGCTTCCCAGAGGAGCTCATCGGCGGTCGCCGGAGGATCCTGGCTGCCGGACACCCCGATGGCACACTGGACCGTGACCGGAAGCCCGCGCCGCGAGACCAGGTCGGTGAGCGTGTCATGCACACGGTTCACAACCCCCTCGATATTGGCCGGACCCGCATCCACCAGAAGCGCGGCGAATTCGTCTCCGCCGTAACGGGCGACCAGGTCGGTGGTGCGGAACGCACGCCTGAGGGCATCAGCCACCGCCCGCAAGACTTCGTCGCCGACCATGTAGCCGAAACGATCGTTGATCGCATTCAGGTGCACGACATCCAGCAGCAACAGGATCACGCCGCTCTGCCGACGGCGCGGACCGGCCGCGAGGCGCTGGTACTGGTCATGGAAGGCCCGCCGGCCGGGCAGCCCGGTCAGCGGGTCGGGCGCGTAGCGCGCGAGGAGGCGGTCGGCGTTGGTCAGCCTCCAGGCCAGGCTGCGCAACAACCCGATCGCCAAATCCGGCGAACGCTGGAGCACCTGCATGAAGTCGTCGGGGGCGAGCGCCAGGCACCGGGTGTGCTCGACGGCGACGACCGTTGCCGAGCGCGGCTGGTCGGTCAGCGTGGACAACTCCCCGAACACCTCCCCATACCCGATCTCGGCGAGCACCTGCCCCACGAGCGGACTTGCGAATGTCGACTGCACGACCCGCACCTGCCCCGACAGCACGACGAACACATAATCGGCCGGCTCTCCCTGTCGGATCACCGCGTTGCCCGCCGAAAAGGCCTTCTCGGTCGCGCGCGACACGAGGTGCAGCAACTGTTCTCGGTCCAGCGACCGAAACAACGGCATCATCGCCAACACATCAGCGTAGCTGGCGGCGGTGGCGACGTCAGCCCGCGCCGCTGCGGCGCCGGGCACGCTCGCGGGTGGCGCCGCCTTGGGGCTGCCACGGCTGATCGTCTCGTCCGCGCGAGCCTTGCCAGGCGCCAGCGCGCGGGTCAGCCACGCCAGCACCCTCGTGCGCAGCATGGGCGTACTGAAGGGTTTCGTCAGGCAATCGGTGACGGGCGGGTCGCTGACCCAGAAGTCGCTCTGCACGGTCGCCTTATCCGTGAGGAGGATGATCGGGAGGTCCGGACGGCCCAGCCGCGCGCGCAACGGCTGGATCAACTCCACCCCTGAGCCATCCGAGAGACGTCCGTCGATGACGGCCAGGTCGGGAAAGACGTCCGGCGCGCACTGCAGCGCGGTCCTCTTATCCGACGTCGGCAGCACGACCAGTTGGTCCTCGGCCAGCAGGTGACCGATGGCGGCGATCTCGACCTCCGAGGAGCTGACCACGAGCACGCGCTTGCCGGCGACCGGAGGCCGCCGGATCGCCGTCACGTCGCCCAATGCGACGGACGGCCGACTGCCCCGCACGTGCAGCTCGAGCCCTTCCGCCGCGGCAAAAACCTCGAGCGCGCGGCCGCGCGCGGCGACGCGGTCCTGCGCGACCGCTTCCAGACGAGCCACGGTCGCGTCGTCATGCGCGGGGTCGTGATGGAACAACGCCAGTCGGTCGCTTCCCGCGGCCAACGCCACATCGGTCGCGTACTCCACCGTGCTGTGCCCCCAACCGATCTTACCGGCGTACTCCTCGTCGCTGTATTGGGCGTCATGGATGATGAGGTCCGCCCCCTCCAGGAACGCCACATGCCGCTGATCGCCGGGATGCTGAAACTCTCTGCCTGTCGTCCTCCAGTACGGCTCATGGTCCGTGACATAAGCCAGCGTCGTCTCGTGGCTGGAGATGCGGTAGGCCAGCGTCGGCGCGGTGTGATTCAGGTGCTGCGTCTGCACGAGCACCTCCCCGATGCGGAAGAATCCTTCGTCCAATTCCGTGAAATGGATGCGGCTCCGGAGGTCGTGCAGTTTCACAGGGAAGTAGGAGTACTGCATCTGCCCGGCAATGGCGTCCTCCAAGCGGCGATGAAAGCCCACGGGGGCGTAGATGTTCAGCTCGGTGTTGGGCAGGAAGGCCGGGCCAAAGAACGGGAAACCCTGAATGTGATCCCAATGGGTATGCCCGATGAAGAGGTGAAGGCGGAGCGGCTGAGACTCGGCCTGCAGGAGGTGATGGCCCAGCTCCCGGACGCCGGTCCCGCAGTCCAGGACGATGATCGTGCCGTCATCGGTGCGGACTTCCACGCATGCGGTGTTCCCGCCAAATTTGGTGGTCTGTTCTCCCGGCACGGCGATGGACCCGCGGGTCCCCCAGAAGCGGACGAACAAGGATCTTCCTCCTTTCTCCTTTCGGGGGGATCGGGTGGGTGCCGGAGGTTGAAGAACGGGGAATCGTATTGCATCTCCTAGCGGCGAATCAAGAGGAAAGTTTCCAAGGAAAAGCTGTGCTATGATCGTGAGATTCGGCATTTCGCGTCGGCGACTTCGGACTTTACTATGGCATCCCAAGACGAACTCATCATCACCGGCGCACGCCAGAACAACCTCAAAAACATCTCGCTGCGGATCCCGCACGACCAGTTGACCGTCATCACCGGCGTGTCCGGCTCCGGGAAATCCTCGCTGGCCTTCGACACGATCTTCGCCGAGGGCCAGTGGCGCTACATCGAGTCCCTGTCCACCTACGCCCGCATGTTTTTGGAAAAACTCGACCGCCCCGACGTGGACCGGCTCGAGAACATCCGGCCGGCCATCGCGATCGAGCAGAAGAACCCCGTCCGCACGGCGCGCTCCACGGTCGGGACGACGACCGAGATCGCCGATCTGCTGCGCCTGCTGTTCGCGAAAATCGGCCATCCGGTCTGCCCCGCCTGCGGCACCGAAGCGCGCGCCTACCATCCCGGAGACGTGGCGGAGGTCCTGCTCAAGGAGCATGGCCAGTCTCGCGCCATCGTGCTGTTTCCCGTCGACGTCAAAGCCGGCCAAGACCCGGCCTCTCTCCTCCGGGATTTGGTGCGCCGCGGCTTCATCAGGCTCCGAGTTCGTGACGAGATTGTGGATGTGACGGCGGAGACCGCATCGGAGGTCGCAAGCCTGCTCAAAGACTGCCGCGAGCTAGAGGTCGTGTTGGATCGTCTCGTGCTCCGCGAGGACGACCGCGCGCGCCTCGTGGACACGCTGGAGACGGCGTTTCGCGAAGGCGGTGGGCGCTGTGTCGCGGAGATCATCGGCGCGGGCCGACGCCGGTTTTCCCAGGCTTATAGCTGCCAGTCCTGCGGGCGGACCTTCGAGACGCCGAAGCCTGCGCTCTTCTCCTTCAATCACCCGCTCGGGGCCTGCCCCGCTTGCAAGGGCTTCGGCAACATCCTGCACTACGATGAGGACCTCATTGCCCCTGACCGGACCAAGAGCCTGGCGGGCGGCGCCATCGAGCCGTGGACGAAGCCCTCGGCCGACTGGTGGCAGAAGCAGATGTTGCTGGCCTTCAAACGACGCGGCTTTGACATCGCAAAGCCCTACAACAAGCTCACTCAAACCGAACGGAAACTCCTCTGGGAAGGAGAGGGCAAGCTTGAGGGCATCAAGGCCTTTTTCGAATACCTCGAGGGCAAGCGCTACAAACTGCACGTGCGCGTGATGCTCAGCCGCTACCGCAGTCCGGTCTCCTGCGACACCTGCAAGGGGACCCGCCTGCGCCCCGAGGCGCTGGCCGTGCGGGTCGGCAGCCGGACCATCGCCGAGGTTACGGACCTGACCATCGCCGCCGCAGCCGAGTGGGCGCGAGCGCTGCCCCTGTCCAACTTCGAGGGGGAGGTCGCCAAGGACATCCTGGTCATGCTGACCGCCAAGCTGGGTTTCCTGCTGCGCGTCGGTCTCGGCTACCTCACCCTCTCGCGCCAGACCCGGACGCTTTCGGGCGGGGAAGCCCAACGGATCAGTTTGGCGACCCAGCTCGGCGCGCAGCTGTCCGGCACGCTCTACGTCCTGGACGAGCCGACTATCGGCCTGCACGCGCGCGACACCGCCACCCTGGCCGGCATCCTGGCAGACCTCGCCAAAGCGGGGAACACCGTCCTCATGGTCGAGCACGATCGCACCATGATCGAGTCCGCGCACTTCGTCGTGGAGATGGGGCCTGCGGCCGGAGAAAAGGGCGGAGAAGTGGTGTGCGCCGCCCGGTACCCGGAGTTCCTGGCCCATCCGACCGCGCTGACCGCCCGCTATCTCAGCGGTCAGGAAACGATCCCGGTGCCGCGCCAGCGCCGCAAGGGTACGGGGCGCGCGCTCGTGCTGGTCGGAGCGACGGAGCACAATCTCAAGAACATCACCGTGAAGATCCCGCTGGGCACGTTCACCTGCGTGACCGGCGTCTCGGGCTCAGGGAAAAGCACGCTGGTCCAGGAGACCATCTACCGGGCCCTGGCCCGCGCCTTCCGCGTGGAGAACCTGTCGATGGGCCGGTTCGAGGCGATCGGCGGGGTCGAGCATCTACACGGGGTGCGCCTGATCGACCAGGAACCGATCGGCCGGACGCCGCGCTCGAACCCGGCGACCTACATCAAGGTCTTCGACGACATCCGACGCTTCTTTGCGGCCCTCCCGGAAGCCCGAAGGAGCGGTCTGCTGCCGGGCGACTTCTCGTTCAACACAGTCGGGGGCCGCTGCGAGGCATGCCAGGGGTCAGGCCTCCAGAAGATGGAGATGTACTTCTTCGAGGACATCTATGCAACGTGCGACATCTGCGAGGGACGGCGCTTCCAGCCGAAAATTCTTGCGGTGCGCCACCGGGACAAGTCCATCCACGACGTGCTCAACATGACCGTGGCGGAGGCGCAAAGCTTCTTCGCCAATTCGACCGCCATCAGCGTCAAGCTGCGCCTGCTCGCCTCGGTGGGCCTGGGCTACCTGCGCCTCGGCCAGCCGGCGACGACGCTCTCGGGCGGCGAAGCTCAGCGTCTCAAGATCGCTGGCGAGCTCGTGGGGTTGACCGGAAGCCGGGCGGCTCGTGGCCTGCTCTACATTCTGGATGAGCCCACCACCGGCCTCCACATGGATGACATCAAGAAACTCCTGACCGTGCTCAACCGGCTGGTGGACGCCGGGCACACCGTGCTCGTCGTCGAGCACAACCTGGATGTGATCAAGACCGCCGACTGGGTGATTGACCTGGGGCCGGAGGGCGGCGATCTGGGGGGCGAGGTCGTGGCGCTGGGCCCGCCCGAAGCCATCGCCGTGGAGCGCGCCTCCCACACCGGCAAGGCGCTACAGAATTATCTCTGATACGAAAAAGAGCGGGTCCTGTCGGCGAGTCACCCTGACGTGCGACGGGGCACCCGTTGCTCTTTGAGCGGGTCCTGTCCCCGCATAGCCCAGCGCAGCTGGGCGTTTCGCCGTCGAAGCCCCGCAGACCCGGCTGTACGCCCCGCGCTGCATCTGGGCACCCATGCGGTGTCACCCGCTCGATTGCAACGGGTCGAAACCCTGTCGCAGCCCCGCAGACTCAGGTGTGCCGCTTTCCGCTCCGCCAGGGTCCCACTCGCCGCCACCCCTCCGCCTCTGGCGACATCGGCGCCACCCGCTCAAAGCATCGCTGAGCCTTTCCAGAAAATAGTGGCTTAACCAACGCAATTCGTGTATATACAATAAATGTTTTCCTGGGACATCCGGAAGGCCATTAGCAATTTTGAAAAGCACGGTGTCCCGTTCGAAGAAGCGGCCACGGTTTCTGGAAAGATTTGGCTCATTCGCAACAGGAGCTGCGATACAAGCGGGTTGGTATTTCAGTTACCGGCAGGATTCTGCTGGTGGTGTATGCGTTAAGGAGGGCTGGCGATGGAAAAGAAACGATCCGGATTATCGGCGCACGACAAGCGAGCCGGAAGGAGCGCCAAACATATTCCAGACAGTCAGATTGATTTCTCGGATATTCCAGAGTCAACGGACGAGGAACTCAAGCGGGCGCGCCGGGTCGGCCGACCGAAAAGCGGGTCTGCAAAGCAGCTTATCGCGATTCGTGTCGATCCGAAGTTGCTGGCATCACTCCGGAAGATGGCAGCGAAGCTTGGCAAGCCGTATCAGACATTGATTCACGAATTGCTAGAGAAGGCAACCGGCCGCGCCGCATGAAGGTTGGCCGAAAGGCGTGAAGCCCTCTCCCCTACCGAGAATAAAATTCTGGCCGGCGGCCGGCGAGCAGGTCGTTGTACGGGTTGATTTTCTTGTTGCGGGCTTCCAGCGGGTCGATCTCGACGACAGCCAGCGTCTCCTGATCGGACTTCGCGCGCCGGAGAATCTCGCCTTGGGGCGTGACGACTTCACTGTTCCCAATGTAGGTCAGCCGCTTCTTCCCGCCGCGCTCTTCCCAGCCAGTCCGGTTGCACGTCACCGCGAAGACGCGGTTTTCCAGGCAGCGCGTGACCATGGAGTCGGGGCAGTGGGGCAGCACCAGGTTGGAGGGATGGGCGATGACGTCCGCACCCTTCAAGGCCAGCGTACGCGCCGACTCGGGGTAGAACCAATCGAAGCAGACCATCAGCCCCACCCGCGCCGGTCCGATGTCGAACACGGGAAATCCGGTGTCGCCGGGCGAAAAGAACAGGTTCTCCTCGAAGAAGAGGTGCGTCTTCCGGTAGACGCCGATCAGTCCGCCAGGCCCCACCAGGACTGCCGAATTGAAGAGCCGATTCCCTGCCCGCTCCGCCAGGCCGGCGACGACATGCGTCCGCCGCTCGGCGGCGAGCTTCCGCAGACGCTCGGTGGTCGGGCCTCCCGGAATCTCCTCAGCCAAGGCTCGAACCTCATCAACCGAGACGAATTGATAACCGGTGTTAAACAACTCCGGCAGGACCATCAGATCGCATTCCACCGTCGACAGGCGGTGAGACATCGTCGAGAGGTTACGTGTGATGTCGCCAAAGACCGGGGCAAACTGGAAATAGCCAACCTTCATATGAGTATTCTATCAGGATACTCAAAAAGGCCAGCCAACGAGGCCGCAGGGAGACGAGCACCCCGAGGCGTACTGTATATGTACGTTGAGGGGTTCGACGGGTACCCATTGCCTGGCTTCGTGCAATGGGTGATGAGAACAAAGTTGGGGGCCTTTTTCAGCATCCTGCACAAATGAGAACGGGCAGGGAGCACATCCCCTGCCCGTTCACTTAGTCCTTCTCGTCGGGAGGCGGGGACGCTTACTTCGCAGCCTCTTTGATGTGCATCAATGCCTCTTCGGCATGCTTCGTGCCGCCGGCCGCATCGCCCTTCTTACCCTCGGCAACAGCGCCTTTCAGGTGCTTGATGCCCTCATCCATGTGCATGTTCGCTTTCTCCTTCTGCGCCGCCTCGGCATGCTTCAGGGCCATCTCGGCATGCTTCACCAGAACATCCGCATGTCCTTGCTTGCCGTGTGAGATGGCTTCTTCAGTATGCTCCACGGCTTCAGCCGCATGCGTTTTGGCCGCCCACGAGACTCCGTTCACGACGAAAGCCAGAGCACCGAGGAGCAGCACAGCAACGACAACATTACGCCTCATGACCAGCACCTCCTTCTTGAAGGTTATCCGCGTCCCCTTAGGGGCTCTCCTTTTGTTCTGTCGATCCAAGCGCTTCCTTTGACAGGACGGGCCACCCTAGCATAGGGATTTTTTCGGTGTCAAGGCGCCTGGAACGACTCTGTTGTCTTCTACGGAGCGCGCGCGTAGCCGGATTCATTCCAGTTTCACCCGCCGTTGCTGCTCGTAGAGGGCAATGACGTCCTGCACTGTGTTGGCGTCCTCCGGCCTCTTGTCCGCGCGGAGAAATCCCTGGACCCGCGGGAAGCGTAACGCGTAGCCAATCCCCTCAGCGTCGGCTCCACACGTATGCAGGGGGCTGCGGGTGATCTCGTCCGCCGCCACGGTGACGACGTACGTGGGCTGGACCCACACGTCCGGCTCCATCTTCGAGTCCACCCGGGCCGGTTTGTGCCCGACCGCGATTTCATCGAGCCGCTCCCGCAACTGCACCCATTCCTCGTCGGAGAAGCCGGTCCCGATCCGGCTGACAGTCTTGAAGCTGTCTGACGCGGGATCGTAGGCCGCAGCCAGGACGGCCCCGATGCCGAACCGAGCCCGCTTCCCGCCGCCGCGGAAGTACCCGACCAGGCAGAGATCCACTGTGTCGGACAGCTCGCCCTTGTAGCTCCGCTTCAGCTTGATCCAATTGAAGTTCCGCGCACCGGCTGTGTACGGTGAATCGGGCCGCTTGGCCATGATGCCTTCGAGGCCACGTGCGACGGCGGATTCGAAGATTACCCGCAGCCGCGCCACATCGTCGGTCTCCTCCATTTCGGCCGGCTCGATGACCGTGTCTTTCGCGATGCGCGCCACGAGCTCCGCCCGGCGTTCGCGATACGGCCGCGGCGTCCAATCCTCGCCGTCCACGTACAAGAGGTCGAACGCGAACAGCTTCAGCGGGAACTCCTTGGCATAGTCCTCCACGCCGTGCTTGCGCTTACGCTGGATCGTGGTCTGGAAGGGGAGCAGTTCCCCGGTGCCCTCGTCGAACGCCAGCGCCTCACCTTCGAAGATGATCTTGCGGGCCCGCACCTGCCGTTTGACTGCTTCGACGAGGTCGGGAAACATCGGGGTCGTGCGTTCCAGGTTGCGGGAGAAGATCTCGATCCGCTCGCCGTCTTTGTGAATCTGGCAGCGAAAGCCATCCAGCTTTGGTTCGACGGCGCAGCGACCGATCTTGGCGATGATCTCCTCGGGGCCCGGGACCCGCTCGC
>Ga0209236_1001465_pt1 | contig 14190 bp, 19 predicted proteins | sample GraSoi013_1_40cm_FD_185819 | JGI IMG/M metagenome (GOLD analysis project Ga0209236, IMG submission 185819) | Grasslands soil microbial communities from the Angelo Coastal Reserve, California, USA - Sample 09_27_2013_1_40cm (SPAdes) (version 2) | ecosystem: Environmental > Terrestrial > Soil >... | reverse complement strand
GCGGCACGTCCTCCGGCCGCTCGCGCAACGGCGGGATGTGAATGGGCAAGACGTTCAGCCGGAACCAGAGGTCCTCGCGGAACGACCCCTGCCGCACCGCGACGATCAGGTCTTTGTTGGTCGCGGCGATGACGCGCACGTTCACGGCGAACGGCCGTTCCCCGCCCACGCGCTCGACGATGCCGCTCTCGAGCACGCGCAGGAGTTTCGCCTGCGCCTCCGGTCCCAGGTCCCCGACCTCATCGAGGAACAGAGTTCCGCCGTCGGCCAGCTCGAAACGTCCCTGCCGCCGATCCGTCGCGCCCGTGAACGCGCCGCGCTCATGTCCGAACATCTCCGATTCGACGAGATCGCGAGGGAGTGCTGCGCTGTTCACGGTGACGAACGGTTTACTGCCACGCGCACTCTGTCGGTGGATCGCCGATGCGACCAGCTCCTTGCCGGTGCCGGATTCGCCCGTGATCAGCACGCGCGATTCCGTTGGGGCAACACGCGCGATCAACGCGCGCAGCTCCTCCATCGCGACGCTCGTCCCGACGAGCGGATCGTCGTGGCCGAGCTGCTCGTGCAGCCGTTTGTTCTCCGCGAGCGTGCGGCCCAGCTCGAGCGCGCTGCGCAGCGCGACGAGTACGCCTTCGGGCGTGAGCGGCTTCTCGAGGAACTGGAAGGCCCCGAGCTTCGTCGCGCGCACGGCGTCGGAGAGGTTGGCCTTGCCGCTCATCATGACGACCGGGACCTGCGGCGCGCGCTTGCGGATCTGCTCGAGCGTCGCGAGCCCGTCGGGACCGGGCGGCATCATCAAATCGAGCAGCACGACGTCCGGAGCGTCTTCGATCACGCGCGTCAGGGCCGCGTTGCCGTCGGGCGCTTCGATCGTCTCGAAGCCGTCCGATTGCAACAGCGCGCCGACCATGCGGCGGATGTTCGCTTCGTCGTCGACGAGGAGGACGCGTGGACTCATGATCCGGACACCGGTGGAAAGACGATCGCGAATGTCGCGCCCCCGCCGGGCGTCTCGCTGACGGCGATCGTGCCGCGATGCGCTTCGAGGGTCACCCGCACGAGCGCGAGGCCGAGGCCCGTGCCGTCGCGTTTCGTCGTGAAGTACGGCTCGAAGATCCGCTGCCGCAGGTCGGCGGGAATACCCGGCCCGTGGTCAGCGATCGTCACGCCGAGTCCCGCGCCGTCGCCTGTGACCGTCACGTCCAGCGCGCCCATGCCCTGCATCGCTTCGGAGGCGTTGCGATACAGGTTCGCGAACGCCCGGCGCAGCGGCTCGTAGTGGCCCACGATCGTGCGCGGTCCACCGTTCGCGGTGAGCCGGACGGTGACGCCATCGGGAACGCTCGTCCGTCCCAACTCCTCGAGCAGCTCGACGAGATCGACTTCGCTGGGCGGCCCTTCCGGCAGTCGCCCAAAATCCGCGAATTCTCTAGCGAGTCGCTCCAGCCGATCGGTTTCGGCCGCCATCACCTCCATGGCCGTTTCTTTCCGACCCTCCGTCATTCCGTCCTTCCGCCGCAGTTGATCCACCGCGATCCGCATCGACGTCAATGGATTCTTGATTTCATGCGCGACGCGCCGGGCGACTTCGCGGAACGCCCGCAGTCGCTCGGCCTCGAGCTCGCGTTCGCGCGCGGCGGCGAGAGCGGCGGCCAATTCGCGCAGCGCCTGGCGCAGCGATTCGAATTCGGGCGCGCCGCGGCTGAGCGGGCCGCCGGCGGCGGGAAGGGGCTCGTGGCGCCGGATCAGGGACGTCCACCCGACCAGCTCGTCGATGGGACGCGAGAGCTGCCGCGACAGATGCCCGGCCAGATTCACCGCGGCGTACAGCACGCCGGCGCCGAGGAGCAGGATGACCACCGCGACGCCGGCCGTGTAGTAGCGCAGGAATGTTTCGGCCCGGCGCGCGAGGCTGACGGATGCCGAGACTTCATCGAGGTGTTGGCGCAGCAGCGCGCGCTCGTGGACGGTGAGGTGCAGCGTATCGACGCCCTCGAGCAGTGTCCGCGCGGTCGAGGCGACGCGCTCGGTGGACGCGCGGGCGCCGGCCGCGGGCAAGAGCCGCCGCACCGACACGAGCCAGCCTGCGACGGCGAGCAGCGTCGGCACGGTCGTCATGACGACGAGGATCACGAAGATTCGCCGTCTGAAGGGAAGCGCCATATTGCGCGCCAATTTAGGGATTTGGCCCGGCTGTGACAATTCGACACGGGGGGTTCATGAAGGCCCAGACGCACTACCTCTGGTTCAATACCAAACGCCGCCAGGAAATCATCGACATCACTGAAGAAGTGACCGGTCAGGTCGAGAAAAGCGGGGTCCGCGAGGGGATCGTACTGGTCAGCGCGATGCACATCTCGGCGTCGGTATTCGTGAACGATCATGAGTCGGGACTGTGGGAGGACATCCTGAAGTGGCTCGAGGGCACGATCGCGCCGTGGGATCCGCCACGCTATCGTCACAATGAAACGGGAGAAGACAACGCTGCCGCGCATCTGCGCAGTCTCACGATCGGTCATGAGGTGATCGTGCCGATCACCGGTGGCAAGTTGGACTTCGGTCCGTGGCAGCGGGTGTTCTACGGAGAGTGGGACGGACAGCGGAAAAAGCGCGTGATCATCAAAGTGCTGGGGGAGTAGGGAGGCCGTCATGAATCTGCTGCTGGTTGCGATGCTGTTCTTCACAGGTCCGCAGGACGCGGACACCCACGCACTACTGCGGCTCGAGGACGATTGGGCGCGCGCCCTGGTCAAGCGCGATACGGTTGTCTTTGAGCGCCTGCTGGCTGCCGGGTTCGTTTACACCGAGGACGACAAGACGATGGACCGCGCGACGGTCCTACATGAGGTCGGTTCGGGATCGGACACGGTCACCGCGGCGCACAACGAAGACATGCAGGTCCATCGCTTCGGCGCCACCGCGCTCGTCACAGGATGGTTGATCGTGCAGGGGCGCTCGAACGGCTCGTTCGATCGACGCTACCGGTTCACCGACACCTGGGTGAAGCGGCGCGGTCGCTGGCAGATCGTCGGCGCGCAAGATTATCTTGTGCTCGGTCACTCTGGGGAGTCATGACATGGGCTTCATTCCCGATTGGGCGCTCGGTGTCGGCGTCATCATTATCGCGATCACGGTGGCAAAGACGCTGTCCGGGATGTTACGGATGATGGGCATCCGTGCTGCCGCGCGAAACCTGACGCCATCCGACGAAGCAATCAGCGAATTGCGGCAGTCACTCGACGCGGTGCAGAATCGGCTATCTGAAGTGGAAGAGCGCCTCGACTTCACGGAGCGCCTGCTGGCCAAGCAGCGCGACTCCGAGCGCCTCGGATCTCCACCGCGCTAACGAGTTCCCCGCCTATGCCACCGACTGTTCGAAACGGTAAGATCTGCTACCTCGAGATTCCCGCCACAGACGTCCGGCGGTCGTCGGAGTTCTATCGTGGGGTTTTCGGCTGGAATATTCGCCGGCGCGGTGACGGTCACCTCGCGTTCGACGATGCCGTCGGAGAGGTCAGTGGCTCCTGGGTCACCGGTCGGCCGGCGTCGCCCCAGCCCGGACTCCTCGTATACATCATGGTCGACAGCGTGGCCGCAACGGTGAAAGCCGTCGTCGCAAGCGGCGGCGAAATCGTCCAGCCGATCGGCGCCGACGCGCCAGAGATTACCGCGCGGTTTCGAGATCCTGCCGGCAACGTGATTGGCCTCTATCAGGAGCCGAATCGGTCGAGCGCCGGGTGAGGTTGCAAGGCGCGGTCTTCGTTGTGCTGGGAGTGATCGCGTGCGGTAGACCAAACGCCCGCAAATCGAGCTCCGAGCTTTCCGGACAACAGCTCGCCGAGCGCTACTGCCAGTCCTGCCATCTCCTTCCTGTTCCTTCGCAGCTCGCCCGCGAGACGTGGGAGCGCTGGATGTTACCGAGGATGGCCCGCCGTCTTGGCGTGAGAGACGTCACCTGGCCCGCGAACCAGGAGCCGGTCGAGGGCGGAGAGGGTGGACGACGGATTCGCGAGGCGGGCGTGTATCCCGACACGCCACGCATCTCCCGCGCCGATTGGGACAAGCTGGCGGCGTACTTTCTCAAAGAAGCTCCCGAGTCGCTCCCTCACGCAGCGACCCCGCCGGTCACGGTGGGACTGCCCGGATTCCGCGTGCGGCTTCCCGACTTTCAGATCAAGAGTCCCATGGTCACGTTGGTGCACGTCGATTCCGCACATCGCAGGATCTACGTGGGCGACGCTACTCCGGGACACAGCACCCTGTCGGTTCTCGACAGCCGAGGCCACGCAGGCAAGATCTTCCCGATCCCGTCACCCGTTTCCCATCTCCAGCTCTTTGGCGACACGCTCGGCGTCCTGCTGATGGGAAAACTTGAGCCGCACGACGCTGCGCTCGGTACCCTCGGCCTGATTTCCGCGTGGCGCCCCGGCGCCAATCCTACGATCGCCTGGAGGATCGATAGCCTGCAGCGGCCGGTGTACGCCTCGTACGCCGATCTCAACGGAGATGGGATCGCGGACGTGGTGGTCAGCGAGTTCGGCAATCTCACCGGGAGCCTGACGTGGTACGAACGGCTGAGCGGCGGCAGCCGACGCCACGTCCTCACTCCTCAGCCGGGCGCGCTGACGACGATCGTCGGTGATTTCGACGGCGACGGGCGTCCCGACATTCTGGCGCTGACCGCACAGGGGGATGAGGGGATATCGCTCTTTCACGGTCAGCCCAGTGGCAACTTTTCCAGAGAGGTCCTGCTGCGCTTTCCCCCGTCGTACGGATCCACATCGCTGCAGTTGGTGGACATGAATTGCGATGGTTATCCGGACATCGTCTACACCAACGGCGATGCGGGGGACTACCCTGGTCCGCCGAAGCCGTATCACGGAATCCGCATTTTCCTGAACGATGGGCACTGGCACTTCACAGAGAAGTATTTCTTTCCGATGCCTGGTGCGATGAAGGCCATCGCGCGCGATTTCGACGGCGATGGGAACGTCGATATCGCGGCCATCTCCTTTTTTACGGATGACACGAGGCGTGCGCCCCTTCCTTTTGTTTATCTCCAAAACATGGGAGACCTGCACTTCACGGCGCGGACGTTCGCCGCGGCCGATCGCGGGCGGTGGCTCGTGATGGATGCGGGCGACATCGATGGCGATGGCGACGACGACATCGTCCTGGGGTCATTCGCGCAGCCCGATGCTCAGCCCGACCCTCGCCAGCTCTCGGCGCGCTGGCACCAGCCGGGCGCGCCAACGGTCATAATCCTGGAGAACATTCTTGACACATCTGGGACCGCTCGTGATCATGAGCAGGGGTGTGGGCTTACCCGCAGAAGAAAGAGGGACTCATGACATTGGCCCGGGCTCTCCTGTTCGCTGGACTGACATGAAAATCACGCTCGCAATCGTTGCGCTCGCCCTGCTCGCTGCGTGTGACGATCCGATCACGGTCAAAGATGTTGCGGGCACCTACTCGTTAACGGCAATGGACGCGCATCCATTGCCGCAACTGTTGACGGCCACACTCAGCTGCGATCAATGGGTGCACGGCGGTGATCTGACTTTGCTGGCGACCGGAGCGTTTCGGCTCGTCGTACGGGGTGAAATGGACTGCACGCGCGCTGGCGGGCCGGTGCAGGTGACGGGATGGGATTTTCCGGGGACGTTCAGCGTCGCGGGGACTGCGCTCCAATTCGTTTCGCCCCTGCCGCCTTCCACTGCCGGTGAACTCCGCTTCTCCGGAAGGATTGATGGGTTGCGCGGGCGCGTGATCGTCTCCGGTCTCGAGCTTCAACTGCAGCGAGCTGTCGACTTGGAATTCCGGCGCTAGGACCGGAGTCCTCCAATACCAGGGTGTTGGTTCGCCTGATGATCTGACGAATGTCGTTCACCGAAGGACGCTTTCTCCGCGCAGTTACGCTGGTCGCGGCAGTCGTTGGTGCCGTCGGCGCGATCGTCTTCGTGCTCCGCGTCGGGCACCGCAACAAGTCGATTATTCTGGTGGCGATGTTCGTGATCTGGGACGTGGCACCTTTTGTCGGCCTGCTCTTGGCGCATCGAGCCTCACGGCTTTGGGCGAGTACCTCTCGAATGGCTCTCTACTGGGTGACGCTGCTTGTCACGCTGGCCTCGCTGGCGATCTACGGCGTTGTTGCGCTGGGGCCGCCGAGGCCGAAGCCGGCGTCATGGTTTCTCATCGTTCCTGTGGTTTCATGGCTCCTCATCGCCGCCGTGCTCCGGATCGCCGCGCGAGCCAGACGCACATATTAGGCAGGATGAAACGCCCTCCTCTCGTCCTTCTGATCGCGGTCGCGCTAGGGCTCGTGATAACCGGCATTGCCCCATACGACCGCACCACGTGGTGGCTCGAGATCTTTCCGATCCTCATCGGCGCGCCGATCCTGATCGCCACGTATCGTCGCTTTCCGCTCACCCGGCTCGCGTACACGCTGCTCGCGATCCACGCCGTGATCCTCATGGTCGGCGGATATTACACGTACGCGCGCGTGCCACTCGGGTTCTGGGTCGAGCACACCTTCGGTCTTGCGCGCAACGATTACGACCGGCTCGGCCACTTCGCGCAGGGGTTTGTCCCCGCGATTCTCGCGCGCGAGATCCTGCTGCGGACCTCGCCGCTGCGCCCCGGTCGCTGGTTGTTCGTGATCGTGACCGCACTCTGCCTCGCCATCAGCGCGTGTTACGAATTCATCGAGTGGTGGTCGGCCCTCTTGTTTGGACAAGGCGCCGAGGCATTCCTGGGGACGCAAGGTGACGTGTGGGACACGCAGTGGGACATGCTTATGGCATTGATCGGGGCCATTGTCGCGCAGCTGCTCCTAAGCAACGTCCACAATCGCGCTGTTCGACAGCTCATGAATCAGCAGCAACCCGGGAGCCAGCCGAGTGAAGCGCACGCCTGAGTTGCGCCTGCGCCAGTATGTCGCGTCGCTGCCCGCGCCGGCGCGCAGGCGCCTCAAGGCGCTCCGGTCGGCGATCCGCGCCGTGGCTCCCGGCGCCACCGATGAATTCAGCTACGGGATTCCCGCCTTTCGCCTCGGTGGACGCATTCTGGTCTGGTATGCCGCGTGGAAGGAACACGTCAGCCTCTATCCTCTGCGCGCGCCGTTCGTACGGGCCAATCGAAGAGCGCTCAAGCGCTACAGGATTTCCAAGGGCACGATTCGCTTTCCACTCAACAAGCCGCCGCCGGCTGCGCTGGTCAAGAGATTCGTGAAAGCGCGAATTGCAGAGCTCCGTGCGTCCTGAGCGAATCCTGGTTCTCGCGGCAGCCCTCGTTGCCTGTCATCGCCCCACGGAAGTCCACGGTCTGTATGTGAACCAGGACGGCGCGGGATCGCTCTTCCCGTGTGATGATCCGAAGACGGTCATCGCGGTGCAGGATTCGGCACTCGAGAGCCGGTATCACCGGACCGCCACGTTGCCGTACCAGGCCGTGTTCGTGCGTCTTCGCGGGGTGAACGGACACTCGGGAAGCATCTACGGTGGGCAGCGGTTGTTTGAAGTTCAGCAGATCCTCGAGGTGCGGGCGCGGGCCAGCGGTGAGTGCCCACGCGTCGCGCAACCGGCGCCTCTGCCGCAAAAACCATAGCCGATGACGATGGTGAATGCTGTCAGCGGCTGAAGCGCTCGCGCGACTGCGCGATGGGAATCGTCGCGTCGTGCATGGGATGCACGACCACAACGCTGCCCGCCGCCTTACGCTTTCGCAGACGCAGGAACCCTTCGCCATCATTCTCGGGTGTTCTGATGCACGCGTTCCGGCGGAGTTGGTGTTCGGGCAGGGATTCGGCGATCTGTTCGTGATCCGGGTCGCCGGGAACATTGTCGCGCCGTCGCAGGTCGGCAGCGTGGAATTCGCCGCCGAGCGATTCGGCACGCGGCTCGTGGTGGTGCTGGGGCATACGGCATGCGGCGCGATCGTCACAACCATCGACGAGCTGCGGCGTCCCACCCCGGACCAGTCGCCTGGATTGCGGGCGATCGTCGACCGGATTCGGCCCGCGGTGGAGCCGCTCCTCTCGGCGTCGCATGATGCGCGATCCGAGACGCTCGTCGCGCATGCCGTGCGCGCCAACATCCGCGCTGCAGCGGATCACCTGCGTCACGGCTCTCAAGTGCTCGAGCGTCTCGTTCAGCGCGACGGACTGGCCATCGTGGGTGCCGAGTACTGCCTCCAAACGGGCGTCGTGGACTTCTTCGATGGAGTGCCGGACCGGACAGGGCTGTGAGGGCCGTTCTCCGAACCACGGACCGGTCGCTCATCGAGAGCGTGCGACTCGCGCTCGAGGCCGAGGGAATTGCGGTGGCGCTCGATCAGGAATTGGGGGCCATTCCGTTCATTCCGGTCGCGGTCTTTGTGGCGGAGGCGGATCTGGATCGCGCCCGGCGAATGATCCGAGACCTGGTTCCTCCGCTTACCGTCGTGAAGGACGATCAGGCGTCGCCGCGGCTGTGGCGTGTGGCGTTCATTGGCGTCGTGATCCTCCTCATCATCCTATTGGGGCGGATCTTCATACCATGAACTCGGAGCCCGATCCCAATAGAAAGTCGTGGACCGGCCAGGCCCTTATGGTCGTCGCCGCATTGACGGCGCTGCTGTGGTTTCTCCAAGTCCGGCGCGCGCCAGTGCAGCTTCTGGAGTGGCGCGATTGCGAGAATGCCTACGCCGCCGCGCGCACCCACGCCGACACCCTCGCCGCCGACGCGCGGCAGCCGCTTGGAGCAACGCGCACCGATAGTCTCGCGTTCACCTGTGGAACCTTGCGCCGGAGCGGCCGTCTATGACCAGGCGGTCGCCATGTAGCGCCGCTGGGCGCGCCGTCGAGATCGACGCCGAGCAGGTCATTCGCCTGATTCCGTGACGCATCCGTCGTCCACGATGACGCGGCGCTTCGGCCTGCTGCACGCCACGGCGCTGAACATGACGAACATGATCGGCATCGGACCGTTCATCACGATCCCGCTGCTCATGTCGGCGCTCGGCGGTCCGCAAGCGATGCTCGGCTGGCTCGTCGCGCTGGTGATCGTCATGTGCGACAGCATGGTCTGGAGCGAGCTCGGCGCGGCCATGCCGGGATCGGGCGGCTCGTTCGGGTACCTGCGGCAGGGATACGGCCCCGAGACGTTCGGCCGGCTGATGGGGTTTCTGTTTGTCTGGCAATTCGTCTTCAGTGGGCCGCTCGAGATCGCGTCGGGATACATCGGATTCGCGAACTATCTCGGCTATCTCTGGACGGGCATCACGGCCCACCAGACGATGCTGGTGGTGACTGTCGTCGGACTCGCGAACCTCGCGCTCCTGTACCGCCGCATCAAATCGATCGCCACGATCACCGTCACGCTCTGGATCGGCACCATCGTGACCGTGATCGCGGTTGTGGCGACGGGAGTGCGACACTTCGATCCGAAGATCGCGTTCGCTTTCCCTCCGGGAGCGTTCACGTTCTCATTGGGCTTCCTCCTCGGACTCGGCGCAGCGTCGCGGATCGGCGTCTACGACTACCTCGGCTACTACGATGTCTGCTACATCGGCGATGAGGTCGAGAATCCGGGCCGTGTCATCCCTCGCTCGATTCTGATCAGCACGCTCGCGGTCGCCGCCATTTATCTCGCCATCAACCTCTCGATCATCGGTGTCGTGCCCTGGCGCGACTTCGTTCCGGCCTCGGCACACGCGCAGTCGAACTTTATCGTGTCGATTTTCATGGAACGGATGTATGGATCGAGCGTCGCGACGATCTTCACGGCGATGATTCTGTGGACCGCGTTCGGCTCGGTCTTCGCCCTGCTACTCGGGTACTCGCGGGTACCGTATGCGGCAGCGAAGGACGGCTACTTCTTCAAGGTGTTCGCGCGCCTCCACGCGACGGAGGGGTTCCCGTGGGTCTCCCTCGTCGTGCTCGGTGTCCTTTCGATCCTCGCCGGCTTCGTATCACTCGGCATGGTCATCGATGCGTTGATCACAACGCGGATCCTGGTGCAGTTCGTCGGCCAGATCGGCGCATTGACGTTGCTGCGTCGTCGCGCTCCGGACATGCCGCGACCGTATCGCATGTGGCTGTACCCGTTGCCCAGCCTCGTCGCCTTACTGGGATGGATTTTTGTCTTTGCGACGACGCCCGTCTCCGTGATCGCTTTCGGTTTGGGCGCGCTGCTCCTCGGCGTGATATGTTTTGGCGCGTGGTCGTGGAAGGGAAAGACGTGGCCCTTCGAGGCGTGAGGTTGGTCGCGTGCGGCATCTTGCTGGGCTGCGTCGCCTGCGCCGGCAACAGCCCAACGGTCTCCACCACCACCGGCTCGTGGATCCAGGTCTGGAGCGACGAGTTCGCTGGACCACCCGGCGCCAGCATCGACACCACGAAATGGCGCTTCGATCTCGGAGACGGCTGCGCGAGCGGGAACTGCGGCTGGGGCAACAACGAGAAGGAGTACTACCGCGACGCATCCGAAAACATTGCGCTGAATGGACAGGGGCAGTTGCAAATCGTGGGCCAAGTCGCTCCCGCCGGCCTGACGTGCTACTACGGTCCATGCCGATACACGTCAGCGAAGATCACGACGCAGCACAAAGAGTATTTCGCTCCCGGCCGCGTCGAAGCGCGGATCAAGCTTTCCGCGGGGCAGGGACTGTGGCCGGCGTTCTGGTTCCTGGGCAAATCGTTTCCGCCCTGGCCCGATTGCGGCGAGCTCGATGTGATGGAGAATAAGGGAAGCGCTCCGACGCGGACCAGCTCGTCGGTACACGGCCCGGGCTATTTCGGAAACACGCCGATCACGCATGTGCAGACATTCGTGCGGGGATCTGCCGCGGACGCGTTCCATACCTACGCCGTCGAATGGGACTCACTGCACATCCGATTCTTTGTCGATGATACCGTCCATTACGCGGTCACTCGCAGCGAAGTGGAGGCGCACGGCAGATGGGTATTCGATCAGCCGTTTTTCGTGATCCTCAATCTTGCTGTCGGCGGCAACTTCGACGGCGATCCACAGTCGGATGCAATCTTTCCGGCGACCATGCTCGTCGACTACGTCCGCGTGTACCGGCGGGCGCAATGAGGTCGAGCATCACTCTCCTCTTACCGCGGATGGGACCGTATGAAGGCGTATCTGATCACCACCGGCACGCTGTTCGGACTGCTCACGCTCGTCCATCTCTGGCGAGTCATCGAGGAATGGCCCCATCTGGGGACCGATCCCTGGTTTCTCATCATCACGCTCGTGGCCGCGGCGCTGTGTGTCTGGGCGTGGCGTCTCTTCCGCGTGTCGCCGCGGGAGTGAAATAGGACTCGCCGTTCTGTACGAAGACCGCCACACACGACCATTACCGCCGCGGCGGTTCGCGCTGCGGATGGCCAATCATCTCGCCGCCGCGATGGGGCTCATCGCGGTGTCGTTGGTTGGGGGCATGTTGGGCTACGAGCATTATGAGCACCTCGCCTGGCGCGACGCGTTCGTCAATACGGCAATGCTGCTGGGCGGTATGGGTCCGGTCGATGCCCTCCACACCAACGGCGGCAAGGTGTTCGCCGGGATTTTCGCGCTCTACGCGGGCGGAGTCTTTCTGGTAGTCGGCGGAGTGCTGCTCACCCCGTTAATCCATCGTATCCTGCACCGTCTCCATTGGGAGGACGAGATCCGCCGCGTCGATCGCGGCGTCGTATGATCGACACACGCCGGCTCACCCTCGCACCGGCCGCGCCTCAACACCTGCTGACGCTGATCGAACATCCCGAAGCGTTCGAAGCATCGACCGGCCTGCGTCTCGCTCCCGGACTCCGCGAATTTTACGCTTCGGGCGACGTATCACCGGCGTGGCTCAGCGCGCTGCGGAGGTCATCCGATCCCGACCCGTGGCGCCACGGATTTTTCATTGTCCATCGCGAGGCGAAGTCAGTGATTGGGACAGCCGGTTTCAAAGGACCTGCCGACGAGGACGGCATGGTCGAGATCGCGTACGGCGTCGCGCCCGGCTTTCAAGGACAGGGCTACGCGACGGAAGCGGCCGCGGCATTGGTCGACTACGCGTTCGCCACCCCTGGTGTGCGATTGGTCCGCGCCCATACGCTCGCCGAGCCCAACGCCTCGACGCGAGTACTGCTCAAGAACGGCTTTCGCCATTGCGGCATGGTCGTCGATCCGGAAGACGGGCCGGTGTGGCGGTGGGAGCTGAGCCGTAGGTCCTGAGAACCCATTTCCGGCGGGGTTTCTGCCTTCCCGCTAGCTTCTGCACTGCCAATCGTTTATGTTGAATCGTTCATACGCTTGGCAGTGCCACAGGGCGAAGGGGTCGAACCATCAGGCGGCGCCTGCGGGCCTCGGCATCGGGTCGAGGTAGCGCGCACCGGCGCGCCGGGGGTGACTCGGCGACCCTCCCCACGCACCAGCCAGCCTTAACTACGGCGCAACACGCCTTTACCAAGAGCCCGACGCAGCAGGCGAGCGTCGTTCACTTCCTCTCATCGGGGAACGTGCTACGAGCTTGTCCCGCCTCAGGGCAGGAACAGAATACGTTATGACACCGCAGCAAGCTCACAATCATTTGCCACGCCCCGCTCACAAAGAACCGCCCGCCCACGCGCCCAACGCCGCGCTGATGATCGACTTCGACAACGTGACCATGGCGATCCGCTCGGATCTGCAGACCGAGTTGAAGCGCCTACTCCAGTCGGAGATCATCCGCGGCAAGGTCGCCGTGCAACGCGCGTACGCGGACTGGCGCCGCTATCCGCAGTACATCGTGCCGCTCTCCGAGTCCTCGATCGATCTGATCTTCGCGCCGGCACACGGCGCCAACAAGAAAAACGCGACCGACATCCGCCTCGCGATCGACGCGCTCGAGCTCGTCTTCACGCGGCCTGAGATCGGCACGTTCATCCTGCTCTCGGGCGACTCCGATTTCTCTTCACTCGTGCTCAAGCTCAAGGAATACGGGAAGTACGTGATCGGCGTGGGGATCCGGGAATCCTCGAGCGACCTGCTCATCCAGAACTGCGATGAGTACTACTCGTACAACGAGCTGGCCGGCTTCACGAAGACGAGCGACGTCGAGTACGTGAAGCGCGACCCGTGGGAGCTGGTGGTCGAGGCCGTCAAGCAGATGACGGCGCACAACGATGTCATGCGCTCCGACCGCCTGAAGCAGGTCATGCAGGAGATCGACCCGAACTTCGATGAGAAGGACGCCGGCTTCTCGCGCTTCAGCAAGTTCGTGATCGAGGCTGCGCGGCGGGGCCTCATCACGCTGACCCGGCTCGACAACGGGCAGTACGAAATCGCGCTCGGCCCGCAGGTCGAAGGCGCCGCGGCGCAGCCGACGCTCGCGACGCTCGCCGAGTCGAACGATCGCGCCCCGCGCGCCGAGCGTGAGGGGGGGGGCCGTGGGAGCGCGCGCCGTGGTGGACGCGGTCGCGGAGGACGTGGCCGCGGTGCAGATCGCGAGGAGCAGCCGGCGCCCAGCTCGGAGCCCGCAGCGGCTCCCTCGGAGCAACCCGAAGCGCCTGCCGCGAAGTCCGGTTTCTCATTTGGCGACGCGTTCGGCTTGTTGAAGCAGGCTGTGGGCCGGATCGGCATGGACGAGGACCAACCGTCACCTGCGGGCGGGGGCGACGAAGCACCGCGCCCGGTCCTCGAGGCACCGATGCGCGAAGTGCAGGAAGAGGAAGACGACATTCCGATGCCGACGTCATCGGCGCCGCCGCCGCCGTACAGCACGCCGTCGTCTTCTGCCCCAGGTATCCCAATGCGCAGCCCCCGCTTCCGGCGCGGCTCACGCGGCGGCGGCCATCGGCCCGGCGCCGGGGGAGGCATTCCCGAGATCCCCAAGATCGGCGTCGTCGAAGTGGATCCAAATTTCCGGCCGCGTGGTGATATGATGGTTCCCCCGGCCCCCCCAGTTCCTCCGGCGGCGCAGACGCCGCCGTCGAAGCCGCCAGTCGTTAGTGGTGGCGAACCGAGCGAGCGGGGTGGGCGCGGTCGTGGTCGCGGAGGCAGAGGCCGCGGTGAAGACGGCGAGCGCGGCGGTCGTGGTCGTCGCGGTGGTCGCGGCGGCCGTGGCCGCGGACCGCGACGCTACGAATCGGAAACACCCGACATCACGAATCAGTCTTCCGTAGAGTCGGCGTCGCCTCCAGCGCCCCCCCCCCCCCCCCCCCCCCCCCCCCCCCCC
>Ga0209236_1001458_pt1 | contig 14213 bp, 13 predicted proteins | sample GraSoi013_1_40cm_FD_185819 | JGI IMG/M metagenome (GOLD analysis project Ga0209236, IMG submission 185819) | Grasslands soil microbial communities from the Angelo Coastal Reserve, California, USA - Sample 09_27_2013_1_40cm (SPAdes) (version 2) | ecosystem: Environmental > Terrestrial > Soil >... | reverse complement strand
GGGCGCGGCTGGCGACATCATTGACCGCGCGAGCGAGGCCCGCGATCGAGAGCCCGTCCGCGCGCCGGATCACGGGCACCACCAGGGTGTCCTCGAGGCCCACCGAGATCCCCAGATTGATGTCGCGATGGATGATCAGCTCGGTCTCGTTGAAGGTCGAGTTGACCTCCGGATGCTCCCGCAGCGCGGAGAGTGTGGCGGCCATCACGTACGGCAGGTAGGTGAGCGAGAAACCCTCCTGCTTCTGAAAGGCGGCCTTGTTGGCGTTGCGGTTCGCGACCACGCCCGACATGTCGGCTTCCTGCGTCTGCCACGCATGGGGGATGGTCGTCTTCGAGCGGACCATGTTCTCGGCGATCAGCCGCCGGACGCGCGTGAGCTGAACGACCTGGTCGCCTTCGGCCGGCGCGGGGGCGGCCGTTGGCTGCTGTGCGGCCGGTGTGGGAGAAGCTTTGGCCGCGGCCGCGAACTGCTCCACGTCCTTCTTGGTGACGCGTCCGCCGATGCCGGTGCCTTGCACTTTCGAGAGGTCGACGCCCAGCTCGGAGGCCTGCATCTGGACCGCTGGCGAGTAGCGGTGCTCGCCGCTCTCGACGACTGGTGCCGGCGCGGGCGGTTTTGCCGGCTCAGCCCCCTCCCGCGCCTTCGGCGCGGGGGCCCCAGACGTTTCTCCCCGAGGGGGAGAGGGGACCTCGGGCGCCTCCGCCGGCTGCTTGGCGGCCACCTCGCCGTCGGCGCCGACCTCGACCACCGCGATCTCCGCCCCCGCCTGTACCGTCTGGCCCTCCTTGGCCAGGATCTCGCGCAGGACGCCGCTGACCGGCGACGGCACTTCCGCGCTCACCTTGTCGGTGTCGACCTCGAGCAGCGGCTCGAACTCCACCACCTTGTCCCCGGGCTTCACCAGCCAGCGGGAGATGGTCCCCTCGTGGACAGACTCGCCGAGCTGTGGCATGACCACGCGCGTCGTCTTCGCCATCAGTAGGCTGCGAGCTCGCGCAGCGCCCTTGCGATCTTCTCGGGGTTGGGCATGAAGGCCTCCTCCATCGCGGGCGCGTAAGGCATCGCCGGCACGTCGAGACCGCCGAGGCGCTTCACCGGCGCGTCCAACCAGCGCCACGCTTCGTCAGCGATAAGCGCCGCCACCTCGGATCCAACCGAGACGCTGAAGTTGTCCTCGTAGAGGACCAGGCTCTTGCCGGTCTTGCGAGCGGAGCCGATGATCGCCTCCCTGTCCAGCGGATAAACGGTGCGCAGGTCGACGATCTCCACGCTCACGCCCTCGGTCTCGAGGGCCTTGGCCGCCTCGAGGGCGTAATGAACCATGAGCCCATAGCAGAACACCGAGATGTCGGTGCCCTCGCGGACCGTGCGCGCCACCTGCAGTGGAATCAAGTACTCGCCCTTCGGTACCGGCTCTTTGAACATCCGGTAGAGCCGCTTGTGCTCGAAGAAGAGCACCGGATCCGGGTCACGGATCGCAGCCAGCAGGAGGCCCTTCGCCTCATAAGGGGTCGACGGGATGACTATCTTCAGACCGGGAGTAGCGAAGCGCGCCTCGATCGACTGCGAGTGATAGAGCGCTCCGTGCGCGTGGCCCCCCATCGGTGCGCGTATGACCGCCGGTACCGACCAATCGCCGTCGCTGCGATAGCGAAACTTCGCCATCTCGTTGGTGATCTGGTTGAAGGCCATGTGGGCGAAATCCGTGAACTGGATCTCCGCAACGGGCCGCTTGCCGGCGAGCGCGAGACCAAGCGCGACGCCTGCGATCGACGACTCGGCCAGGGGCGTATCGATGACGCGCTCCTCGCCGAATCGTTTGCGCAATCCGTCGGTGACCAGGAACACGCCACCCTTCTGGCCGACGTCCTCGCCCAGGACCATCACACGCTCGTCGCGCTCCATCTCCTCGGTGAGGCACGAGCGCAGCGCCGCGACCATGTTCATCTCTTCGGTCTCAACGCCCGCGGGCGGGTCGATCGCATTGGGCACGTCGAGGCCGTAGACGTTCGTGAGCGCATTCTCAGCGGGAGCGTCCGGCGACTCCATGCCCTGGCGCGTCGCCTCCGTGACCTCGTTCCGAACCCGCTCTTCGAAGGCCTCGACGTCCTTGGCGGTGAGCACGCCCTCATCGAGCAGGCGCTTCTTGAACTGCTCGAGGCCGTCGTTCTTCGCCAGCTGATCGATCTCCTCCTGGGTGCGATAGCGCCGCTGGTCGTCCTCCGACGAGTGGGCGCCCAGCCGGTCGACGAGGCACTCGATGAGCGTCGGCCCCTGGCCCGCGCGTGCGCGCGCGACCGCCTCCTTCGCCACGAAGTAGCAGGTGACCGGGTCGCGGCCGTCGACCGTCACGCCCGGGAATCCATAGCCCGCCGCGCGCTGGGCGGCGCGCTCGATCGCGTACTCCTTGTTGAATGGCGTCGAGATCGCGAAGCCGTTGTTCTCGCAGACGAAGATCTCCGGCAGCTTGTAGATGGCGGCGAAGTTGAACGCCTCGTGGGTGTCGCCCTCTGACCCGGCGCCCTCGCCGTAATTGGTCATGACGACCTTGTCCGTGCCGTTCATCTTCAGCGCGTACGCGACCCCGGCGCCGTGCACCATCTGGGTTGCCACGGGTGAGCCGCCGGAGATGATGTTCAGCCGCGTGTCCGAGAAGTGGCCGGGAGTCTGCTTTCCGCCCGACGCCGGGTCAGCCGGCTTGGCGAGCACGGCCAGCATGAGGTCGAGCGGGGTCACGCCCATCCGCATGCAGAGCACGACGTCGCGGTAGTAGGGCGACACCCAGTCGTACTTCGGTTTCAGCGGCCAGCTCACGCCGATCTGTGCCGCCTCGTGGCCGGCGCAGGAGATGATGAACGGAGCCCGGCCCTGCCGGTTGAGGACCTGAAATCGGTAGTCGATCTGCCTTCCGAGCAGGATGTAGTAGAACCACTCCGTCAGGGTCTTCTCGTCGAGGTCGGTGTCGCGCCAAGCGATTGGCTTCTGGAAGTGCCACCCGGGCTTGAATTCCGGCTCTTCCTCTTTCGCCGACTGCTCTCGCGGTTTGGTTGTCGCCATTAGATATGGATGGCGTGACCGTCCACAGCCATCGCCGCCTCCATCACCGCCTCGCTGAGCGTTGGGTGCGGATGGATGTTGCGGCCGAGCTCCCATGCATCGCCCTGGAACAGCTGCGTCAGCGCAGGCTCGGCGATCAGCTCCGTGGCGCTCGGTCCGACCACATGGGCGCCGAGCAGCCGGCCGGTCTTGGCGTCCGCAACCATTTTCACGAAGCCGCCTGTTTCGCCATGGATGATCGCGCGCCCGAGTGCGGTGAACGGAAATTTGCCCACCTTCACCTCGTGGCCCTTGGCGCGTGCCTGCTGCTCCGTCAATCCGACCGATGCGATCTGGGGATGAGAGTAGGTGCAGCGGGTGACGAGGTCCTGATCCATAGGCGCCAGCTGCTGGCCGGCAATGTCCTCCGCAGCGGTTATGCCTTCATGTGACGCCGCGTGGGCGAGGAGGTAGCCTCCGACCACGTCGCCGATCGCGTGGATCGATTCCGCCGACGTGCGCATCCACTCGTCCACCTTGATGAAGCCGTTGGGATGCGTCTCGACGCCGACCTGCTCGAGCCCGATGTCCTTGGAGCGCGGCGCTCGTCCCACCGCGACCAGCAGCTGGCGCGCCCACACCTCCCCCTGCTCTGTGTCCACGCTCACGCCGTCGCGCGCCTTCTTCGCGCCCTTCACGCGCACGCCGACCCGACATTCGATGCCGGCTTTCTTGAATGCGTTGAGCATCTCTTTCGAGATCTCTTCGTCCTCGAGCGGGACCAGGCGATCGAGCGCCTCGAGCAGTGTGACCTTGACGCCCAGCTGGTTGTACAGGGTCGCGAACTCGACCCCGACCGCGCCGGCGCCGATGATGCAGATCGACTCCGGCACCTTCGTGGCCAGTGTGGCGTGGTCCGACGAGATGATGTACTCGCCGTCGAATTCGATTCCCGGCAGTGCCTTCACGACGGAGCCGGTCGCGACGATGACGTGCGGGGCTTTCACCTGTGTGGCGCCGACATCGATTGTGTTGCGGTCGCGCAGCTTGCCGGCTCCCGCGACGACCTCGATCTTGTTCTTCTTCATGAGGAACTGGACGCCCTTGTACAGCTGGTTCACCACCGCGTCACGCCGTGTGGCGATGCGCGGGTAGTCGTAGACCACCTTGTCGGCATTGACGCCGAACTCAGCGCCCCGGGCTGACACCCGGTGGTACAGCTCCGACGATTCGAGCAGGGCCTTGGTCGGGATGCAGCCAATATGAAGGCACGTGCCGCCGAGCTTGTCGGACTCCACCAGGGCGACCTTCAGGCCCAGCTGGGAGGCTCGGATCGCGGCCGGATAGCCGCCCATGCCGCCGCCGAGGATCACAACATCGAAGTCGCTTGCAGCCATTGATTTAAGTGTAGAAGTCGCCGCTCAAAGCGACTCCGGCGGTCGTACGCAACCGGGTTTGACGAGGTTCTCGCCTGCACGTTCGAATTCGGCGTCTCGAATCGCCGGCATGCCGGCAACGGGGTCGCCGTATCGATCCACAGCGTGGTAGTAGGCGGGCGGGCTGGTCACCAGGGGCATGACGAGGGGATCGACGCTTGCCGTCGGATCGAGGCAAGGATCCGCGCGCTCCACTGCCAAGGCCTGCAGGTCGGCAGCCTCGCGGTGCATCTGTTCGGTCTTGGCCGCCGCCCACGTATAGAGCAGCGCGCTGCTGCTGAAGCAGGCGAGGAACAGGCAGGCGATCAGCGCGGGGCGCCATGTGCCGCGCCAGGGAAGGTCGCGGGCCGCATCGGCGAGCAGCAACAGCCAGAACACCGCACCCTCATAGACGTACCGCCCCGCGCCCGACTGCTCGAAACCGATCTGCGCCCGGTTGAGGCCGAGCACCACATAGAACGCGATCATGGCGGCCGCGATGCCGATGGCGAACGGGTCCGGCCTGCGGCGGAGCCACGTGAAGCCGATAGTGGCCAGGGCGAGGAGCAGGACCGCAGGGCCGAACAGGCCACCCTCACCGATGAGCCCGGCGACGCTGGCGCCAAGGCCCCACAAAACATAGAGCGGCAGCACCTCGAGATTGGCCGCGAGTGAAACCGGTTTCGGGGGTGCACCGGCGTGGCCGTAGGCGAGGTACCAGGCGCCGAGCGCGAGCGCAACAGGGGCGAGCCACACCAGCTCCATTCGCCTCGCCGGCGTGAGCGCGAGCCGTATCGCGGCGGCGACGAGGAAGAAGAGTCCGATCCCGGAGAACATCAGCGACCCGAAGAGGAGGATCATCGCAAGCCACATGCGATCGCTCCCCGTCTCGATGAAAAGTAGCGCGCCCAGACCGCACGCGACTGAGCCGACGAACGCGATCTGAAACGCCCACAGCAGGTTCTCCCAGCCGGCACCCAGCCCAAGTAGAAGGAATGAGGCTCCGATCGCGACCAGGTCTCCGGCGCGGCGGCGCACCACCTCGAACAGCAGCACGACGCTCGCGGCGTGCAGGAGAAGAAGGACTGTCATGTACGGGAGGTAGCTGCGCATCCCGATGGTGTTGAGCAGCGCGGCGTAGATGAGCCGCGGCAGCATTGTTGGGTGCTCGTTGTGCGGCTGGAGGTAGTAGGTCCAGCTCGAATCGGACGGGAGTATGAACGCCCATTCGTCGAAGTAGAAATTGAACCCACGCGACAGCCAGAGGATGGCCGCGCCCACGATCACGGTCGCGGCTGCGACCCACAGCCGTGCACGGGGAATGCGTACTTCTGCTGCCTTCACAATGCAGCCGGCTGCGCGTGGCGGGCCGAGCTGCGTGGGATTGCGAGCAGCGCGAACCATACAGCCACAGCGATCAGGACCGGCAGCGGTCCCCACGGCCACGCAAGCTCCGCGGTCAGCGCCACTGCGATGAGCCACGCTCGCTGCCACTGCGCCGGCTCATCGTGAATGAACAGCCAGGCCGCTCCAACCAGGATCGCGAAATCCTGTAGATGCCAATACGTAGCGGAGAGCATCGAGGTGAGCAGGCCCAAAACAATGAGGCGGGCCATACCGGCCCTGCGGTTGGCGTAAGCCGCGGCACCGCCCACTGCGATGACTATCACCTCCAGGACGTAGCTCGGGGCTCCGGGGCCGACGATGAACGCCCATGTGAAGTACCGGTTGTTGACCACGCCCTGGGCCTCGGTGAGCAGGCTGCGGTAGTCGCTCACGCCCTGGGTGCCGACCATCAGCAGCGACACGATCCCCAGTACGGCGATCGTGACCGCCCAGCCCGCCGCGATGCGCCAATGCCCGGCAACGATAAGGACAAGCGGCACCGCGATCGTAAGCTGTGGCTTGAGGACTGACAGTCCGAGGACGGCTCCCGCCAGGTATGGCCTGCCGGACTCGGCGAGTCGCCAGCACGCCACGACAGCGAGCAGCACCAGCGTCACCGGCTGGCCGAGGCTCAGGCTGTACTGCACCGGGTACCACGCCATGGCCCCCAGCAGCCATGCGATGCGTACCAATCCCGCGCCAGGCGCCGCGAGCCACCAGGCGGCAACCAGCGCGGCCACCGATACCGCCAGCCAGACGAAGAATCCGGCCTGCGGGCCCACTGCCGTCAGGGGAAGCGCGAGCCATGCCGCCGGCGGCGGGGATAGAAAGCGTTCGCCGTCTCCGAACGGAACCCCGGGACGCATCTGGGAGAAGAGCTGGTGCTGAAGGCTCAACGCGTAGATGTGGCTCCATCCGTGCTCCAGGCCGATGCGGGCTCCGATGTAAACCAGGGTCAGGTCGTTGTCGAGTGGGTCCGCCCAGATCGGCATGAAAGCTCTCCACGCGGTGAGGGCTGCGGCGATGAACAGGAACCACGCAAGGGCCGCGATGCCGAGGTTGCGGAGGACCCTGCCGTCGATCCGCCCGAAGATGTTTCTAGATCCGCTCGGCGAGCGGCACCGGTTTTCGCGGCTCGGGTCCGATGTACTCTGACTGCGGGCGGATGAGGCGGTTGTTCGCTACCTGCTCGAGCACGTGCGCGGTCCAGCCGACGACGCGCGAAACCGCGAACGTCGGTGGAAAGAACTCTTTCGGCAGTCCGATCGCCTGCAGCACCCCGGCTGAATAGAACTCGACGTTGGTAGCCTGCGGCCGCTCCGGGTGCTCCTCATGAAGGATCGCGAGCGCCGTCTCCTCGACCTTCGACGCGAGCGCATAGAAAGTTGGATTGAGCCGCTCGCACATCGCTTTGAGAATCCTCGCTCGCGGGTCGTAAGTGCGGTAGATGCGATGCCCAAAGCCCATGAATCTCACCTTTCGCCTGCGGGCCTCACGCATCCACTGCTCTGCGTTTTCCGGGGTGCCGATCTGCTCGAGCTGGTCCATGACCTGCGAGGGCGCGCCTCCGTGGGCAGGTCCCTTGAGCGCACCTATCGCGCCGACGAGGCACGAAGCCACATCGGAATCCGTCGAAGCGATGACCCGGGCGGTGAAGGTTGATGCGTTCATGCCGTGATCTGCCAGCAGCACCAGGTAGGTGTTGAGCGCCCGCACGAGCTCAAGCGGCGCTTCCTTGCCGTTCAGCATGTAGAGGTAGTTCGCGGCGTGCGCGAGGTCCGCACGCGACTTGACCGGCTCGAGGCCTTGGCGGCGGCGGTGATACGCCGCGAGGATGGTCGGGAACGACGCCGTCGCGTGAATCGCAAGCGGGATCGTCGGCTTCTCGAGCCTGTGCTCCAGGCCCTGGACCGACACCACGCTTCGCAGCACGTCCATTGGATCGGCCTCGGTTGGCAGGGCGTTCAGCGTTGCGGCTGCGGCCCGCGTTAGCAATCGTGAGCCCGCGAGCTCCAGCGTGAGCGCGTCGAGCTCTGCCCGGGTCGGCAGGCGGCCGTACCACAAGAGGTGCGCCACCTCTTCGAAGGACATGTCCTCGGCCAGGTCGGCGATCACATAGCCGCGATAGACGAGGCGCCCATTGGCGCCGTCCACAAGCGAGATCTCGGTCCGTGCCGCGACGATGCCTTCGAGCCCGGGAACGAATTCGCCGGTCATCGGTCGGCCAGAGGGAGAGGCTTGATGCCCGGTTGCGGCCCCTTCCACAAGGATGCGGGTCTGATGATGCGGAGGTCGGCCAGCGACTCGAGCACGTGCGCTGTCCAGCCGGCGACGCGCGAGGTCGCGAAGACGCAGGTGAACAGCTCCTTCGGGATGGCCACGCCCGTCAGCACGACGGAGGCCCAGAAGTCAACGTTGGTCGCGTTCGGGCGCTCCGGGTGTGCCTCGTGAAGGATCTTCAATGCGACTTCCTCGGTGCGAGCTGCCAGCCGGTACAGGTCCGGAGCCGCGGTCTGGGCGAGTTCCCGCAGGATCTTGGCGCGCGGGTCATAGGTCCGGTATACGCGATGGCCGAAACCCGCGAAGCGCCGATGCTCTTCATGGGCCTTCTGCATCCAGGGCTCGACGTTGTCGACGTGCCCGATCTTGTCCAGCATCGTGCGCGCTGCGTACATGGCCCCGCCGTGCGCCGGCCCCTTCAGCGCACCGATGGCACCGACCACGCACGAGGTGAGGTCGCTCCCTGTGGACGCGATGACACGCGCCGTGAACGTAGACGCGTTCAAGCCGTGATCGGCGAGCAGCACGAGGTACGTGTCGAGCCAGTGCACGCGCTCAGCGGAAGGTTCTTTGCCTTCCAGCATCCATAGGAGGTTGGCTGCATGGCCGAGGTCTTCGCGCGCAGCGATCACTTCGATGCCTTTCGCTCGTCGGTGCGCTGCTGCGACGATGGTCGGTACGACAGCGGTGAGCGCGATGGCCTCTTCGAGCGACGGCGTCGTCAGGGTCTTGGTCGCGCCCTGGGCGGAGATGGTGGTCCGCAGAGTGTCCATTGCATCGGTCTGAGCATCCAGCGCTGACATAGCGCCTCGCGCGCTGTCACTCAGCCGTCGAGCACTCGTCATCTGGCGGCGCAGCGTTTCCAGGGCGATTTTGTTGGGAAGCTGTCCATTCCAAAGGAGGTATGCGGTCTCCTCGAAAGTCGCGACCGGGGCGAGATCCTCGATGAGGTAACCGCCGCGATAGATCAGCCTGCCGTTGGCGCCGTCAACCTCGCTGACGGCGGTCTCGGCCGCGACGACCCCCTCCAGCCCGGGGCTGAACTCAGGCACGAAGCTTAAGTGTACGGAGCCGTAGAGTGCGACCAATGGCGTTAGGGAACGCCGGCCGCGAAGCTCGGGCGTTGCGCGTGATGGTGTGGATCGCGTTTGCAATCGTCCTGGGCATCGACATCGCGTACCTGTTGCTGATTGGGGCGCAGCAGCCATATCCACCGGACGCATTCACGGTGCCATTCGTCGCCGCATTTCTCGTGCTGATGGCGGGGATGCTCGGCCTATCGCTTCTCAATTCCGCAACAATCGTTCGTTTGCGTCCAGCCCTTCGGGCCGGCGCCGCTGGGGGACTGCTGGTCATCGGCGTGCTGGCGCTGTTTTCGATCGGACTCCCGCTCATGGTCGCGGGAGCTCTGGCGACAGGAGCGGCGGTGAGGTCATTGACCGGCCGGCGCCGGACAGCGGTGATGTCCGAGGTTATCGCGGCTGTGTTGGTGCTTGTGTTTCTCGTCTCCGGTTTCGAGGTTACCGAGCGCCTGATCGTGTGTCCCCCAACCGGCTCGTCGGGCGGCGGCGGGCCTGGTTTCGTATTGGGCGGGTACCACTGGGAATGCGTCGACGGCCAGCTGTACATGCACTCTGGCTTCTGCAATTCCGGCAGCGGCACGGTCGATTCGAACGGGAACGTGACCACGATCTGCCACTAAGGCGCCAGGCAACAAATGGTAGGCGTTAGCAGGAAATCGCCTTTACGCACGTTAGGCTTGGTGAACTAACTCGGAGGCAACCATGTCATCTCTACGTCCTGCAACGCTCATAGCAACGCTGTACCAGCTCATCGGCGGGTCCAAAAGGTCGCCGGTGGAACCGGAAGGCCCAGGCTGCTCGTGCGAGAAGTGCGAGCAAGCCTGGAACCGGAACCAGGCCCCGAGTCGGGTCCCAGCTCGAGCCAGGGTGAGTGCGGGCCTGCGCCGGAGGGGGCTGGGCTAGCTGCCCATATCCGTTACGTTGCTAGGGCGGCCGGGTTTAACCCGGCCGCGACTTTGTTTACCTCGTCTGCCAAACGTGGCGAGGAGCAAGCATTCAATAAACCCAAACAGTGGGAAAGAGAGCAGCGCGGCGCCTTCGCGCCGCGCGATGAGAGGGAACCGGCAGGTTCCCTCTCATACCTACACCATCCCCAGTTCCCAGCGCGCTTCCTCGGACATGCGCTCTGGGGTCCAGACCGGCTCGTAGACGATATCCACACCGGCGTCCGTGACGCCTGGCAGCGTCAGCAGGTGGTCGCGCACGTCAGCCATAACGTCTGCCGCCATCGGACAGCCAAGGGCGGTGAGGGTCATTTTGATGTCGACTCGCTCGGGCTTGATCGCTATGTCGTAGATCAGGCCCAGGTCGACGATGTTGACCGGGATCTCGGGGTCGTAACACTGCCGCAGCACCTCGATCACGTCCTCGGGCTTGACGGTGGCGTCAGGCGCCACCTGCGTGGTCGGAGCGTTGTCGCTCATGGTGTCTCCAGAGGCAGTCCTGCCTCTTTCCATGCCTTGGTCCCGCCGCGGAAGCTGACGACATCATTGACCCCGAGGGCCACGGCCATCTCGGCCGCCACTGCCGACCGCTCGCCCACCGCGCATACAAAGATCGTTCGGTCGCGGAACTTCTGGGCGGTCGGATTGGAGAGGATCGTGTTCAACACGACGTGCCGCGCCCCCGGAAGGTGGCCCTTGTTCCACTCCCAGTCCTCGCGCACGTCCACCACCTCATAGCCCTCATCGATCAGCTTTCGAATCTCATCCAGCTTCAGGTCGCGGAACGGCGTCACCTGGTTGCTCATCGGTTACTCCTCATCCTCATCATCGGCCAAACCGTACGCGCCGACCTTCAGCACCTTCAACGACAGCAGGGCGCACTTGATGCGCGCTGGCGAGATCTGGATCCCCAGCTCGCCGAGCACGTCGTTCTTGTCGATCTTCTTCGCCTCGTCGAGCGCGAGGCCCTTGAGACGCTCGGTCAACAGCGAAGCCGACGCCTGGGAGATCGCGCAGCCGCGGCCATGGAAGCGAACGTCCTCGATCACTCCATCGTTGACGCGGAAGTCCATTCCGACCACGTCGCCGCACAGAGGGTTGTCCTCTTCGTGCGAAATGTCGGGGTGCTCAAGGCGCCCGTAATTACGCGGGTTCTTGTAGTGGTCGAGGATGTACTCGCGATAAAACTGGTCGTCGGCTGCGGTTCCGCTGCTCACTTGAAGATCCTCTGGGCCTCTTTGATGGAACCCACCAGCCGGTCGACTTCATCCTTCTGGGTGTAGACATAAAAGGAAGCGCGAGCGGTGGCGGCCACGCCGAGCCGCGTCATCAGCGGCATCGCGCAATGGTGGCCGGCCCGCAGGCACACCTGGTCGCGATCGGCGATGGTCGCCAGGTCATGGGGGTGGATGCCTTCCAGCGAGAACGAGATGACGCCGGCGCGCCGGGACGGCGGCGGCCCATAGAGCGTCAGCCCTTCGATGTCGCTCAAGGCCTCATACGCGTACTCGGTGATCTCTCGCTCGTGCGCCCGAACCGCCTCCATGCCCAGCCCGGATAGATAGTCGACGGCGGCGCCCAGGCCGATCACCTCGCCGATCGCCTGGGTTCCGGCCTCGAACTTCCACGGCAGGTCGTGATAGGTCGTGCCCTCGATGCGGACGGTTTTGATCATGTCGCCGCCCGACTGGAACGGGTCCATCGCCTCGAGCAGCTCGCGGCGGCCGTAAAGGACGCCGGCGCCCGTCGGGCCGAGCATCTTGTGGCCGCTGAAGGCGTAGAAGTCACAGCCGAGCGCCCGCACGTCGACGCCCTGGTGCGGGGCGCCCTGCGCACCGTCCACGAGCACGGTCGCTCCGGCCGCCTTCGCCGCGGCGACCATCTCCCGCGCCGGGTTGATGGTGCCCAGCGCGTTCGACACCTGGCTGAAAGCAACGAGTCTCGGTGATCGCTTCAGGAGCTCGTGAAACTGGTCCTGCCTCAGCTCACCTTTCTCGTCGATGTCCACGTACTCGATCCGGGCGCCGTTGGCGGCGGCGAGGATCTGCCACGGCACGATGTTGGAATGATGGTCGAGGATCGTGAGCACGATCAGTTCCCCGGCACGCACGTTCTTGCGGCCCCACGCGTAGGCGACGAGGTTGATCGCCTCCGTCGTGCCGCGCGTGTATATCACCTCTTTGGTCGACGCGGCATTGATGAAGGCGCGCACCTTTTCGCGCGTGCCTTCGTAGCGCTCGGTCGCCACCTCAGCGATGTGGTAAGCGGCGCGGTGGATGTTGGAGTTGAAATGCTCGAAGTAGTCCAGCATCGCACCCGTAACCTGGCGCGGCCGCTGCGAGGTGTTGGCCGAGTCGAGGTAGACGATGCCGGTCTCGAAAATGGGGAAGTCGTTGCGAATTGCGGCGACGTCCAGCCGGCGGGCGCCGTTAGTGCTCATTCCGGCACCTCGACGAAGACGTCCTGGCCTTCCACCGTCACGGGATAGGTCGTTGCCGGGATGACGGCGGGGAGGCCGGTCACCTTGCCCGTCACCAGGTTGAAACGCGAGCCGTGCTGCGGGCACTCGACGTCCATGCCCCAGAGCTCCCCCTCGCACAGCGAGAACTCCTCGTGGGTGCAGATGTCGTTCAGGGCGTAGAAGTTTCCGTCCTCGGCATGCGCGAGGCACACCGGCGTGGCCCCCACCTCAACCCTCTTCAGTGACTCGACCGGCACGTCTGCGACCGACGCCACCCGAAACCTAGCCAAGCCGCGCCTCGAGCTCGGCCTCGACCAGCGCCCGTGCGTGCTCGAAGGGGATGCGGTCGAGGACGTCGCCGAAGAAGCCCTGGACGATCATCCGCTTGGCCGTGGCCTCGGGGATTCCACGCGAGCGCAGATAAAACATGGACAGAGGGTCCACTGGCCCCACGGTCGCGCCGTGGGTACAGCGCACATCGTTGTTGTCGATCTCGAGCATCGGGATCGAGGTCGCCTTCGCGTGATCGGAAAGCACCAGGTTGCGGTTCGCCTGATACGCGTCGGATCGCGCGGCGCCCTTCTCGATTCGGATCAGGCCCGCGTAGACGGTGCGCGCGACATCCTGCAGCGCGCCCTTGAACAGCAGGTCGGATCGCGTGTTGCCGACCTGGTGGTCCTGCAGCGTGTGGAAGTCGAAGAACTGCTCACCCGAGGCGAAGTAGATCGCTTTCAGCTCCGCGTCCGCGCCCTGGCCCTGAAGCGTCGCCTCGACGCGCGTCTTCGAGAAACGGGCGCCCAAGGTCACGTTGAAGAGTCGCAGCGACGCGTCCTTCTGTAGCTCCGCGCGCTGGTCCGCGAAGTGCCACGCGTTGCGACCCCACTTCTGGACCGCGACGTAGCCCACTTGCGAACCTTCGCCGGCAAAGATTTCGGTGGAGCCGCTTCGGTACCCGATCTCATTGCCGTCTTCGGCGATGTATTCGTCGAGGTAGTTGAAGCGGGTACCCTTGCCCGCAACGATCAGCGTGTGAGGCAGCACGCTCGTGCCGCCCTCGTGCGAGAAATGCTGGCCGATCACCGGCTGTTCGATCACCACCCCATCGGGGACGTAGAGGAAAGTGCCGCCCGTGAAGAAGGCCGCGTGGAGGGCGGTGAACCGGTCCCGGTCGGCGTGCACAAGGGAGAACAGGCGCGGCTCGACCAGGTCCGGGTGGTCCTGGGCCGCCTGGCGGAGCGGCTTGAGGATCACCCCTGGCGGCAGGGTGGACGGAAGCACCAGCTTCTGTCCGTCCAGGTGCTCCAGCTTTGAGTACTGCCCCGGGTCAAAGCCGCTGACATCGGTCCTGCGCCACTCCTCGTCGATGCGGCTCGGCGCGGGCAGGCGCTCAAAGGCGTCGAATGACGATCGGCGGCGCTTCCGAAGCCAGGCGGGTTCGCCATGGAGTGAGGCGATCTCCTCCATGGTTTCGAGAGTGAACGGCATGCCTAACCTACCGAGCCCTCCATCTCGAGCTGGATGAGGCGGTTCAGCTCCACCGCGTACTCGAGCGGGAGCTCCTTGGTGAACGGCTCGATGAAGCCGTTGACGATCATCGTCTCGGCCT
>Ga0209236_1001457_pt1 | contig 14215 bp, 15 predicted proteins | sample GraSoi013_1_40cm_FD_185819 | JGI IMG/M metagenome (GOLD analysis project Ga0209236, IMG submission 185819) | Grasslands soil microbial communities from the Angelo Coastal Reserve, California, USA - Sample 09_27_2013_1_40cm (SPAdes) (version 2) | ecosystem: Environmental > Terrestrial > Soil >... | reverse complement strand
TTCCCGCTCGTGGACTGCCACATCACGGACTTCCGGCTCATGGCGCTGTGGCGCGAGCTGAGGCCGCGGTTCGACCTGCTGCCCTCGCGGCTCACCCGGCTCACGCTGCGGCTCGACCGCGACGGGCGGCGCCACGTCATCGCCGAGTCGGCGGGCGAGCCGTGGCTGGACGCCGAGCGGCTGCGGGCCGCGCTGCCGCACGGCGACTCCGTGATCTGTTGGTGGCAGCCGGTGGACGGCGCTGCCCGTGTCGTCGCCGGGCCCGCGACCGGCTTCCCCGCCACCGCGTTCGAGCAGGTCCACCCCGAGATGGGGCTGGTCGCCCGCCGCTGGGCGGTCGAGCAGCTGGGCGACCTGCGCGGTGGCGTCGTCTGGGATCTGTACGGCGGGATCGGCGACACGGCTGTCCAGCTGGCCGCGCGCGGCGCGCAGGTCGTGAGCGTGGATGCGGACGAAGCGGCGATCGAGTGGGCGCGCGGACGCGACTCGGAGCGCCCGATTCGCTTCATCGCGGCGAAGGCGGAGGACGTGCTCCCCACCCTCCCCGACCCGAATGCCGTCATCGTGAACCCGCCGCGCGGCGGACTGCACTGGAACGTGACGCTGCGGCTCACGAGCCAGCCGGTGGCGCGCGTCGTCTACATCTCGTGCGACCCCGCCACCCTGGCGCGCGACCTCCATCGCCTGAGCGTGAACTACGGGCTCGCCGCGGTACGGGCGTTCGATCTGTTCCCGCAGACGGCGCATGTGGAGACGGTGGCAGTGCTGGAGGCGGCGTGAAGAGATCAACGCGGAACGCGGAAGTGGGAACGCGGAACATACGGGGACGCTACGCTCGGCGAGCGACCTTTCACGGCTGTTCCGCGTTCCGCGTTCCGACTTCCGCGTTGGGGAGGGCCGCGCCGTGAAGTACGTCGTGACCATCGGCTCTCAACACGTCGAGGTGGAGGTGGTTGGGAGCCGCGTGCTCGTGGGCGGGAAGGCACTCGAGGCGAGTCTCGCGGCCGTCCCCGGCACGCCGCTCCGTCACCTCCTGGTGGGCGGGGAGTCGTGGACGCTGGCCGCCGACCCGGCGGAAGGCCCGGGGCGTTGGGCGTTGGGTGTAGTGGGCGAGCGGGTGGAGGTCGAGGCGCTGGACGAGCGCGCGCGGGAGATCCAGGCGCTCGCCGGGAAGCGGCCGGCGCCGGCCGGCGGCCGCACCGTCAAGGCGCCGATGCCGGGCCTCGTCGTCCGGATCGAGGTGGCGGCGGGCCAGCCTGTCGCCGCTGGCACGGGCCTGGTCGTGGTGGAGGCGATGAAAATGGAAAACGAGCTGCGCGCACCCCAGCCCGGCGTGGTCGCGACCGTGCATGTGGAGGTGGGCCAGGCGGTCGAGAAGGGAGCGCCGCTCGTGACCCTCGCGAGCCCGGAAGCTTCGGGTTGACAGGGCCTTACGCCTCGGGTATTCTTCGCGGCTATTACAACGGCAAGTCCAATTCCTTCTCGTCCAGGGCATGAAGACATTTTCGCTGAGGAACGAGGATATCACGCGTCGCTGGTACGTCGTGGACGCCGCCGGGCAGCCGCTCGGCCGGCTGGCGAGCCGCGTCGCGCAGGTGCTGCGGGGCAAGCACAAGCCGACCTTCACGCCGCACGTGAACGGTGGTGACTGCGTGGTCGTCGTGAACGCCGAGAAGGTGAAGCTCACCGGACGGAAGTTGGAGCAGAAGCGCTACTTCCGTCACACGGGCTACATGGGGCACGAGCGGTTCACCCCGCTCAAGACGCTGCTCGCGACGCATCCGGAGCGCGTGATCGAGCGGGCCGTGTGGGGCATGCTTCCGAAGACGACCCTGTCGCGGCAGCACGTGAAGCAGATGCTGAAGGTGTACGCCGGTCCCACGCATCCTCACGCGGCGCAGCAGCCCGAGCCGCTCAGCCTGGCCGAGGCGTCATGAGCGCTGCGATCACGCCGGAGCTGCGCTGGCACGCGGTCGGCCGCCGCAAGGTGGGGGTCGCGCGGGTGTATCTCACGCCGGGCTCGGGGAAGTGGAACATCAACGGCCGGACGCTGGGGGACTACTTCCCGCGCGCCTCGCTCGTGTCCCACATCCAGCAGCCGTTCACGGCGACCGACACGCTGGGCGCCTTCGATGTGCGGGCGATCGCGTCGGGGGGCGGCCAGACGGGCCAAGCGGGCGCGCTGCGTCTCGCGATCGCGCGGGCGCTGTGCCTCGCGGACGAGCGGCACCGCACGAAGCTGCGGGAGCAGGGCCTGCTGACGCGGGATGTCTTGTCTCTATCTCGCAAGAAGCCGGGCCGGGCGGGCGCGCGCAAGCGGTTCCAGTTCTCGAAGAGATAGAGACAAGACTCGCAGTCCATCACACACGCTGCTTGATCGCGTGACCGGGTCCCCTGCGGGGGTGTCGCGCGAGACGAGAGTGGCGGCGGATCAAAACCCACGAGAGGGAGTGCATGGCGCAGCCTCAGTTGCAGGACCTGCTGGAAGCGGGCGTTCACTTCGGCCACCAGACACGCCGGTGGAATCCGAAGATGCGCCGGTTCATCTTCGCCGAACGCTCCGGCATCTACATCATCGACCTCCAGAAGACGCTCCGTCAAATCGAGACCGCGCAGGAGCTGTTGCGCGGCGTGGTGTTGAAGGGCGAGGGCGTCCTGTTCGTGTGCACCAAGAAGCAGTTGAAGAATATTCTGCAGGCCGAGGCCGAGCGCTGCGGTGCCTACTACGTGACCGAGCGCTGGCTGGGCGGCACGCTCACGAACTTCCAGACCATCAAGAAGCAGATCAAGCGGCTGAAGGACCTAGAGCAGGGGATCAGCGAGGGCGAGTTCGAGCATCACACCAAGAAGGAACAGCTGCTGTTCGACCGCGAGCGGCTGAAGCTCGAGAAATACCTGTCCGGCATCAAGAACATGGGCCGCCTGCCGGGCGCCCTGTTCATCGTGGACTCGAAGAAGGAGCGCATCCCGGTGGTCGCAATCGTCGACACGAACGCGGACCCGGATCTCATCACCGTGCCGATCCCCGGCAACGACGACGCGATCCGCGCCGTTTCGCTCATCACCGCCGCGATCTCGGACGTAATCGGCGAGGCACGCCGTCAGATGCCGCTGCGCGATGCTGCCGAAGAAGGCGAGGGCGTGACGTACTCCACCGAGACCGGCGTCGAGGCGGAGGCGGAGGGCGACAAGAAGAAGAAGCCGGCACGCCGCAAGCGGCGGCCCAAGCCGGAGGCGATCGCGGCCCGGCTCAAGACGGAGGAAGCGCCGGCGCCGGCCGAATCGAGCGGCGGGGGCGAAGGGTAGCACGCCCGGATCGCCGACCGGTGGATAACCATCGCCGCCCTCTCCTAGCCCCACGGCGCGAGGGCGGCTTTTTTTGTGAGGAATGAGGCGATGGCGACTGTGAAAGACATTCCGGCGAAGCTCGTGGCCGAGCTGCGCGCCCGCACGGGTGCGGGGATGATGGACTGCAAGAAGGCGCTCGAGCAGACAGGCGGGGCGATTGACCTGCTCCGCAAGACGGGGGCGGCCAAGGCCGACAAGCGGGCCGGGCGCGAAGCATCGCAAGGCGTGATTGCGGCATATGTGCATCACAACAGCCGAGTCGGCGTCCTGGTCGAGTTGAACTGCGAGACCGACTTCGTGGCCAACACGGAGGAGTTCAAGCAGCTCGCCAAGGACCTGACGCACCAGATCGCCTCCACGGCGCCGATTGCCGTGCGACGCGAGGACATCCCGGCCGACGTCATCGCCCGCGAAAAGGAGATCTACCGCGAGCAGGTGGCTCAGGAAAAGAAGCCGGACCATGTCAAGGAGAAGATCGTCGAAGGGCGGCTCAACAGCTTCTATGAGGAGCGCGCCCTTCTGGAACAAAAGTTCGTGCGGGACGGGAGCAAGAGCATCGGCGACATGGTCAAAGAGCTTTCCGCCAAGACCGGCGAGAACGTCCAGATCCGTCGCTTCGCGCGCTTCAAGCTCGGAGAAGACTGATTGGCAACCGCCCCCGCCCCCCGTGCGCGACTGGCATACCCGCGCGCCCTGCTGAAGCTCTCCGGCGAGGCGTTTGCGGGCGACCGGGGGGCCGGCGGGGGGCTCGATTTCAGCGTGGTCGACCGGCTCGCCGACGAGTTGAAGACGGTGGCGGCGCTGGGGGTGCAGTTGGGACTCGTGGTCGGCGGCGGGAACATCCTGCGCGGCACGGCCGCGAGCGAGCAGGGGATGGACCGCGTGTCCGCCGACTACATGGGGATGCTCGCCACCGTGATCAACGCCCTCGCCCTGCAGGACATCCTGGAGAAGAAGGGCGTCGACACGCGGGTCATGACGGCGATCCGCATGGAGGAGCTGGCCGAGCCCTACATTCGGCGCCGGGCGGTGCGGCACCTCGAAAAGGGCCGCATGGTGATCTTCGCGGGCGGCACGGGAAATCCGTACTTTTCGACCGATACCGCCGCGGTGCTGCGGGCGCTGGAGCTCGAGGCGAAAGTGCTGCTCAAGGCCACGAACGTGGATGGCGTCTATACCGCCGACCCGAAGCAGGACCCGCAGGCGAAGTTCCTCGCCGAGCTCTCGTTCCGGGACGCCCTGGTGAATGGGTACGCCGTGATGGACGCGAATGCTTTCGGCTTGTGCAAGGAGAACAAGCTTCCCATCGTAGTGTTCAACATCAACCAGCCCGGCGCGACGGCCAAGGTCCTGGCCGGGGAGCGCGTCGGCACGATCGTGCGATGACCATCGTCACCAGTCTAACCGATCACATCAGGCACGCCCGGCAGGCGATGGACAAGGCGGTGGAGGCGGTGAAGCGGGAGTGCGCGACGGTCCGCACCGGGAAGGCGACCACGTCGCTGCTGGATCTCGTGCGCGTGGACGCCTATGGCAGCGAGATGCCGCTCAACCAGGTGGCGAGCGTGGCGGCGCCGGAGCCGAAGCTGCTCACGATCCAGCCCTGGGACAAATCCCTCCTCAAGGCCATCGAGAAGGCGATCCTCACGTCGGACTTGGGGCTCACGCCCGCCAACGACGGCGCGGTCATCCGCATCCCCATTCCGGCGCTGACCGAGGAGCGCCGCCGGGACCTGGTGAAGGTGGTGCACAAGTTCGCGGAGGAGGGTCGGGTCGCGATCCGCCATGCGCGGACCGAGGCGATCAACCGGATCAAGAAGACGGAGCACGTCTCCGAGGACGAGAAGAAGCACGCCGAGAAGGACGTGCAGAAGCTACACGACGACCACTTGAAGCTGGTGGATGCGGCGGTCAAGGCCAAAGAAGCGGAGATCATGGAGGTGTAAGGTGGCCGACGACCTGCTCGCGCAGATCCGCCTCAACGGCGCCGTCCCGCGTCACGTGGCCATCATCATGGACGGCAACGGTCGCTGGGCTCGCGAGCGCAACCTGCCGCGCCCGTTTGGGCATCGCGCCGGCATGAAGGCGGTGCGCGAGGTGGTCGAGGGAGCGATCGAGGCGGGGGTCGAGGTGCTCACGCTGTTCGCGTTCTCCGACGAGAACTGGCAGCGCCCCCCCACGGAGATCTCCGCGCTGATGAGCCTGCTCGAGGAGTACATCGCCAAGGAGGCGGACGAGCTGCGCGGGCAGGGGGTCGTCGTGCACGTGCTGGGGGAGCGGGCACGGCTCGCGCCGGGCGCCCGCGCCGCCGTGGACCAGGTGGAGCGCGCCACCCGCGGCGGTCGGAAGCTGGCGCTCAACCTGTGCATCTCGTACTCGTCGCGCGCCGAGCTGGCGCGCGCGGCGCGGCTGCTCGCCGAGGAAGTCCTCAAGGGCACGAAGCGGCTCGAGGACATCGATGAAGACGCCGTGCGCGAAAAGCTCTACACGGCTCCGTGGGGCGATCCGGATCTGCTGATTCGCACGTCGGGCGAGCTGCGCATCTCGAACTTCCTCCTGTGGCAGCTCGCCTACACGGAGCTGTACATGACGCCCGTGCTCTGGCCCGACGTCACCCGGCGCGACCTGTTCCACGCCGTGCTCGACTACCAGCGGCGCGAGCGGCGCTTCGGTAACGTCACCGCCTGATGTCCCGCAACCTGCTGGTGCGCGTCGCCTTCGCGGTGCCCGCCATTGCGGTGGCGGTGGCGGTGCTGTGGCTGGGCGGGTGGGTCCTCGCCACGGCGCTCGCCGTGCTCGGCGTGCTCGGCACACGCGAGATCTACGACCTCGCCCGCCGCGAGGGCATCGAACCCCTCGAGAACCTCGGGCTCCCCGCCGCCGCGGCGGTGCCGCTCGCGACCTTTTGGGTGAAGGGGTACGCCGACTGGGAGCCGGTGCTGTACGTCGCCGCGCTGTGGCTGCTCGCACTGCTGGTTATGGCGATGGCGCGCGGTCCGGCGCGCCGCCCGCTGACCGCCGTCGCGGTCACCGTCTTCGGCACCCTCTACGCCTCGGCCCTGCTCGCGTTCACCATCGCGATTCGCCACGGCCCGCACAGCGACGCGCACCCGCGCGGATCGGTGGCGCTCGTGCTCCTGCCGCTCGTCGTGACATGGGTGTGCGACACGTGCGCCATGGCGGCAGGCACGCTGATCGGCGGGCCGAAGCTCGCGCCGGTGTTGTCGCCCCGGAAGACGTGGGCCGGCGCCGTCGGGGGACTCGTCGGCGGGCTCGTTGCGGCGCTGGTGTACGGTCCCCTGGTGCTCGATCGAGTGGCCTTGCAGCTTGGCGTCGTGCAACTGGCAACGGTGGGGGTGGTGGTGGCGGTGGCGGCGCAGGTCGGCGACGTCGCTGAGTCGCTGTTCAAGCGCGAGGCGGGCGTCAAGGACTCGTCGGCGCTCATTCCCGGGCACGGCGGCGTGCTCGACCGGCTCGACTCCCTCTACTTCGTCCTGCCGGCGACCGCGGGGCTGCTCCGGCTGTTCGGCATCGCATGAGCATCGGGGTCGCGATCCTGGGGTCCACCGGCTCGATCGGCTGCTCCACGCTTCAGGTGCTGGCGCGCCAGCGGGAGCGGTTTCGGGTCGTGGCGCTCACGGCGCACTCCAACGCGGAGCTGTTGGAACGGCAAGCCGCCGAATGGAAGCCGGCGTATCTCGGACTCGTGAACGGCGGCAAGCGGGGCTCGGGGCCCGGGGCGCGGGGTTCGGGGGCCAGCTGCCTCGTCGAGGCGGCGACGCATCCGGATGTGCGCATCGTGGTGAACGGCATCGTCGGCGCGGCGGGGCTCGAGGCCACGCTCGCGGCGCTCTCCGCCGGCAAGCGCGTCGCCCTCGCGAACAAGGAAACGCTCGTCATGGCCGGCGAGCTCGTCACCCGCGCGGCGCGCGAGGGCGGCGGCGAGATCGTGCCCGTCGACTCCGAGCACAGCGCCGTGCTGCAGTGCACCGCGGGTCGGGGGCGAGCCGAGCTGGCCCGCCTCATCCTCACGGCGTCGGGCGGGCCCTTCCGCACCTGGCCGCCCGAGCGCATCGCGGCCGCCACGGTGGCGGAGGCGCTGCGGCACCCCACGTGGAAAATGGGAAGAAAGATCACCGTCGACTCGGCGACCCTCGTCAACAAGGCGCTCGAGGTGATCGAGGCTCACTTCCTCTTCGGTCTGGAGTATGACGCCGTGGACGTCGTGGTGCATCCCCAATCCGTGGTACACGCCTTCGTCGAGTTCGTGGACGGCTCGGTCCTCGCGCAGGTCGGGTTCCCCACGATGGAGCTGCCCATTCTGTACGCGCTCACCTATCCGGCGCGGGTACCGGACGCCGGAACCCGGCGCTTCGACCCGGTGGCCGCCGGCAGCCTCACCTTCGAGGCCGTCGCCCCCGAGACCTACCCGGCCTACCGCCTCGGGCGGGCCGCGGCCACGAGCGGCGGCACCGCGCCGACCGCGTTCAATGCCGCGAACGAGGTCGCCGTCCGGCTGTTCCTCGAAGGCGCCATTCCGTTCGGTCGCATCGCCGCCACGATCGCCCGGGTCCTGGAGACGGGTCGGCCGGGCGCCGCCGACACGCTGGAAGCCGTGCTCGCCGCCGACGCCGGGGCCCGCCGCCTGGCGCGGGAAGCCGCGTGCTCCTGACCCTGGCGGCGTTCGTCGCCGTCCTCGGCATCCTGATCTTCGTCCACGAATCGGGCCATTTCGTCGCCGCGAAGCTGGTGGGCATTCAGGTGCTGCGCTTCTCGCTCGGCTTCGGCCGGCCGATCCTCGGGTGGCGCCGCGGCGAGACCGAATACTGGATCTCGTGGATTCCGTTCGGCGGCTACGTGAAGATGGCCGGATTCGAGGACGAAGGACTCGCCGGCGAGCTCGAAGGCGGGAAGAGCGCGCAGCCCGTCGACCCCGTACGAGCGTTCGATCGGAAGCCGCTGTGGGCGCGCGTCGTGGTAGTCGTCGCCGGCGTGACGATGAACGCCGCCTTCGCCCTGGCGGTCTACACCGGACTGGCGTACACCGGAACGCTCGAGCCCAACAACATTGCGACGACGCAGGTAGACAGCGTGATCGCGACCGATTTGCCCCCGGCCGCGCGGGCGCTCGCGTCGTTGCGCCGCGGCAATCGGATCACGACCGTGAACGGCGATTCGGTCCGGACATGGGGCGAGCTGCAGCTGAAGCTTGCCAACGCCCACACCCCGGTGAAGTTGCGCGTCGCGGGACGGCCGGATTCCCTCGTGCTCCATATCGCCGACGCGGACACCACGGCGCGCTTCGCCACGGCGCTGGCACTCAGCCCGTACCTCGGGCCCGTCATCTCCACCGTGGCGAGCGGCAGCGCGGGCGCGAAGGCGGGACTCAGGCCGGGTGACCGCATCCTCAAGGTGAATGGCGACACCGTGGTGTCATGGCAGGACTTCGCCCGCGTGGCGCGGCGCAACCCGGCCCGCCAGATCACGGTCGAAGTGCAGCGCGGCACCGACCGCCTCGCGCTGGCGGTCGTGCCGGAGCGCCGCGAGGATCAGGATCCCGTCACCAAGCAGCCGAGGGTCATCGGCTTCGTGGGTGTCGGGGCGGCCTACCCGACGCTGCCCCGGCCCGGCGTGGTGGGGGCGATCCGGCTCGGCTGGAGGGAGACGACCGGTCGCGCCGAGTTAATCGTCGATTTCCTGGTGAAGCTCGTCACCGGACGCGCATCGGTCCGTGAGCTGGGAGGGCCGATTCTGATCGGTCAGATCTCGGGTCAGGCCGCCCGTGTCGGGCTCGCGACTTTGGTCGGATTCATGGCCTTCCTCTCGATCAATCTCGCCATTCTCAACCTGCTGCCCATCCCCATCCTCGATGGGGGGCAGCTCGTGTTCCTCCTCGCCGAGGCGGTGCGGCGGAGGCCGTTGCCGCTCGAGCTGCGCCTGCGGCTCACACAAATCGGCTTCGTGGTGCTGGTGGGCATCATGATCCTCGCCACCTCGAACGACATTCTGCGCTGGCTGGGCCATGTCTTCCGTCGTTAGAGAGACGCTGGAAGGGTACGTCGCGGGACACGTCCCGGCCGCGCGCGTGGTCGCCGTCGTCACGGCGGCGTACTACGGGAACCGGGGACGGGGAAAAGGGGAGAAGCTCAAGCCGCTCATCGACGTCATCGAGCGCGCCTCGCCGGGGGTCGTCGAGCTCGCGGGGACGTCCGACCGCCCGGGCTTCGCCGTGAGACTCGGAGAGCGACCGTTTCCCCAGCAGTGCGAAGCCGAGCTGCGGGGAGCGGCGGAGGCGTTCCTGGGACTGGCACCTGCCGGAGAAGCGGGAAGGGGAAAGGGCGTCGCGCCCGGCGTCTTCGCCCGCCTCGTCGGCATGATCCAACGGTTGATCAGTGCATCAGCTTGACCACCAGCGCCACCAGCGCGCCTGCGCTCCGTCCACGTCGCCCAGGTCGCCGAGCAGCTGGGTGGCGTCGCGGTAGCGGTCGTCCGGGTGCTTGGCCAGGCACTTCATCACGACCCGTTCAAAGCGCTTGGACAGCTCCGGCCGCTTTTTGCGCAACCCGGGGGGCGGGTCCTCCACATGCATCCGGGCGAGCTCGAACCAGTCGCTCGAGGTGAAGGGAACCTCTCCCGTCGCCGCCTTGTAGAGCGTGACGCCCAGCGCGTAGAAATCGAGCCGCTGGTCGAGCGGCCGGCCCTGCGCTTGCTCCGGCGAAAGGTACTGCGGCGTGCCGAGGGTCATGTTGACGCCCGTCGACGCGACGTAGCCGGAGACGGCACGCGCGATCCCGAAGTCGGAGATCACCGCACTGCCATCGGAGTGGATCAGGATGTTGTCCGGCTTCAGGTCGCGATGGATCACCCCCTGCCGGTGCGCGAACTCGAGTCCCCGAGCCACGTCCGTGGCGATGCGTACGACGTCGCGCTCGGTGAGCGGACCTTCGCGCGCGAGGCGCGCGCCCAGCGAGTCGGCGCACAGGTCCATTGCGAAATACACGTAGCCCCCGGAGCGCGCCACGAATCGAATGCGGATGATGTTCGGGTGATCGAGCTTGGCGGCGGTCTCGGCCTCGTTGCGAAACCGGATCTCGAACGCGGGGTCGGCACCGTAGCGGGGCTTCAAGATCTTGACCGCCACCGGCGTGCCGTCGAGCTCCCGGCCGACGAACACCCAGGCGAACCCCCCCTGGCCGAGCAAGCGCTCGAGCTCGTAGGGGCCGACGGTGCGGCCGACCAGGTCGGTGGGGGCGTGGTGCATGGGGGCTTTACAAGCCGGCGTTGGGCGTCTAAGTTAATGCGCTCTCAATAATTAGGGAACAGGACCAGATGTACGACAAGACGACGCCGGTCAGGAAGTACGGGCTGCACGAAGGGGATACGGGGTCGGCCCCGGTCCAGGTCGCGCTGCTCACCGAGCGGATCAACAGCCTCACCGATCACTTCCGGGTCCATGCGAAGGATTTCCACGGGCAGCGCGGCCTCCTCAAGATGGTGAGCCAGCGCCGCCGCCTGCTGGAGTACCTCAAGCGCACCGACCTGGAGCGCTATCGGCAGCTCATCGACGAGCTGGGTCTCCGCCACTAATGCGGATGGCGTCGCGCTGGGCGTCCCGGGAAGAGCACCGGGACGCTTGGCGTATTTCTGTGTGCTCTAGACAGGCAATATGGTGAAGCACGTCGATCGCACGTTTGCGGGTCGCCCCCTGAAGCTGGAGGCCGGGCGACTGGCCAAGCAGGCCGCGGGGGCCTGCCTCCTGCAGTTCGGAGAGACGGTGGTCCTCGCGGCCGTGACCGTGTCGGACAACGTTTCGACCCTCCCGTTCTTCCCCCTCACCGTCGAGTATCGCGAAAAGAGCTACGCCGCCGGCAAGATCCCCGGCGGCTTCCTGAAGCGCGAGGGTCGTCCCTCGGACGAGGAGATCCTCTCGGCCCGGCTGATCGACCGCTCGATGCGGCCGCTCTTCCCGGAAGGGTTCAAGAACGAGGTCCAGGTGTACGTGTACGTCCTGTCGGCGGACCAGGAGAACGACGCCGACGTGCTGGGCGTCACGGCGGCCTCGGCGGCGCTGGAAATGTCCAAGGTGCCCTGGAACGGCCCGATCGCCGCGGTGCGGGTGGGGCGGGTCGAGGGCGCGTGGATTCTCAACCCCACCTTCCAGCAGCTCGAGTTCTCCGACGTGGACATGGTCGTGTCCGGCGCCGGGGACTCGATCGTCATGGTGGAGGGCGGCGCGCTCGAGCTGACGGAGCCCGAGATCGTAAAAGGGCTGGAGGTGGCGCACAAGGGGATCCGCGAGCTGCTCGACGCCGCGGCCGAGCTGGTCGCTGACATGCGGCAGCCGAAGATGGAATGGACCAAGGTCGAGCCGCCGGCGGAGCTGGTGGCGCGGGTGAAGGCGCTGGCCGAGCCGCGCATCGCCGAAGCGCTGAACCTGCCGGAGAAGGCCGAGCGGGCCCAGGCGCTCGCCGCCCTCAAGTCGACGATTCAGGAGCAGCTCGCGGCCGAGTTCCCCGACAACCTGAAGGATGTCGCCGCGGTGATCGAGGAGATCGAGTACCGCACGATGCGCGAGCAGGTCCTGACGAATGGGGAGCGGGTCGACGGGCGCGACCTCGCCACGGTTCGTCCGATCACCTGCGAGGTGGGCGTGTTGCCGCGCACCCACGGCTCCGCGCTGTTCACGCGCGGCCAGACGCAGGCGCTCGTGTCCGTCACGCTGGGCACCGTGAGCGACGAACAACGCATCGATTCGATCGACGTCGCCGAGGAGACGTCCAAGTCGTTCATGCTGCACTACAACTTTCCGCCGTTTTCCACGGGGGAGGTCCGGCCGATCCGGGGCACGTCGCGCCGCGAGGTCGGGCACGGGGCCCTGGCCGAGCGGGCGCTGCAGGCGCTGCTCCCCCCCTACGACCAGTTCCCCTATACGATCCGCATCGTCTCCGACGTCCTCGAGTCCAACGGCTCGTCCTCCATGGCCACCGTGTGCGGCGGCTCGCTCGCCCTGTTCGACGCGGGCGTGCCGGTGAAGGGGTCGTGCGCGGGGGTCGCGATGGGGCTGATCAAGGAAGGCGCGCGGGTCGCCGTCCTCACGGACATCCTGGGCACCGAGGACCACCTGGGCGACATGGACTTCAAGGTGGCGGGGACGCGCGAGGGCGTGACCTCGATCCAGATGGACATCAAGATCGAGGGGCTCGATTTCAAGATCATCGCGGAGGCGCTCGACCGCGCCAAGCAGGCCCGCGTACACATCCTCGACATCATGGACCGGGCCATCCCGGCGCCGCGCTCCCAACTGTCCAAGTACGCGCCGCGCATCATCACGATCCAGATCCCCACGGAGAAGATCGGCGACATCATCGGCCCGAAGGGGAAGACGATTCGCTCTATCCAGGAGCAGACCGGCGCCGAGATCAACGTCGACGACAACGGGCTCGTGACCATCTCCGCGGTCGGCGAGGGGGGGGAGCGGGCGCGCGACATCATCGCCTCCATGGTGCAGGTGCCGGAGGTGGGCAAGGTGTACGAGGGCGTGGTGAAGAGCACTACGGCCTTCGGCGCGTTCGTCGAGATCCTCCCCGGGGTGGAGGGGCTGCTCCACATCTCGGAGCTGCAGCACGGCCGCACCGAGCGCACCGAGGACGTCGTGAAGAAGGGCGACCAGGTGCGGGTCAAGCTGCTGGAGGTCGATGAGCGCGGCCGCATGCGGCTGTCCCGCAAAGCGCTGATCGAAAAGCCGGAGGCGGCCCCCGCCCGCTCGCGGTGATGGAGACGGTCCGGCTCGACCGGGAGATCCACCAGACCACCGCGACGAGCGGGGTCATCGTGCTGTCGGAACGGGTGCCGAGCGTGCGCTCGGCCGCGGCCGGGATCTGGGTGCGCAGCGCCAGCGCCCACGAGCCGCGCCCCAAGATGGGCGTGTCCCACCTGCTCGAGCACATGGTGTTCAAGGGCACCGAGCGCCGCACCGCCCAGCAGATCGCACTGGCGCTCGAGGCCCGCGGCGGCTCGCTCGACGCCTACACGTCCCGCGACACCACCGCTTTTCACGCGCGCGTGCTGGACGCCGACCTGCCGCGCGCGCTCGACGTGCTCACCGACTTAGTCCGCAATCCGGTCCTGCGCACCAGCGACTTGGAGCTCGAGCGCAAGGTGGTGCTCGAGGAGATCAACACGGTCGCCGACACCCCGGACGACCAGGTCTTCGACCTGGCGTACGAGACGCTCTGGCCGGAGCACCCGTACGGCTACTCGATCCTGGGCACGCGCGACACCGTCAGCGCGCTGTCGGCGGGCGACCTGAAGCAGCTGCACGGCCGCGCCTACTTCCCCGCCAACTGCGTGATCGCGGCGGCAGGCAATCTCAGCCACGAGGTGTTGCTGGAAGAGCTCGCCAAGCAGGGCTGGTTCAACGCGACACCCGGCCACGCCCAATCGGCAACGCCTCTCTCGGCGACCGTCTCACCTGCCGTCCGCGGCGCCGAGGCCCGCCACCACAAGGACACGGCCCAAACCCACATCGTCTTCGGCACCGACACGGTTCCCTACGCCGACCGGCGCAAGTACGCGCTGCTCGTGCTCGCGAACGTGTTCGGCGGCGGGATGTCGAGCCGGCTGTTCCAGCGCATCCGCGAAGAGCTCGGCCTGGCCTACGCCATCTACGCGTTCACGAGCTTCTATCACCAGATGGGCGTGGCGGGCGTGTACGTCGGCACGCAGCCCCAGACGGCGGCGCAGGCGGCCGCGGCGATCCGCGAGGAGTACGCCAAGCTGGCGCGCGCGGGTCTCCGCGGCGACGCCCTCGCCGAGGCGAAGCAACAGACGCAGGGACAGCTGATGCTCTCCCTGGAGAGTCCTTCCG